>Ga0315336_1004921_pt1 | contig 15180 bp, 13 predicted proteins | sample ASW5metaG_FD_204512 | JGI IMG/M metagenome (GOLD analysis project Ga0315336, IMG submission 204512) | Ammonia-oxidizing marine archaeal communities from Monterey Bay, California, United States - ASW #5 | ecosystem: Environmental > Aquatic > Marine > Intertidal zone | place: USA: California...
GCAGACGATCACTCCGGCTCCCGGAGCAACCAATGAACCAAGCCCCACGGCTCAAGCCAATCCGCAGCCGGTGACTCCACAACAGCCTCGACAATTACAGGCCACGCATCCTTACACCAGATACCGAGCCCCATCGCGTGTGTCTTACGCCAATCCGTACCCGACAAGCGACACTCAGCCCATCGGCGGGTTCTGGAATCAACGTTGAACAGGACCGGCTGCGTGACAGTTCTCGATGCCCGACAGCGTTCGACCAATGAACGGACGACCGCCGATTGTCAGGCCGAGTTTTGTTCACCACACATCCCCACCGCACCGCACTCACGGTGGATCCCAACCACCGGGATGCCAGGGATGACAGCGCAGAATTCTCCAGAGTCCCCGCAGAGTACCGGTACAGAGACCGTACTTTTCGACGGCCTGCACCATGTATTCGCTGCAGGTGGGCTGAAACCGGCAACGCGGTCCCAGCCAGGGACTGATCCACTTCTGGTAGGCGCGCACTCCGCCGATGACCATCAATCTGGGGACACGCTGGACTCTGCGAAACACGTCACTCATCCGAGCCGTCGTCTTTCATGCGCCGTACAATTTTCCAGGCCAGTCGCTTCAGTGACTTCTGATAGTCCCCCACCAATGCGGCTGAATTCACTCGAGGAATCAGCACCAAGTCGAATCCCGAAGGCAAGTCGCATTGCGAGATTCGAAAGGCCTCTCGCAGCAACCGCTTGATTCGCGAACGCCGCACGGCGTTGCCGTGTTTCTTGGACACGCTGAGTCCCAGTCGTGGGTGGGACAGTCCGTTCCGCGCAGCGAACACGAGCAAATGGGCATCACCGGCACGCGATTTTTCGGCATACGCCCGAGCAAAGTCGACCGAACGGCGGATGCGGCAACTGGCTGGCAGTTTTCCGCTCGGGTGCTGGCTGGGATCATGATCCATTGTCGGTGAGTTCCTCACCCTGCACGTCATCAGAACGCGAACCCCTCTTTCGCAAATACCACAGTTCGTCCAGCGGTTGAGCTGGTCGATCCGGAGTCCTGACGCTCTTCCTCAAACCACGGCCCCAGGCCATCGTCACGCCGATCAAAATCAGCATGATCACGATCACGCCCGCCAGCACCATCATGCCCAAAAAACCAACCGCATGGCGGCGGCGGCGGGTCTCACTGAGGCTGCTGCCGTTCATGCTGGAGGCGTCGTCGCCGTGGGCCACAGCCACTCCGGTTTCCGATTCGGCCCCCACGGATTCTTCAGCCGACAGGCACCGAGGGTGGACGGACAGCAACAGCAACAGCAGTGGCCAACGCGAGCGGAAAATGCGATGAGTCATGTCCAGGAATCCGGCCTCGGAGTTTGATCACTGTGGAATTCCACCAGCGCGGTGGTCACCACAAACCGTCCCTGGGTTGCAGTGTGTCGCCGTTCGCCAACTCCTCGAACAGCCGCCGCGTCTGATCGTCGACGCGTTTGGGAACCACAATCTTCACGATAACAAACTGATCACCCCGCTGCCCGGATTTCTGGTCGGGCACACCTTTTCCGCGTAACCGCAGCTTGGTACCGCTGGACGTTCCGGGGGGCACCGTCACCACGACGGGGCCTTCGCTGAGCGTGGGAACTTCGACCTGGGCACCCAATGCGGCTTCGGAGACGGTGATCGGCAGGTCGAGCAGCAGATTGCTGGCTTCGCGCCGGAAGTAAGGGTGCCGATGACAATTCACGGTCACCAGAATGTCTCCCGGTGGGCCCCCGTGCGTCCCAGCCTGACCCTGACCTGACAAGCGAATCACGCTGCCGTTATCCACTCCCGCCGGAATCGTGATATTGAGCGTGTCGGTGCTGTCGCCATGGCGTATCCGGAGTTCATGGTTGCCACCCTCGGCGGCCACCGCGAAAGGAACCGCGATCTCAGACCGCAGATCCTGACCCTTGGCCGCACGCGGCCGGCGTTGGGAGTGCCCGGGACCGAAACTACCCGAGAATCCACCGCCACCGCCAAACAGCCCGCCCAGGATATCATTCAGATCGGCTCCACCCGGCCCGCCACCCGGCCCGCCACCCGGCCAGTTGAACTGGCCAGCACTCGAGCCGCCGGCCTGTTTGAACGTGGTGCCGAACTGATCGTATTGTTGCCGCTGTTCGGGATCGCCCAGAACCGAATGAGCCTCTTGAATCTCTTTGAATTTCCGAGCGGCCCCGGCGTCATCCGGATTGGCATCGGGGTGGTACTTGCGAGCGAGCTTCTTATAGGCCGCGCGGATCTCGTCCGCGGATGCGTTGCGCGGTACACCAAGCGTGTTATAGAATTCGTTATCTGCCATCACCTGCCATCACGGTCAATTGGACTCGGCCCCGACACTGTCGGAGATCGATGGGGCAATGGGGCACGGATGCTCCCGCCGGTCATCCCCCGCGTTTGGAGGAACTCGCGCCCCGTGTGCCCTGACTGGCCAGTCCTTCGGCCGAGATCAGATGCACGACATTCTGCGCCAAATGGTCCATTTCCATGACCAAGGCGTCAACCTTACCCGCCAAGTACATATAAACAGTGAGTGAAGGAATCGCGATCACCAGCCCAATGGCCGTGGTTAACAACGCCAGGGCAATTCCCACAGCCAGCTCCTGTGCCTTGCCCATTGCGTCGGTATTGGCAATCTGATTGAAGGCCTGGATCATGCCCACCACCGTTCCCAACAAGCCGATCAAGGGAGTGATCGTGGCCACACCGTTGATCACTCGCAAGTGCTTGCGCAAATGGCTGATCTGACGCTCACCTCCATCGATGATGGCCTGCTCCACTTCCACGCTGGGCTTTCCCCACTTGCGGCACCCATGCGCGAAGACGGATGCCACCGGACTACCGTTCTCTTCGCATAATTGCAACGCGGTCTGGGGATCGAGTTTCTGCTGCTGCAGGTGCTGCAGGAACCGCTCGATAAATGGCCTGGGTAACACGCGGCCATGCCGCAAAATCACCAGGCGTTCGATACTGAACCAAAGCGCCACAATCGAGGCCACCGCAAATGGAGATACGAACCAGACACCGAGTGCCAAGATGATTCCAGTCAGGTCGCCGGGAATTCCCTGTCGCGGTTGTTTGATATCCGGCACAGGCTCTTCAGCGGACTTGGACGTCGTCGCCGTGCTGACTTCCATCGGTTGCGTTGCGGGCTGGGCCGCCAATTCCTCCGGCAACCACACGGCGGCCAGCAGGAGAAGCGATCCGATCAGAGAGCAGCGCAACCGGTGGAGGCTGCCGCTCCGGCCGTGACAATCCACGGTCAGTGAACCGCCAGCCGCCGATCGCTCGACGACCTGCCGTCGGATTTTTCGGCCTGGATCATGCTGTCTGACCATGCGAACAGGCACCTTGTAACAGATAAACCGGGTAAGACCAGCGGCCATCGTCCGGGGCAACCGGACGCGCGCAAGTCCAAGTTGTGTTCTAGCTGTGGCCACGAGAGTTTGCAACACAGGATCGCTGTGCACCACAGCGTCCCCTGCAACGCAGACCGCAAGCGTTCGGATCCGGAAAACACGCGTTTCCCTGTAGATTCGGCTTGCTCTATTCACTCATTCCAACTATGTTCCCGCTCCACTTCTCTCTCTATCTCCACCACCACATCTCGAACACAAGAGCACGTCAACGGTGTGACCGCACAGCGGTTCGGACCACCGTATGGCTGCGCTGCCTTTCATCATGCTCCGGCTGGGCATCGTCGATTTCGATTCCTCGCACTGTATTGAGTTCACCCGGCGATTCAACGCCCGGGGTGTCACTCAAGATCAGTGCGTCGCAGGCGCGCGGGTCATCCTGGGCTGGCCCGGTGATTCGACCGTGGCGCCACAGAGGATCCCCGGATTTGAACAGCAGATGGTCGAATGTGGAGTGGAATTGGTCGCGTCTCCCTTGGCCATGCTTGGAAAGATCGATGGCGTGCTGATCCTTTCGCTTGGCGGCGAAGTCCACCTGGAACGAGCCCGGCCCTTTCTAGAAGCCGGTTTGCCGACGTACATCGATAAACCGTTCACCTGTACGCAAAGCGACGCCAGGACACTGGTGAACCTGGCCACTCAACACAACAGCACGCTGTTTGCCACGTCGGCTCTGAGGTACTCGGACGACGTCGACCAGTTTGCAGCGATCAGCCGGCGAGCCGGGGCGACACTGGGTGCAGTGGTACACGGTCCCGGACATCAACACCCGTCGAATCCGGGACTACTGCACTATGGAATTCACGCTGTGGAGGTTTTGTACACCCTGATGGGTACCGGATGCGCATGGCTACACTCCTGCCATACCGAGCACGCCGAGGTCGTCACCGGGCAGTGGAGCGACGGTCGCACGGGGACGATTCGCGTCGCTCGCAGGGGCGACACGCGATACGGATTTCAGGCATTTTGTGAACAGGGCATTGTGCAGCGGCCCGTTTCCACACGCTTCGCCTACCGCAATCTGTGTCGCGAGATGGTGACCTCATTTCAATCGGGTCGTCCCGCAGTCAATCCATCGACCACCCTGGAAATCCTCAGTTTCATCACCGCGGCGTTCCGGAGTCAACAGGCCCACGGAGCCCGCGTCGAATTGGAGTTCGTCGATTGAGCACACCGTTCAGCCCACTGACCACTGGTTTGCGACGTCCGCCAGCGACGGCCATACGAATCGCCGTATGCGTTCTGATCTGCTGGGCGTGCTCGTTCGCGCAGGCTCAGGAATTTCGAATTTCCACGCGCGTGTACAACCAGGCACCGACCGGCGACCACAAGCGGCCACCGGTCATTTCACGCAGCCTGTCGCTGTTTCACGCCGGAAAGGTCTACGACTACATCGACACCATCAACGAAGTCATCATTTTTGAACCGGCTCATCGGCGTTTCACAATTCTCAATCCGTCGCGCAATCTGGCCAGTTCGCTGCATTTCGACGAACTGAAACGCATGCAGAAAATCCGCGCGCGGGAAACCAACAAATACCTGTCGCAACTGGCGCGTTCCGGTGATCCGGAGAGCAACCGGGTCAGCGAAACCTTGCGGTTCCAACTGCAGCCAACGTTTGAAGAGCGTTTCGAAAAGACCAACAACCGACTGACGCTTTCCGCCGCTCCAGTCCAATATTCGGCTCTGTGCGTTGAACCCAAGTCCACAGGCATCATCGGTCCTTACTTGCACTACGCGGACTGGATGGCCAAATTGAATTCGACCCTGCATCCTCAGGCCCTGTATCCGGAGTCGAGACTGGCTCTGAACCGCAGCCTGCGCAACAGAAACCGCCTGCCGATCGAAGTGGAACTGCGATGTCAGGTTGAACCTCATCTGCATCTGCGGGCACAACACACCTTCGTCTGGAGGCTGGATGACGTCGACCGGCGACTGATTCACAAGTGGGAATCGATGCTCAAGCGAACGAGTCTCGAACGCGCCACATTTCGCGAGTACCAGCGTCGCCTGCTAGTCACAGCGTCTCCCAAAACACGCTGAACATCGTGGACTGGGATTTCAGCTCCAGATGTCCTTGATCCTCCGCCGTACATCGGCTGTGGACAGAGACGTCGATGCCGAGGTACCCGCGTTCCCCGAATCAGTTTCGGCAGACGACACCACCCGCTGGAACAGATTCCGCTGCTCGTCGGTGATGAAGCGTGTCAACTGGGAAAAACTGTGTGCGTCGCCTCGATAACGCCCGTGAAAATAATAGCGCTGCGGGTGGCAGACATACAACCAGCTGCGGGCTCGTGTCAGGGCCACATAAAACAAACGACGCTCTTCCTCAAGTTCTTCGGGAGTGCCTGTCGCCATGTCGGACGGAATATTCCCGTCGGCGGCGTGCAGGACATACACGGAGTCCCATTCCAGCCCTTTGGCCGAATGGATCGTGCTCAGAATCACATAGTCCTCGTCCAGATGAGGATCGCCTGACAGATCCTGAGTGGACGCCGGCGGATCGAGTGTGATTTCGCTGAGAAAGGTGCCGCGGTTGGCAAACCGTGAGGACAACGACTCGATCTGCTCCAGATCGCGCAGTCTGGGTCCCGTTCGGTCATATCGTGTCTCGAGCAATGGAGCGTAGAAGGCACGCACGCGACCGACGTCGGCGGCGACGGACTCCGAACGACCAGGCGGCACTTGGATACTGTGCATCAGTTTGAGGAAGTCCGCCCAGATCGCGGCGGTCGCCCGCGGCACCTGATAATCCTGCCACCCGCTCAGGCAGTGGCCCTCATCAGCAAAGCGGCCCAGCAGTTGACGGGCCCGTTTGTCGCCAATCCCGGGCAGCAACATCAACATGCGGATTCCGGAAACCGCATCGCGAGGATTCTCCGCGAATTTCAGAAAGCAAAGCAGGTCTTTGACGTGCGCCGTCTCGATGAACTTCAGGCCTCCATACTTGTGGTAGGGTATGTCGCGGCGATTCAGCTCCACTTCCAACGCCAGGCTATGGTGCGATGCCCGAAACAGAATGGCCTGTTGTTTGAGCGGAATACCCGACTCACGATGTTCGAGAATCCGCTCGACGACGGAATCCGTCTGTTCGTCTTCATCGATGCACTCCAAGATCACGGGCAGCGGACCTGATTGCCGTTCCGACCACAATCGTTTTTGGTGACCTTCCGCGGCCTGGGCGATGACCGCGTTCGCGGCGTCCAAGATCGGTTGCGAACTGCGGTAATTCTGTTCCAGCGTGACCACGGTTGTTCCAGCGTAGGTTGCTGGAAAATCAAGAATATTGCGCACGGTTGCCGCGCGAAACGAATAGATCGACTGCGCATCGTCGCCCACAACGGTCAGACCTTCACCCGATGGGCACAGTCCCTGCAGAATGCGGGCCTGCAACAAGTTGGTATCCTGGTATTCGTCGACCAGCACACAATCAAATCGCTCACGCAAGGATTGGGCGGCCTGGGGCTCATCCACCAGAGCATGCCAAAACAACAACAAATCGTCATAGTCCAGCACGCTCTGACGCTCTTTGACGTCCACGTAAGACTGGAACAATCGCTTCAGATCTTCGGCGTGCTGCCAGCACCAGGGAAACGAGCGTTTCAAAACCGATTCCAGAGTGGACTGTACGTTGACGCAGCGGCTGTAAATATCCAGGCAGGTGGCCTTTAGCGGAAAACGGGTTTCGCTGCTGGCGAGGCCCAGGTCACCGCGGACGGCGTGCATCAAGTCTTCCGAGTCGCCCCGATCGAGAATACTGAAATCGGAACCGAGTCCGATGAGTTGACCATACCGTCGCAACAGCATCGAGGCGACACTGTGAAACGTGCCGCCGGTAACGCGACGTCCACGGTTGGAGCCATCGATGGACCTGAGGATCCCGTCGACGCGTCGCAGCATTTCCGCGGACGCTCGACGCGTAAATGTGAGCAACAGGATCCGCGCGGGATCGACTCCACCGGCAATCAACCGGGCCACTCGGTGTGCCAGTGTGGTGGTTTTTCCAGTTCCGGCCCCCGCAACGATCAACAACGGACCATCGCCGTGCGCGGCTGCCGATCTTTGGGCCGCATTCAAATCGGCCAAGATCCTCTCGATGAAGCTCTCGTCCGCTTCCATCCGTAATGCCTCGGTCACTGATCGGCTGCCCTGTGCCTGACCACAGACGTGCATCATATGCGACGAGTTCCGGAAACATAAGTCCGGACGTCACTCCCGCCGCAGGGATCGACGGCGGTGTCTCGATGGTTGCCGCCGACCGACCGTGCAGGACGGCTTGGAAGCGGCCCTTCCCCGGAACCGACCGGCAAAGCCCCAACGGCAGACCGATGGCTCAAACGTTACAAATCGTCCAATGGCGGTCAGTCGTCTGCCGTACCCAGGATTCCGGCAAGCCGCAGTCACTCAACAAGCCCGCCATTTCTTCGAGAGATAACGCGGAGTGCAAAGACTCGCGGAACATTTGCTGCTGATGAGCATTTTCTGTTCCGGCATACTGTTGCACCAACGACTCCAGCGCGTCGACGTGCCCGGGTCGCAACAAATCGCGCACAAACAGCAATCCACCGGGTCGCAGCACACGCCACATTTCGGACAACGCTTCTTCCGGATGGGGGATGTGATGGACAATACTGTTGGACATCACGACCTCGAACAGCCCAGCCTCATAGCTCATGCGTTTGGCGTCCACGGATTCCAATTGAATCCGTTGTTGCAAACCGGAGTTTTCTACGTTTGCGCGTCCGACGCGCAACATATGTTGAGCCAGATCAATTGCGGTCACGTGCCAGGCTTCAGAATGGCGACACAAAGCCACGGGGATCTGGGCTGTCCCGGTGCCGACATCTAGCACAGCCACCGATTCGCCATCCAGTTGTGCACGTCGGGCGGCGTCGAGAAAGTCATCGACAAACACCTGGTTCACCTGGCTGTGATCCATGGCGTCGTAATCGACGGCTTCTTGAGCCGAGTCCATCACTTCCGGTTCGCGAACGCGTGGGATCATCTGTGGGCTCCGGTGCCCAGCGGGCCGTGTATCTCCCAACCGGCACGCGGGACGGGCCGGTGCGCATGCAGGCCCCGGGTGGCCAGTGCCCAACGCATCATCGACTGCTGGTGGCCGTCAATCCGGCGCAACAAAAAAGCCCGGATCGCCCGGGCCTTTCTGGTCGAAACGCACATCATTCTTCGGTTCCGGCTGTTTCGTCGCTGGATTCACCGTCGACCAGACCGACCGCGGCCAGTTCCGGTTGCGATACTTCCTCGGTCGATCCCGTGAAGTCCAACCGTTTCTGATCGCCGACTTCGGTGACGTCGACGGATATCAGGTTCTGGCCCTCGAACGCACCTCGCAACAGTTCTTCGGACAACGGGTCCTCGATGTGGCGTTCAACCGACCGCCGTAGCGGACGTGCCCCGTAGTCCAAACCGTCGTCGTCCTTGCCCTTGGCGATGATGAACGTGCGCGCGCCGTCGCTCAATTCAAGCCGCAAACCCCGTTCGCCCAGACGCTCGTGCACCTTGGCCAGTTCAATGTCTACGATCTTCATCAGATCGACTTCGGTCAGTTTCCGGAACACGACCACTTCGTCAAGCCGTCCCAGGAATTCCGGTTTGAATTCTCGCTGCAAATCGTGCATCAGATTACGCTTCATGTCTTCGTAATTCTGATCCTGGTCGTTCTTACCAAAACCAAACGTGCCGCCATGTGCCATCGTGCTGGCTCCGGCGTTGGTGGTCATGATCAGAATCACGTTCTTGAAATCGACTTTACGACCAAAGCTGTCCGTCAGATGTCCCTCTTCCATGATTTGCAGCAGCATGTTGAAGACATCGGAGTGCGCTTTTTCGATTTCGTCCAGTAACACAACCGCATAGGGCCTGCGGCGAATCTTCTCAGTCAGTTGGCCGCCCTCTTCGTAACCGACGTAGCCCGGAGGCGCACCGATCAGGCGACTGACATTGTGTTTTTCCATGTATTCGCTCATGTCGATCTGGATCAAGGCGTCCTGATCACCAAACATGAACTCGGCCAGCGTCTTGGCCAACAGGGTTTTTCCTACGCCGGTGGGTCCCGAGAACAGAAACACGCCGGTGGGGCGTTTGGGATCCTTCAATCCACTGCGACTGCGGCGCACGGCCTTGGACACCTGCTTGATCGCTTCCTCCTGGCTGATCACCCGTTCGTGCAGTTCCTGTTCCATCTGCAGCAATCGCACAGCGTCTTCGCTTGATAGTCGGGTGAGTGGAATGCCGGTCATTTTCGCCACCACCTCGGCGATCACTTCCTCATCGACAACACCATCGGTCTCCTGAGACTTCTCACGCCATTCGCGATTCAGTTTTTCTTTCTTCTGTTTGACCTTGTCGGCCTGATCCCGCAGGCTGGCCGCTTTCTCGAAGTCCTGGTTGGCGACAGCCTCCTCCTTGGCCTGATTCAGCCTTTCGATTTCTTCTTCGAGCTCCTTCAGATCGGGAGGACGGACCATGGACTTGAGACGGATGCACGATCCCGCCTCATCGATGACATCGATCGCCTTGTCCGGGAGGCAACGAGCGGTGATGTACCGCGACGAGAGTTCAACGGCCTTTTCCAGGGCATCATCGGTGATCTGCACTCGATGGTGCTGTTGGTACCGCTCTCGCAATCCCAGTAGAATCTCGACGGTTTGCGGCGCGGACGGTGGTTCGACCATCACGTTCTGAAAACGCCGTTCGAGCGCGCCATCTTTTTCGATGTACTTGCGGTACTCATCCAAGGTCGTAGCGCCGATACACTGCAATTCACCGCGACTGAGTGCCGGTTTGAGCACATTCGAGGCGTCAATCGCACCTTCGGCTCCACCGGCCCCGACCAGGGTGTGCAGTTCATCGATGAACAAGATCGTGTTCTTGGCCCGCCGCACCTCGTTCATGACGGCCTTGATACGCTCCTCGAACTGTCCCCGGTACTTGGTACCGGCAACCATCATTGCCAAGTCGAGCACGACAATGCGTTTGTCGCGGAGCAGGTCGGGCACGCTGTCCTGCACGACCATTTGCGCGAAACCTTCAACAATCGCGGTCTTGCCCACGCCGGCTTCACCCAACAATACGGGATTGTTCTTCTGGCGGCGGCACAGGATTTGAATCACGCGCTCAATCTCACGCTCGCGACCAATCACCGGATCCAACTTCGACTGACGCGCCAACTCGGTCAGGTCGCGTCCGAAGCTGTCCAAAGCGGGCGTCTTGCTTTTGGTGGACTTGGACGATCCACTTGTTCCCCGCTCAGCCGACTCGGCCGACTCGAGACCATGCCCCAACAGATTGAGGACCTCTTCACGAACATCTTCGAGCTTCAAGCTCAGATTCATCAGGACTTGGGCGGCCACCCCCTCTTGCTCCCGCAACAAACCCAGCAACAAATGCTCGGTCCCCACATAGTTGTGGTTCAGATTCCGCGCCTCTTCCATCGCGTATTCGATCACCTTTTTCGCGCGGGGCGTTTGTGGCAACTTGCCCATCGTGACCATGTCCGGTCCCGACTGAACGATCTTTTCGACCTCGAGACGGATCTTTCTCAGGTCAACATCCAGGTTTTTCAGGACGTTCGCGGCAACTCCCGACCCTTCTTTGACCAGCCCCAGCAAAATGTGCTCGGTGCCGATATATTCGTGATTGAACCGCTGCGCTTCCTGGTTGGCAAGCTGCATGACCTTGCGTGCGCGGTCAGTGAATCGCTCGTACATTCTAAACTCTCCTCTGCCAACTCGACCCCACCTGTGCGGCCGGGTATCGAATGACTGGGATCAAAAACTGCGTATTTCCATCCGTCTCGGAATGTTCGGCCATTTGGCATTCGGCCGCGAAAGGGGTTCCGTATACAGGACTATACGTCCCAACTCGCTCGAATCCCAGCGACAATCAACGATACGTCACTTTGGCAATACTGAGGTGAATTTCCGGAAACCGGCGGCAAGTCGGCCAACCTGACCGAAACACTGACATCGTAGAATCTCCCGCCAATCCAATCGCGGACCGACCGTTCGCAGGCAAAAGCCTCAAAACATCTGGCACACGGAATCCTGGACCCCCAGACAGCCCGGGGACCGAACAACTCTTGAATTCTAGTAGTCCGGCTGTTTTGGGGCAAGATATCCCGATTGTTCTAATTATGACCTATGGGATCGGTGGGACCAGTGGACACTTACTGTCATGACTCCAGATGCCAAGACCGGCGTCGGGTCGGCTCGGTCGAATCCCGAACACGCGAGCTTGTACCCATCCCGATTCTCGATCATGCTGAACCCGATTGTGCAATTCGGCCCGTGGGCAATCGTCCAGGACAACCCCTTCACAGCCTGTCGTCGCGTGTCAACCTGATGACCTTGTATTTCACCGAAGGTGCCCAACGGGTACTGCGGACAGCGACTCGACTGGCGTCCGGACAGCAGGCGTCCGACGTTCAGGCCGAGCATCTGCTGGAGGCACTGCTGCTCGAGGAGGGGCGTGCCAGTGACGTATTGCTCAACAATGGCTTTGCGCGGGACACGTCCGTCACAGATCGTGGCGATTGCAGTGGATGTCAGACGGCTGATGGCCAGCACACGCCGGCCCTCAGTTGCCAACTCGATTCGCTGCTGCAAGACGCCCGTCATTTGAGTGGTCCGTTGCGGCGTGACGGAGAAATCGGTACGGAACATCTGCTGTGGAGCCTGACCCGGCTGCAGAGTCCGGTCGCCACCAGGCTGCTGGAGCGGGGTGTCGATGAGCGTCTGCTCGAGAAACTGTTTGGAGACGCACAAGCTGAGGCCGGGGAACCCATCGACGTCGCTCTGTCAATCGCCGACATGCTGCCAACCCCCTCCGACGAAGCGACACCGGGCCTGGCGAACACACCGGAGCTGGCGGACACACCGGCAGTGTGGCGGATTCTGGATGCGGCCTCGAACCGCGCTCGCGAGGGTTTACGTGTGGTGGAGGACTACGTACGTTTCTGTCTGGATGACCGTGGATTGACAGAAGAAATCAAACGCTGCCGGCATCGGATCTCGCACACCGTCGACGCCCTGGATTCCGGCCAGCTGCTGAGCAGCCGGGATACCGCTCGCGACGTCGGCACAACCTTGTCCACTCAAACCGAAACCACGCGAACATCGATCCGCGATGTGCTGAATGCCAATCTGAAACGGGTGCAGGAATCCGTGCGGACGTTGGAAGAGTACAGCAAGCTGATCGATCAGCGGTCCGCCGCAGTTTTTGAACAAGCGCGGTACCAGATGTACGTGCTGGAACAACGGTTGCTGAAATCCCAACCCGGTCCTCATCCCCTGGCCGACCAGCGTCTGTACATGCTGTTGAGCGAAGCGGCCTGCCAGATCGAGTGGTCGCTGGTCGTCACCCGGGCCCTGGAAGCCGGAGTGCGCCTGATCCAGCTTCGTGAAAAAACGAAGTCGGACCGCGAGCTGGTCCAGATGGGCCGTCGATTGCGCGAAACAACCGCTGAGCATGCCGCATTGCTGATCGTCAACGATCGCGCGGATGTGGCCGCAGCCATCGGTGCCGACGGAGTGCACGTCGGGCAAGACGAATTGTCGGTGGCCGATGCACGCAGGATTCTCGGCCCGGGACGCTTGGTGGGAGTTTCGACCCACAGTCTGGAACAGGCCCAAGCTGCGGTCGAGCAAGGTGCCGATTATGTGGGAGTTGGTCCGGTGTTCCCGTCCCGGACCAAACAGTTCACGGACTTCGTGGGCTTGGACCTCCTGGCCGCCGTCGCGGAACACATTTCAATTCCGTGGTATGCCATCGGTGGTATCTCGGCAACCAACCTGAGCGCTGTCCGCGGCGCAGGCGCTCCGGGTGTTGCCGTCACGGCGGCTGTCTGCGGGGCAGCGGACGTGGGCCAGGCCACCCGGGAACTCCTGGACCTGCTCGGCCAAGACTGATGGAGCGCCCCACCGCCGCCGGCCGTCACGCATACAGGCGGGCCGCACTGGTCCGCTGTATCCACGCGTCCACGTCAACTTCTGCGACAGCTGCGTCCCGATGCGGCTCGTTCCCGGACGTGATCGTCCGTCGCAAGTGGTCGCTGCCCGATATGATATCGATCGGCCAATGCTCGTCTTCATACTCGTAAGGCGGTTTCCGCCATGAAAACGCCTCCGGCCACAACCGATGCACCGCGTCGAGAATTGTGACTGTCGTCCAATAGGGGTCGAATTTCCTGACATCCGTCACATGCAGCCCGATCCCGGCACAACTGCGACCGGCCCATTTGTCGAACTGAGGACGAAATTGGACGGGACGGAATCGGACTCCGGAGATGTGACGTCCTCGCAATTCCTCGGTCAAGACCTGGGGATCCACGTACGGCGCACCCACAAGTTGAAACGGTTGAGTGGTTCCGCGACCCTCCGACAGATTGGTGCCTTCCAACAACACCTGGCCGGGATAGACGGTTACGGCCTCCATGGTCGGCAGATTGGGCGATGTCGGCACCCAGGCCCGCGACCACTCTTCGAATCGCTGTGATCGCTTCCAGCCACGAACGGCCACCACCCGCAGATCGAGCTGGATATTCAGCTCGCCGACCATCCACCGCACGGCCTCGCCCAATGTCAATCCATGCCGCATGGGCATCGGCAATTCTCCCACAAAACTGCGATACTGCGGATCCAGCAGCGGCCCCTGAATCAGCTCACCTCCCAGAGGATTGGGACGATCCAGGACCACCACGCGCAGGCCATGCTGTGCACACCCCACCAGGCAAGCCAGTACCGTCCACAGAAACGTATACACGCGGCAGCCGACGTCCTGCAGATCGATCACCAGCGCGTCCAGCCCGCCCAACATCTCTGCGGTTGGTTGGCGGACCTCGCTGTACAGACTGTAAACCGGCACATCGAACCGCGCGTGCCGAGCGTGCGGTGTTTCGATCATGTTGGCCTGCTCTTGTCCCCAAAACCCGTGTTGCGGGGAAAACACAGCCGCCAGGCCTCCGGGGAAACAGCGTTGCAGCAGATGGCAACTGTCGTTCCAGTCCTGATCCACCGAGGCCGCGTTGGCCAGCAAGCCAAACTTGGCCCCCCGCAGTTCGGCGGGTGGATCGGCAGCACAAACTTCCAGACCGAGTTGCAACTTGACCGACGATGATGTGTTCAACATGATGACTTTCGACAACGACCGGTAGCGCGACCACGTCGGATCCGTGTCACATACGACATCGACGCTTATTGCGTAGACCACCGACAACTTCCCGCCGGTTTTGGCTGCGGTGATCCTGGCCAGCAACTGTGTCCAGGAACATGTGTCCGACCTCCGAGCATGTGTGGAGCGACGAGGTTTCGCCGCGGCCTGCGATCAGTTCAGGGTATGAGAGTCCATGATACTCGAAGGTATTGTGACAAGCCGTGATGTCGCTGGACAGATCAACGTGGCCCCAATGGGTCCGCTGGTCGACACGTCGATGTCGCAATTTCAGTTGCGACCTTTCAAGACGTCCCAGACCTACAAGAATCTCCGCGAGACACCGCATGGAGTGTTTCACGTCGTCGACGACGTGTTGCTGTTGGCCCAGGCTGCGATCGGCCGTTTGCCGGAGACACCACGCACCTTTCCGGCTCACGCCATCCCCGGCGACGTACTCGCCTCTGCCTGCCGCTGGTACGAATTCAGCGTGGAATCCGTCGACGATGGCCAGGATCGCACGTTGCTTTCGGCCCGCGTCGTCCATTCTGGACGGCTGCGCGATTGTT
>Ga0315336_1004922_pt1 | contig 15180 bp, 10 predicted proteins | sample ASW5metaG_FD_204512 | JGI IMG/M metagenome (GOLD analysis project Ga0315336, IMG submission 204512) | Ammonia-oxidizing marine archaeal communities from Monterey Bay, California, United States - ASW #5 | ecosystem: Environmental > Aquatic > Marine > Intertidal zone | place: USA: California...
TGGAAATTCAAGATTGGCTATAAACGAAGAAAAGAAAAAATGTATTTATTGTGCTGCATGTATATATGGTTGTGTTCATTCATTAATTTTTAATTCCAAAAATTATTTGGAAGAATTGATAAATAATAATCTTTTTACATATAAATCAAATTTACTAGCAAAACAATTTATTGAAAATAAAGATGAAATTAGAATTATTTGCGAAACAAATAATAAAGAAGAAATAATTTACAAAGCTAATCGCCTATATATTGGAGCCGGTTTTATTTCTTCCACGAAGCTAGTTTTAAATTCTATTATAGATAAAGAACAGAATTTAAAAGTTTTAGCTAAAGATAGTCAACATTTTATTTTACCTGCAATATCTTTTAAAAATATTAAAAATCCAAAAGAAGAAAGTGTTTATACATTATCTCAATATTTTATTGGCATTAAAAAAAATAAAATTTTTAACAATAAATATACACATTTACAAATTTATTCATATAATGATATTATTGGGAATTATTTTGAAAATAAATTTGGATTTTTTTTTAAATTTTTTAGTAAATTAATTAGTAAACTATTAATAGGAAGAATAATTATTATACAAGGCTTTCTTCATTCTGATCTATCTTCCAAAGCTGAATTCAAATTAATTAAAGGTAAAAAAAAATTTATACTTTATGGTAATCAAATTAAAAATTCTGAAATAAATACTAATATTAATAAAATCATATCAATGTTAATTAACAATTCAGTTTTACTAGGTTTTTTTCCTATAAAATTTTTAATGAAAGTTGGTAATTTTGGCAGAAGTTTTCATAGCGGGAGTACGTTTGTTATGACAAAAAATAACAATAAGATTGGAGAATCAGATGTTTGGGGAAGGCCATGCGGATTTAAAAGAGCACACTTAATAGATTCTTCTGTTTTTCCCGATATTCCTTCAAATACTATTTCTTTAACTGTAATGGCAAATTCTGTTAGAATTGCAAATCAATATAAAAATTTTGAATAAGCAGATATTAATAATTGGTACAAAAGGTTTTGTTTCAAGGAATCTAATTAGTTTTTTTAATAGTCAAAGTTTTGATGTCTACTCAACTTCAAATAAATTAATTAAAAAAAATGTTTATTATTTTGATCTAAAAGATAATGATGAAATAAATTTTAAGGATTTACCTAAAATTGATTATTTAATTAATTGCGCATATTACAAAACGAATAATTATAAAGCTGAACTTAAAATAAATCTAGAAGGAGCAAAAAGAATATTTGATTTTGCTAAAAAAAATCAAATTAAAATAGTTCATATTTCATCATTAAGCGCCAATAGTAAAGCTAAATCAAATTATGGCAAAGTTAAGTTTCAGATAGAAAAAATAGCAAAAAAATATCAATCTATTATTATACGGCCTGGATTAATTTATTCAAAAGTAGATTCTGGAGGAATCTATGGATCATTAGAAAAAATAATTAAAATATTTCCTTTTTTATTAATACCTTCAGGACCTACAAATAAACAACATTTATGTGATATGAATATTTTGAATGAAAGTATTTTAAATATAATTAATAATGAAAACCAAATTTCACAACTTCATATTGTCTCACAACAACAGGCAGTTTCTATTCAATATATTTTAAAGTCTCTTGCCAAGAAGAATAGCAAAAAAATTATTTTAATAAATGTTAATTATAAGATTATTTTATATTTGTTAAAGTTTATTGAATTTATTGGAATTAATTTAAAAATAAAATCTGATAATTTAGTCAGTTTGATGGACTATAATTCAAATTAAAGTATCTAAAGCTTATTTCAATTTTATTTTTGGTAAGCTCAAAGAAATTCCAATGATATAAAATGTAGAAATACCCATCCAATTTTTCAAAAGACTCCCCGTTGACATAATTGGCCAAAAAATAATTACAAGAGTTATTAATGAAAGTAATGTGATAAAATTAATTTTCTGTTTATATAAAATCTTTTTTATTATAAAAAATATATATATTAAAAATAATATTAATCCAATCGGCCCAGATTCTACTAACCATTGAAGATAAAAGTTATGCGGATGTGTAACACATCCAATATTCTTTAAAGTTGAATTATATTTTATATTGTTTTCGCATAGTATTTGAAAATTATTTAAACCAATTCCAGTAATAGTATTTTCTTTGAATATTTTTAATGATAACAAATAGATTTCTCCATATGCGGAATTTTTGAAATCTTTGATTACTTCAATAAATTTTGGTTGATATCTTGTTATTTTTTTACAATTTACCTTTTCATTTTCGTTGCATTGAAATTCCTTTTCAATAAGCAAACCCATTTCATGTGATTTTGAATCAATTATACTATAATCATTATAACTTGGATGCATTTTAATAATTATTGTTGTCAAAATAAAAATAATTAAGATTGATAATACAAATGTAAACCTTCTTTTACTTGCAAAAATAAGCAACAAAAATAAACCTAACATATATGTTGCAAAAGCCATACGTTCACCACTTATAAAAGTTACCAAACCTATTAAAGTTAGATAAGTTATTATAAAAAAATTTTCAAAGTTTTTATTCTTTGTATTTATTAAAATAAAAACCAAACCTATTAATGAAAATTTTGAGATAAATGCTCCTGGAACCAAGTCTTTAAATGGACCTGTTAATCTATTATATGGAGCAAAATCTGGTATATATCCAAATAGATCTTTTCCAAATCCATATTCTGAATTGTAACTAAAAAATTGATAAATAGAATCAAAGCAAACAAAAATTATTGCAAAAAATATTATATAAATTAATGTTTTAAAATGAAAATTCTCTTCAAGTATCCAATAATAAAGCATTATTGGAATAAATAATAATCTTATAAAAATTAGTGATTCTTGTATTGATACAATTCTATTTATTGCAAAAAAACTTATAAAAATTATATATAACCAAAAAATAAAAGATATTTTAACCCAATTTTGATAAATTATTTTATTATATTTACTATTTGTAATTAATAAAATAATGAAAAAAATTCCTCCAAACGTAATGGTGATATCAGGTATTGCAGGACCTGCAATTAAGGTAATAGGTATTAATAAAAAAAAATATATAAAAAAAGTTTCAACAGATTTAATCATCTTGATTTATTAAATTTAAAAATACATCTTCTAAATTACTTTCTTGAGTTTTAATTTCAAAGAAAGTGATTTGATTTTTATTTAGTATTTTTATTATTTCACTTAAATTTATTTGTTTTTTATCATACCTTAAAATCAGTTTATCGTTTTGTATTTTTGCTTCATATTTTTTTAATTCATCTGGAATATTATATTTTTTATCAATATTAAAACTAACTGTTTTTATTCCTAATAATTCTAGTAAGTTGTTTTTTGTATCACTTTTTAATACTTTTCCATTGTTAATAATAGTTATGTAATCACATAGATATTCAGCTTCTTCAAGATAATGTGTTGTTAAGCATATAGTTTTGCCCATACTGTTTAATTTTTTTATATACGTCCAGAGATTTTGTCTTAACTCTACATCGACTCCTGCCGTAGGCTCATCAAGAATAATTATATCTGGATCATGCACTAAAGCTTTTGCTACCAACAACCTCCTTCTCATTCCTCCTGAGAGTGTTCTGGCATAGGCGTTTTTTTGTTTTAATAAACCAACATTGGATAGTATTTCTTCACTTTTTCTATCTTTTTTTCTCACTCCATAAAGGCCAGCTTGTAATTCCATTAGTTCAATCGGAGTAAAGAATGGATCAATATTTAATTCTTGAGGAACAATACCTATTTTTTTTCTAGTAAGTTTAGCATTTATATCTACATCAATTCCGCAAATTTTTATAAAACCTGTATCTTTTTTAACAAGACCTCCTAATATATTTATAAATGTAGATTTTCCCGCACCGTTAGGACCTAAAAGACCATAAACTGAACCTTTTTTAATATTAATGTCAAAATTAATCAGTGCCTGTACTTCTAGATTCCTTTTCTTTTTTTTATAAGTTTTATTTACCTTATGAGCTTCAATAGAGTATATATGTTCAGACATTTTATAATATTTCTTATATACATTTTACCTAAATGAACAAAGATAATAGGCTGATACTTGTCGATGGATCCGCATATATTTTTAGAGCTTATTATGCTTTACCTCAGATGAGCAGAAAAGATGGCATACCTGTTAATGCAGTTTTTGGTTTTACCAACATGCTTATAAAATTAATAGAAGATTATATAGATGATAAACTTGTAGTTATCTTTGATGCTGCAAGAGAAAATTTTCGTAATAAAATTTTTTCAGAATATAAAGCAAATAGAGGAGAAACACCTGAAGATTTAATTCCGCAATTTGATTTAATTAAAAAATGTGTCGCAGCTTTTAACATACCTCAAATAGAATTAGAAGGATATGAAGCAGATGATATTATTGCAACATATTCTACTAATGCTACTAAGCTTGGCATTTCATCTTTGATAGTTTCTTCTGATAAAGATCTGATGCAATTAGTTAACGAAAAGGTTGAAATGCTTGATCCTATGAAAAATAAAAAAATTGGCATAAATGAGGTAATAGAAAAGTTTGGTGTAGAGCCAAAAAAAGTTATTCAAATACAGGCATTAACCGGAGATAGGGTTGATAATATACCAGGAGCTCCAGGAATAGGATTAAAAACTGCCCTCGAATTGATTAATGAATATGGAGATATAGATAATTTAATAAAAAATGCTAATAAGATTAAACAAGAAAAAAGAAAAAATATAATCAAGGATTTTGAAAATGATATTAGAATAAGTCTTAAATTAGTTAAGTTAGATAAAAATGTTAATCTTTCTTTACCAATTAGTAAGATTAAATCATTTAGTGAATTAAATACTAGAAAAAATTCGATTAATAAGTTTTTGAATGAACAAGGTTTTAAAGCTATTCAGCATCGCTTAGATAGTAATGCTTATATTAACAAACATACAATTAATGAACCAAAAAAAAATGATAAGATAGTTTGTAAATTTAAAAAAATTGATTCAATTGCCGAACTTAATATAATTATACAAGAGATAAATAAAATTGGATTTGTTGCTATAGATATAGAAACAAATTCTCTTCAAATAGAAAAAGCTAAATTAGTAGGTATATCTTTATGCTATAATGAAACCAATGCTTTTTACCTACCTATCAATCATCAAGATAAAGACACAAACAAGAAAATTAAAAATCAACTTACTGAAAATAAAGTTTTAGAAAAACTTAAAGAAATTTGTCTTGATTCAGCTATATTAAAAATTGGTCAGAATATAAAATATGATATTCGTATTTTAAAAAAATATAATATTGAGTTTCAATCTTTTGAAGACACAATGTTAATGTCATATTCTCTTGATAATGGCTTAACTAGACATGGAATGGATGATTTGGCTTATAGACATTTGAACCATTCAACCATTAAATTTAAAGATTTAGTTGGATCTGGGAAAAAGCAAATAACATTTGATAAAGTTGCTATTGATGAAGCTACAAAATATGCAGCTGAGGATGCGTTGATTACTTTAAAATTATATAATTGTTTGCATCCAAGAGTTATTATTGAAAAAAGTTCAAGAGTTTATAAAAAAATCGATTTACCTTTAATACCGGTTTTGTGCTCCATGGAAGAAAAAGGGATAAAAGTTAATCATAAATATTTAATTAAACTTAGTTCTGTTTTTTTTAGCGAAAGTGAAAAAATAAAAAAAGAAATATACAAAATAACAAATAAAGAATTTAATATAGGATCTCCAAAGCAATTAGGCGAAATTCTTTTTTTAGATATGAAAATCCAAGGAGGAAAAAAAACCAAAACAGGTACTTATTCAACTGATTCAGGTATACTTGAAGATTTAGCTTCGCAGGGACATAAGATAGCTAGATTGGTACTAGATTGGCGGGAATTAACGAAATTGCGCTCTACTTATACTGATGCACTTCAATATCAAATAGATAGCAAAACTAGACGTGTTCATACATCATACGCAACAGCAACAACCTTAACTGGTCGCTTAAGTTCTAATGATCCAAATTTACAAAATATTCCGATTAGAACAGCAAAAGGAAAACAAATACGGCATTCATTTATCCCAGAAAAAGGCCACAAGATTGTTAGTTTTGATTATTCTCAAATCGAATTGCGTTTGGCTGCCGAAATATCAAAGGATGATAATTTTATTAAATCTTTTGTTGAAGGTAAAGATATTCATTCATTAACAGCAAAAGAAATTTTTAATATTAAAGATAAAGATCAAAATTCAGAACACAGAAGAAAGGCAAAAGCGATTAATTTTGGAATCTTATATGGAATTAGTCCATATGGATTAGCAAAACAATTATCTATTTCTAATTCAGAAGCTAAAAAATATATTGAAAATTATTTTGAACGTTTTCCAAAAATTAAAGATTATATGGATTTTCAAATAAACCATGCCAAGACAAATGATTATGTAAAAACAATGTTTGGTAGGCGCTGTAATATTAAAGGCATAAATGATAAAAATTTTGCTGTACGAGGATTTGCTGAACGTCAATCGATCAATGCGCCAATTCAAGGGACTGCTGCTGATATAATTAAATTATCTATGATAGAAATACACAAAAATATTAAAGAAAAAAAAATTAATGCAAAAATGCTATTGCAAGTTCATGATGAACTTGTTTTTGAAATTGAGGAAAATAATATAAAAAAATCTATTCCTCTAATAAAGCATATTATGGAAACAACGCATTTAAACTATAAAGATTTCATAGTTCCTTTGACAGTTGATTATGGCATTGGTAATACATGGGGGGAATCTCATTAAAGGAGAAATTTTTTACTAATGCTCTTTGGGAAAAAGAGTTAGGAATTTTTCAATATAATTAAGTGATTAAAAAAAACAAAAAAAAACAAAATCCTATGGCGAAAGATTTACGAAGTCCTAAATACAAGCAAAGGACTGTTAAGAGTAAAAAAATTTATAATAGAAAGAAAAAAAGTATTACTTAAAAATCTTCTTCAAACGAATTTTGATCTAGCCATTTTTTTAATTCACGGTACCCACCAACATGCTGATCATTAATGATAATTTGAGGAAAGGTTTTAGCATTAGGGAATTTTTTAAAAAAATCTTTCCTTGTATAGTCTTGATCTAGCATATGAATTGTAGGATTGTATTTGCTTAAGCGCATTTTGGCTCTATCACAAAACACACAATTATTTCTAGAATAAATTTCAGCTTTCATTAAAATACATCATCAAAACTAAGAGCCCTATCTGTAGGTCTTTGATATTCTGAAACTCTTTTTTCAAAAAAATTCGTTACATTTTGAACATCTAAAGCTCTCATAAAATCAAAAGGATTTTCAGTATTATATATTCTTTCAAAATCAAATAGATCAGCAATTCGATCAGCAACAGCCTCAATATATTGGCACATAAGATCTGCGTTCATTCCAATTAAATCTACTGGTAGTGCTTCTTTTACAAACTCTTTTTCAAAGGATACTGCTTCTCGAGCAATTTCTTCAAATTCTGATTGAGCTACATTTCCTGTTATTAAATTGGTATCTAATATATCAGTGTTAGTAAGTGAGTTATTGTTATATTTATCACGAAGTATTTTGAACATAAGTGCTGAAAAACTGAAGTGCATTCCCTCATCTCGTGCTATCCAATCATTAGATAAAGCCAATCCTGGTAATAGTCCTCTTTTTCTAAAATAATAGATTGCACAAAAAGAACCAGCAAAAAAAAGACCCTCTACTAAACCAAACCCGATTAAACGAGTAAGCAGATTTTGACTTCCATTTAACCATTTTGATACCCATTTTGCCTTGAGATTAATGCATGGAACATTTTCAATCGCATTGAACAATATATCTTTTTCTTTTTGATCTACAACGTATGCTTCTATCTGCAAAGCATACATTTCCGCATGTATAGATTCATTAAGCATTTGCATTGATATAAAACAACGCGCTTCTGGCATTAAAATTTCTTTATAAAACCTGCTTGCTAAATTCTCATTAATCATAGCTTCTGAATTTGCAAAAAAAGCTAATACATTTTTTATAAAATGTTTCTCTCCTTCGTTTAAAGTTTGCAAATCTCTCAAGTCATCTTGAAGAGAAACTTCCTCTGGAGTCCAGAAGGCTTGAATATGTAATTTATATCTATCCCATATTTCTTGATTCTTGATTGGAAAGATTGACCTAATACCTTTTGAGATCATTATTATTCTTTAATACTTAAGCACTGCAAGTCAAACACTCTTCTACCTCATCTTCTCTTAAAGAGTTGACAAATTTTTCTTTTGCAACTTTTTCTGAAGATACTGTCACTTTGACGGCATCAACAGCTGATCTACTTCTAAGATAATACATACCAGTTTTTAAACCTTTTTTCCATGCATACATATGCATAGAATTAACTTTTCCAAAAGTTGGGTTGGATAACCATAAATTCATAGATTGAGTTTGATCAATAAAAGGAGCTCTATCAGTAGCCATGTCTATGACAGTGCGCTGTGAAGTTTCCCATACGGTTTTGTATATTTCCTTTAAATCATCAGGAAAGTTTGGAATATTTTGTACAGATCCATTTGCTAAAATAATATTATCTCTTATTTCTTTGTCCCAAAGATTTCTTTTAGATAACTCTTTAACAAGGTGTCGATTAACCAATAAAAATTCACCTGACAAAGTTTGTCTTTTATATATGTTGGAAGTCTGTATCTGAAATGTTTCTGTATTGCCTAAAATAATTCCAGTGCTAGCCGTAGGCATACATGCTGTTGTGAGTGAATTGCGAACTCCAAATTTTTTTATTTTTGTACTTAAACTTTCCCAATCCCACATATTAGAAGGTTTAATTTTCCACAAATCAAATTGGAATTTTCCCTCAGATAGTGGAGAACCTTTAAATGATGAGTAAGCGCCCTTTTCCTTTGCTAATTCCATTGAAGCCTCTAAACTGGCAAAATATATTGTTTCAAATATTAATTTATTAATTTTTGCAGCCTTTTCACTATCATGAGGAATTGATAGTATAAAAAATACATCTGATAGACCCTGAACACCAAGGCCAATTGGACGATGTAAATTATTTGATGTACTTGTTTTATCCGTGGGATAAAAATTGATATCAATGACTTGATCCAGATTTTTTGTTGCTAGTTTTGCAGTTTGATAAAGTTTTTTGTAGTCATATTTTTTATTTTTTTTATCAATAAATTTTGGTAGAGCAATAGAAGCTAAATTACATACAGCAGTTTCATTTTTACTCGAATACTCAACAATCTCAGCGCATAAATTTGATGATTTAATAACTCCAATATTCTTTTGATTAGATTTTTCATTAATCGAATCTTTATAAAGCATATAGGGTTGGCCAGTTTCAATCTGTGCTTCAATTATTTTAGACATTAAGTTTCTAGCTTTAATTTTTTTTAAATGAGGCAGATCTTTTTCGTATTTCGTATACAATTTTTCGAAGGCTTCGCTATAATGATCTGAAAGCCCTGGACATTCATGTTCGCTCATGAGAGTCCATTCCTCATCATTCTCAACTCGTTGCATGAAAAGATCAGGTATCCACAAAGCGTAAAATAAATCCCGCGCTCTAAATTCTTCTGCGCCTGTATTTTTTCTCAATTCTAGAAATTTTTCAATATCAGCATGCCAAGGTTCAAGATAAACGGCAAACGATCCCTTCCTTTTTCCACCTCCTTGATCAACAGATTTTGCTGTCTCATTAAAAATTTTTAGAAAAGGTATCAATCCATTGGATTTTCCATTAGTTGATTTTATTCGGCTACCACTAGCCCGAATATTATGGGCATGCATACCTATACCACCTGCAGTTTTAGAGATAAGAGCACAATCTTTAATTGTATTAAAAATACCCTCGATTGAGTCGTCCTCCATACTTATTAAGAAACAGGACGATAATTGTTGCATTTTAAGACCACTATTAAACAATGTAGGAGTTGCATGAGTGTACATGCCGTTTGATAGATTATTATATGTTTCTTTAACTTTATTGAAATCAAAGCTATCACAAGAAACGGTAAGAGCAACACGCATCCAAAGATCTTGAGGCCTTTCAATAGTTTTATTATCATATTTAAGAAGATATGCTCTTGTTAGAGTAGTTAGAGCAAAATAATCAAAGCTGTAGTCTCTGTCATAATCAATTATTGATTCAATTGCTTCAGCGTTAGCTGTTACTTTGTTATAGTATGCTTTTTTTAATAGACCGTCCTCATATAAATTTTTAGATGCAATAATAAAACCAGGTGTTTCTTTGTGCAAAGCATTGGCTTTTATTCTTGCAGCCAGATTAGAATAGTCAGGATGTTCAACTGTTAGGGCAGCGGCAGTTTCAGCAAGATAATTATCTATTTCAGTAGAAGTGATATCGTTGAATAAACCCGGTATTGCTTTTTGCGCAACTGTGATTGGGTCTATTGCAAGTCCAGTTGAAAGAACAGAAACTCTATTGGTAATTTTATCAAGAGAAACTGGTTCTTTGTTACCATCACGCTTAGTGACCATCATAGAAGATACTTTGACTCCAACCTGTTCTTTTAATTTTTTTGTATGGTATCTAGAAGCAGCGCGTTGTTCTCTATAGAGGACATAAGCTCTAGCAACTTTATGATGCTCGTCACGCATTAAGGCCAGTTCCACTTGGTCTTGAATATCCTCAATATGAATCATATCTCCTTCAGCAATTCTTCTGGTTAAGGCTGAAACAACTTTGTTTGTTAATTGTTCTACAGTTTTGTGAATTCCTAAGTTCTGTTCACTATCTTTTTGTTTGTCATTTCTTATTTTTGTTTGAGCTAAAAAGGCTTTTTTAATTGCATTAGATATTTTATCTGACTTGAAGGGGGTTATTGATCCGTCACGTCTAACAACACTTAAACTTAACAAATTAATATTATTATGTTGTTCTGTATTTAGGGATACGGATGAATTGTCTGCCATATTTTTTCTATTCATTTTTTAAAAATTGCCGTTGATAAACACAATATGTAGTGCTGCTAAAAAAAGACAATACAACATTTAGTTAATATCGCAATAAGAACAAAAATAGAACATAGTTAATTTTTAAATAATGTCAAATATATTTACTATCAAAATTTATCCTTTTTTTGTCTAATTATTTGAAATCATTGAGACATTTTATTAACATCATTAACAAGATATACATAAATACAAGATATAAATTTTTCAAAACTTTAAATTATATTAACTTAAATTTGCCATAAAAAATAATTAGACTATTAATTATTAGCTTATGGCCCAGATAGCTTTAGTTGACGATGAAACAAACATTTTAACTTCAATATCTCTGGCTTTAGAGTCAGAAGGTTTTATTGTTGATACTTACACTAATGGACAAGAAGCTCTTATAGGTTTGGAAAGTAAAGAATATGACTTAGGTCTTTTTGATATTAAAATGCCTAGGATGAATGGAAATGAATTATTAATGAAGATTCGTTCAAGTAAAAAATTATCTTTAAAAAATATGCCGGTTATTTTTTTGACCTCTAAAGATCAAGAACAAGATGAAATTATTGGTCTTAAAATGGGGGCAGCAGATTATATAAAAAAACCTTTTTCACAAAAATTACTTAATGAGAGAATAAGAACTGTATTAAGGGTTCACCAAAATCGGAATACAAATTTAAATGAAAATAATTTAGAAAATAAAAATTTTAAAAAAGGCGATCTAGCCTTGGATGATTTAAAGCAATTATGTTTTTGGAAAAATAATATAATTGAATTAACAGTAGCAGAGTTTAACTTAATTAAATCTCTATCAAAACATCCTGGCGTTATTAAAGATCGCAATCAGTTAATGGATGCTATGTATGGCGATACTATATATGTAGATGACAGGACAATTGACAGCCATATTAAGCGTTTAAGAAAAAAATTTAAATCATACGATCCTAATTTTGACCAAATAAGAACAAGATACGGATCAGGCTATTCATGGCGTGAGTAAACCGTTTAATTTTTTTTTAATTTCAAATTATTCGCTTACTACCCAAATTGTAATCATTAATTTGTCTACAGCTATATTAGCTCTGTTTTTTTTAATAATTTTTAATTTTTTTTTATTAAGCAGTAATGAATATTTAGAGAATCAAAAAAGAATAATTAACTCTCAACTTAACGAAATCGCTAACTATTTAAATAAAAATGCTATTAAGCGTATTTTGACTTTTGATGATTCATGTAATAGTGTTTCAGAAGAACAGAATAGAGAAGAAGCAAGAACAGGTTGTAAAGAAAATGATTTATTAGATAAAAATTACGAAGATAAGCCTCTCCAGTTAGATCCAACCTATACACAACAATATATTTACTCAAATTTTTTAAATTCAGAGCTTACAGTAAAAGTTTTTGCTGATGATTGGACTAAATTTGCTGATACTAATGATTTTTATGTTGGTGAAGAAGAGATAGTTGTAATGGATATTAATTCTGAAATCACAGATAATGACAAAGAAAGTTTAAATTTTTATCAAGTATATAAAAATATTTATTTTCATATTTATAATTTAACCCAAAAATACTTTAACGAACAAAAATTAAATAAATTGAAAAATGACAACATCACTGTAATGGAAACAATTAAAACAAAAAAATTAACCTCTTATATATTTAAAGATCAGGATAAAATATTTAAAGCTGTTTTTGCAAGTCCAATCTTAAAAGATGAAAAAGTTTATGGAGTAGTATTAATTATTGCTCCACTTATTTATGATAATATTGACACTGCCAATCAATCAATTTTGTTAACTAATTTTTTTCTTTTTTTTATTTCTATAATGTTTTTCTTATCACTTTTATTTTCTAAAAGCATTGTGGCACCTATAAAGCTTCTTTCACAAATTACTCAATTAGAAAGAGATAAATCTTCAGATAATAAAATTGATATTAAATATCCTAAACGAAAAGATGAAATAGGTGCCTTAAGTTATGATATTAAAAGTATGTCTGATGATTTGAAGAAAAGAATAAATGAAATCGAAGAATTTGCATCTGATGTTTCTCACGAATTAAAGAACCCAATTTCAAGCTTAAGCAGTTCAAGTGAATTACTAATTCAAAATAAAATTACTCAAAATAGTAAAAATTTATTAATAAGGAATATGATCAAAGATATTGAAAGAATGAATATATTGATTTCTGATATATCTAATTATACCTTGACACAAGTTGAAATAGACGAAGAGGTATTTGAAAAATTTAATGTTATAGATTTTTTATCAAATTTTATAAAATCATTGCCTTATGAAAATATAGAAATAGAATTTAGGAGCAATAATACATCAGCTTATATTGTTGCAAATAAAAATAAACTAGCCCAAGTTTTTTACAACATTATTGATAACAGTTTTTCATACTCTCCAGAAAAATCTAAAATACTTCTTAATATTATGCTTGAAGACGAAAATATTATATTTCATATTGTAGACCAAGGCATAGGTATACCATTAGATTTTAGAGAAAAAATTTTTGATCGTTTTTACACTGATAGATCAAAAGATAAGAACAAACATACAGGCCTGGGCTTATCTATTTCACGGAAAATTATTGATAGCTTTAAAGGAAGTATCAATTTGATAGAAAATAATTATGAAACTTACCAAGGTGCTTGTTTTGAAATTAAATTACCTTTAAAAGGCTAAACATAATATTCCATGTAAATTTAAAGTAATTCTAATGGCAGCTGATTATAAAGTAAAAGATATATCATTGAGTAAGTGGGGATTAAAAGAAATTGCAATCGCAGAAACTGAAATGCCAGGATTGATGGCTTTACGTGAAGAATTTAATGTTTTTAAACCTCTGCAAGGTGCAAAAATTGTTGGATGTTTGCATATGACTATTCAGACAGCTGTTTTAATTGAAACACTAGTTTATCTTGGAGCTTCTGTTCGATGGAGTTCTTGCAATGTTTTTTCAACACAGGATCATGCAGCAGCAGCAATAGCCTCCAAAGGCATTCCTGTGTTTGCTTGGAAAGCAATGAGTGAAGAAGAATTTTGGTGGTGTATTGAACAAACATTATCAGGACCCAACAATTGGAAGCCTAATATGATATTAGATGATGGAGGAGATGCAACTAAAATTATTCATGAAAAATATCCTGAAATGTTAGAAGAAATAAGAGGACTTTCAGAAGAAACTACAACCGGTGTTCATCGTTTAAAGAATATGCAAAAAGAAGGGTTGCTAAAAGTTCCAGCTATGAACGTTAATGATTCTGTCACTAAATCTAAATTTGATAATTTATATGGATGTAAAGAAAGCCTTGTTGATGGCATAAGAAGAGGTACGGATGTAATGATGGCGGGAAAAGTTGCTGTTGTAGCAGGTTATGGTGATGTAGGAAAAGGGTCTGCCGCAAGCTTAAGAGGAGCTGGAGCAAGAGTATGTGTTACCGAGGTTGATCCAATAAATGCTCTACAAGCCGCAATGGAAGGTTATGAAGTAGTAACGATGGATGACGCATGTTCATACGGTGATATTTTTGTTACCGCTACTGGCAATATTGATATTATTACATTAGATCATATGAGAAAAATGAGAGACAGAGCTATTATTTGTAATATTGGGCATTTTGACAATGAAATTCAGATTGAGGCTTTACGTAATTACAAAACTGATGAAATAAAACCTCAAGTTGATGAAATTGAATTTCCAGATGGTAAAAAATTAATTCTTTTATCTCAAGGACGATTAGTAAATCTTGGTAACGCCACAGGTCATCCTAGTTTTGTTATGAGTGCTTCATTTACAAATCAGGTTCTGGCTCAAATAGAACTATGGGAAAATCATAAAAATTATGAAAAAAAAGTTTATGTTTTGCCAAAACATTTAGATGAAAAAGTAGCAATCCTTCATCTTAAAAAAGTTGGTGCAAAATTAACCAAACTATCTGATAAACAAGCAGACTATATAGGTGTTACAAAAGAGGGTCCATTTAAAGATGACACATATAGATATTAGTTTTAAAATTATTTGAGAAAAATGAAAAGACCGTATTTGTTTACTAGTGAATCAGTTTCAGAAGGCCATCCAGACAAAGTATGTGATAGAATATCTGATATGGTTGTTGATACCTATCTATCATCTGGCGATCCACAA
>Ga0315336_1004923_pt1 | contig 15174 bp, 10 predicted proteins | sample ASW5metaG_FD_204512 | JGI IMG/M metagenome (GOLD analysis project Ga0315336, IMG submission 204512) | Ammonia-oxidizing marine archaeal communities from Monterey Bay, California, United States - ASW #5 | ecosystem: Environmental > Aquatic > Marine > Intertidal zone | place: USA: California...
TGCATTGGTAATAGTGCGTTTAGACTTAAGATCCACCACGGTGAAATCCGCATCATAACCAACGGAGATACGACCCTTTGCAGCTATTCCAAAGACCCTTGCCGGCCCAGCACTGGTCAGGTCCACTAACCGTTGGATACTAAGCTTACCATCGTTGACATGGTTAAGCATCACTGGCACCAGTGTCTGCACTCCAGTTAGTCCGGATGGACTTTGAGGATACGGAAGTCTTTTTTCTTCAAGTGTGTGCGGAGCATGGTCCGACCCAAGACAATCGACAACGCCTCCCCGCACAGCTGCCCACAATGCATCACGGTGATGCGCCGAACGGATCGGTGGATTCATCTGGGCCAATGTTCCCAATCGCTCGTAGGCCTCTGGAGCTGCCAACGTCAGATGCTGAGGCAACGCCTCAACCGTTGCAATATCCTTATGGTGTTTTAGGAAAACCATTTCTTGTTCTGTAGTAATGTGCAACGTGTGCACCCTACGACCGGCTTCGCGGGCCAGAGAAACTAAACGCTGGGTTGCCTTTAGTGCCGTCTCTGCATCGCGCCACTCAGCATGCATCGACACTGGTGCACCGTTCTGTACCAGATGCATTCGTTGCTGTAAGCGTTCTTCATCTTCACAATGCACGGCTACACGGCGATTTCCATTCCTAAGAACCGCTGCAATGATGTTGTCATCAGAAATCAACAGCGTACCGGTGGAAGATCCCATGAACATTTTGACCCCGGAACAGCCAGGAAGCCTTTCAAGACGTCCCAAAGCGGATGCATTCTCCGGTGCCGCACCCACATAAAATGCAAAGTCTACCCAAGAACGACCAACAGCACGGCTGATCTTATCGTTTAACGCCTCCTCATCCGTGGTAGGTGGGTCTGTATTGGGCATCTCAAAAATAGCGGTTACCCCCCCCAAGGCCGCCCCACGTGTCCCGCAAGATATATCTTCCTTGTGCTCTAAACCTGGTTCGCGGAAATGAACCTGGCTATCTATAACACCAGGCAGAACCAAGAGATTTGAGACATCTATTTCCTCAGCGGTCTTAGCGGTAGTCAAGTCGCCAACAGCGGCTATACGCCCGCAAGAAACCCCAACATCGCCCTCCGATTGGCCACTGGGAGTAACCAACGTGCCGTTCTTCAAGATCAGATCAAATATGATTTCTGACACCGGCGTACCACCCTGTTCCTTTAAGAATCATATGCAAGAGTCTCGTATACGTCACCATTGCAAGGCCTACCTACAATATGGTGTTGGTGCCATAAAGCATAGAACAACAGCACCCATGACGCGAAGGCGTACTTTGTCGTAAGACGGGTAAACAAGTCGTGAACCCTGTCAATATTGCATATTTTTGCGATTCCGCACTGTTTAGAGACCAACGGGGCCAAGATTTTACCTTTCTCTGCTATCCAATGTCCGACAGGCACAGAGAATCCCTTCTTGTGGGAAAAAGCGTCGGCTTTCGGAAAATACTCAGCCAGCCACTGCCGCAGTAACCATTTCCCGACACGTCCGCGTACCTTCAAACAATCATCCAGATTAAAAGCAAAGTTCGCGACCTTAGGGTCGAGAAAGGGAACTCTCCCTTCCACACCATTCGCCATTAAGCAACGATCGAGTTTTGTAAGAAGATCATTCGGTAACCAATGAGCAATATCGACAGCCTGTTCTTTTTGTAAGCCCGAGTACCCTATAACCTCAAGACCTGAGCGTGTATTCATGATCGCTTCAGCCCAACTCGCAGATTCTTGACGTAAGATACCCAGATTATGTAAAGCGTGACGACGCCAGGGCCGTTTTTGGAAAGGCCAGGGCCGTCGCGCCCCTCGATAGCGCCCATACCCAGCAAACATTTCGTCTCCACCCTCACCAGTGAGTATAACTTTCACTGATTTTTTTGCCACTTCAGCAAGAAGGTATGTAGGAATGATCGCATAGTCCGCCACTGGATCATCCATAGCAGCGGCTATGCGCGGCAACTTAGACCAAAAATCTGCCGGTCCTATCATGACTTCGGTATGTTTGGCCCCCGCTGCGATGGCTGTAGCTCGGGCACGCTTCCGTTCATCATGAATCAAAGTTTCTCCAAAACCGGCTGTAAAGGTTTGGACAGGTTCATCATTGAGCCGCGTCATCATGGCAAGAACTGCCGTAGAATCGACACCTCCCGAGAGAAACAATCCATAAGGAACATCAGAGCGCTGGTGAACACCCACTGCCTCTTCCCAGATCCCGTCAAAGCCGATTACGTAATCGTTCTCCGAAGCTCCATTGCCACGCTGCTGGAGCACGGCAGGTAGGTGGTGCATGTCAACAATTTCGCCATTTTCGATGGCTAGAGTCATACCCGGCCGAAGGCGCTTAATCCCCATAAACGGGGTGGATTCGCCGCAGCTGAACTGGAGTGCAAGCAATTCATCTACAGCAGCAGCATTCACAGAACGCGTTACCACGCCCGCAGCGACCAGTGCCTGGGGTTCCGAAGAAAAATACCAAGCAGTTTCGCCTTCATAGAAATAGAAAGGCTTAATACCAAACGGGTCCCGGCTAACCACCAGTCTCTTGCAACGCGGATCATACAGGGCAATAGCGTACATGCCCCTCAAATGCTCTGCAAAGGTAATGCCATGACTAGCATAGAGGTGAAGGGCCGACTCACAGTCCGAGCCCGTCTTATATGTCAGTTCGGCTAACTGACGACGCACGTCAAGGTCATTATAGATTTCACCATTTGCGACAAGAACCGAACCGTTGTCATGAAAAAATGGTTGAACGCCACCATCCGGATCTATTATGGCAAGGCGGGTATGGACGAGACCCACTACCCCAGCCTTATGTATTCCTCGGTCATCCGGACCACGGTGGCCAAGTGCCTCAGACAAAGACAACAGCACCGCATCTGGCGGCGACTGCCCGTCTTTCATCATAATCCCCGCAATACCGCACATGATTACAGGTCAGCGCCTCAGCACCACGGCAGTCAGGGGCTTATTTGGTGCCGCTGTACAGCGCTGCGGAGTCGCTCAAACAAAGCCAAGTACCTTGGAGTCAGTTGCTCCGCAGCATGATGGTTCCGGAATGTGGAACGACCTCCCTCTGCTAGGCTTTGGGCAAAAGATTCGTTTCGGATTACCTTCTTTATAGCTGACGCAATAGCATTGGCATCATCTATAGGAACCAAGATTCCATTTTCTTCGTGCCTAATTAATGCGCCGGGACCAACGCTCTCTGTTGCGATTACGGGGGCAGCTTGAGACCACGCCTCGACAACCACATCACCAATTTCTTCATCCCGGGAAGAGCACACAAATACGTCACAGGCCGCTAGCAGGTCTGGGACGTCATCTCTCCACCCAAGAAAACGAACACGCGGCTTAATGCCCAATTCTAAAGCATGTTTTTCTAGATTTTTTCTATCAGGACCATCGCCAGCGATCCAAAGGTAGGTTCCAGATACCCTTGAAACGGCATCCATTAACACATCTATTCCCTTATCCGCGTTCAGACGACCCGTTGTTAATATGAGCTTTGCCGTATTGGGGGTAAATAAAAGCCCTCGATTAATGGGCTTGACCCTACCCGTATGCGGCATACTTGAAATCACATCCGTGTTTTTCCTTAACCACCCACCACTTACAGCACGATCGATCCGACTACCGCAAGGAGCTATCAAGTGGTCACAGCTAGCATACGCATTACGGTCAAAGGACTCGCCAAGACGTCCAATATGCGCAAAACCACCCCGAGGACACAGAGCGGATGCTTCCGGCATCCACGTTATTACAACATCTGGCGAAAAGCGGTTAAGTTCGTGCCGAAACATGCGCTTCGTCTTGAAATCAAATCTGGACCGATACGGTGCCTGAATCGCTTCGATTCCAATTTTTCTTAGACGCTGAGCACGAGCTTCGTTACGCCCGATAAACGCCTGCTGCTCCACACCGGCTCTCCTTAGAACCGTTACTAGTCGTTCAAAATATAATTCCGTTCCGCCATAAGCCCGTCCGGCCATGGCCTGAAGCACACGGAAAGTCATAGTGTCTCCCCTCCAGGGTTCGAGCGATAAATGGCACGGCTCGGCTCGAATTCCCTCCACCAATGTATCAGAAATTGTTCCAGAAACACTACAACTATTAATGAATTATTAGTCGAAACTTTGTCTCAAGGAGCCGCTTGCTACATCGCAGAGGGCATTTATTACCTTATCACCTGCGAGGGCAGATAAATCGCCATTAGGGGCACTAACAACCAAAACATGATCGCCCCAAGGGGCATACAGCTCAGGCTCCGTTGGACCAAATATTGCTATAGTGGGTCGACCCGCCGCAGCAGCCATGTGCGTAAGACCTGAATCGTTGCCTATGAAAGCAGTGCAACGTCCCAAGCAGGCCTGGATCGTTAGCAGATCTGGGTGACCACAGATCAATATTGGCTTAGCTTGCGGCAGAGCTTTTGCAATCCGCTCCATTATTGACTTATCTTCTTCAGCGCCAAAAAGGGCCACTCGACCTCCTGCTATAGATGCGTTCGACTTCGTTGCAGCCTTTATTACTGCAATAAACTTTTCATGAGGCCACGTCTTTTCGGGACGCGCAGAAGCCGGACCGACGCCGAGAACCGGCAAATCATCGGGAATCAATCGCGCAGCTGCAGCACGGTGGCGGGCCTCCAGCCACAGATATGGAGCTGGCGGAGGATCCAAACTAAACAGCCTCGCCAGAAGACGCAGCCGGTGGCAACTATTATCAATAGGACCCAACACGAGTCGTGACTTGCAGCGAAGACAGTACGACAATAGTGATCGTCTTAAATCAACAACCAGGTCCCAAGTCTCATCAACCACTTCACTCCAGAGCTTCAGCCAATGCAAACCAGCCGATTTCTTCTTCATCGGTATAACTCTATCTAGACGGGGTATCGCAGAAAATAAAGATGTCGCTAAAGGGCCGCAAGCGATAGTAAAGCGGGCCCCGGGATAAGTTTCTATCAAATGGTTGAGGATGCCCGTTGAAAGAACCGCATCTCCAATCCGGGTGGATGTGATAAACAGTAACTTCACCGCTCACAAGACCGACATGAAGTGGCTTTCGAACTCCCTAGCTGCATGTTGCCAAGTAAGATGACGTTTACTAGCAACCGCTTCCTCACTTAGATTAGTATAAACATCGTCTTTGGTTAGAATCTCTAACGCCACATTTGCAAATGCATCAGCGTCGGGAACAATAAATCCGGTTTGGCCATTGACAATTCTTTCTCCTGCCGCACCTTTGGCACGAGCTACAGCCGGCAAACCTGTTGCCTGGCTCTCCGCAAGAGTCCAGCAAGCAAAGTCACGCTCGTGTCCCGGATACAGATGAACCCGTGCTTGACGGTAGATCTCCGCCATAGATCGGTCTCCCTTGGGTTTCAAAACTGTTACGTTAGCTGATGCCGCTTCCCTAACACGGCCCAAAATGACTTGCAGGTCTTCGGAATCACCCTTTTCTTTCTCGCTTTGCGCTAATGATGCGGAATAAACCGTTAGCCGAGCACTGGGAAGCTGAGGATGAATCTTTTGTAGCCAAACATCTAGCAACCATTCAAGCCCGTGACGCGGATGAGTAGTAACTATTGCGTGAGGCGGCGGCGGGCCGCTCTCGATAGCACTCGGAGGTGGTATATCGTGAGACATGTCAAGAAAAGGCTCTGTTTCTTTGGGTGTCTCTAGATAGTCAGTTCGAATACCGGGCGTTAGTCTTACCGTCGTTGCATTCCCAGTATAAGCTCGAGCTTGTGTTTCACCAATGAACATGAGTGTCGGCGCAAAAGATTCCACAAGACGCTCTGCGCCTGATTGAGCGAGATAATCAGGTGACGCAGTAACCCAGAGGACTCTCTTCAACGCTCTTCGCAATGTTCCCAGGAGACCCGGCTTTCTATAGGCTACTAGTATGTCTGCACTAGATGGTGGACGGCTTTTTAAAGGACGCCATTTAGCTTTTTCTGCCATCATAGGATGAAGACAATTGTTGAGAACTGTCACCTCATGCCCGAGGCGTGCAAGGGCTCCAGGCAGACTGGCAAAAGCTTTTTCCGCCCCACCAAGAGCCTTACGCGCAGGTGTGAACGCATCGAATTTGACGGAATCATCAACAAAGATAATGTGCATAGCTTTATCTTATAGCGGGACGCGGGTAAGACACAGAGGGAAATAGATGGGAGTTTTCTATGACCCAAATTACCTTTATTACATAACAGACATGTAAATGAGAAGGCTCAGGTGCCCGAAAGGAATAATTCAGGTGAATCAGCTGCAATACGTAATTCTCCAGCATAGAACCGTAATAACGGTAGGTGGTGAAGACAGAAATGAGTTTCTCCAGGCATTAGTTTCCAACGATGTTGCCAAGATTGCTCCAAATCGTACCATTTGGGCAGCCCTTCTTACCCCTCAAGGCAAGTTCTTGCATGAGTTCTTCATGTTCGAATTGGGAGACATAATCGGGCTCGACTGCGAACAGGCACGCAGCACCGACCTTATCAATCGCCTAACCCGTTACAAACTGAGAGCAAATGTAACCCTTAAGTTACGGCCAGATCTATCAGTTATTGCCGCTTGGGGAGATGGGGCACTCAACGCTTTGGGACTGACATCTGACACTGGAGCTTCTATTCCGACGAAAAACAGCATTGTTTTCACTGACCCGCGAACGGCCATAGCCGGAGCTCGATGGATACTGCCAAGAGAAGAGGTTGACGTAAGTCTTGTGTTAAAAGGTTTTTCTTTGGGCAGGGTCGATGGCTACGATGGATTGCGCATCAGTTTAGGCCTACCGGACGGTAGTAGGGACATGGCAATTGAAAAAGCTCTGCTGCTTGAGAACGGATTTGAAGAACTTAATGGGGTCGATTACGAAAAGGGTTGTTATGTGGGGCAGGAGCTTACAGCGCGCACACATTACAGGGCCCTGATAAAAAAATGCCTTGTCCCCGTATCCTTTAAGGGCACTGCGCTAGACCCGGGCACGCCAGTAACTGCAGGCAGCCAAGAGGTTGGAGTAATGAAATCAGCTGTAGACGGCATAGGCCTCGCTTTCTTGCGCCGTGATGCACTGGAAAAACCTATTTACGCGGGCGACCGTAAGCTTGAACCACAATACCAACATTGGATACCTGGAAACAAAAAAACTTAATTATGTCTTACTCGATTTTACCCTTAGTCTTGCTGAACACCGCTCAAGTTTTGGCTACTTTATGCTAATTTCTATTAAAACAGTGCCTACTAGTTAACAAGTGCGTTTAGGTTTCATGGTCCCTTCCATCATACAGCCGAACGATGCCCCTGATGAAAGTGATGCAACGTGCTTGGATGCCGCTATTATTTATCTGGCATCTAATTATGATCAGCAACCAACTCTCGCAGACGCTGCTCATGCGGCAAATATGGGCATGAGCCGCTTCCAAGAAACATTCAGAAGGCTAATAGGCGTGTGCCCTGAGCGGTTCCTGGATCTTGTTACGAAGAATCAGGTAATAGCTGATTTAGAAACTGGCAAGGTTGTGCTTGAGACAGCTCTGAAATCGGAGTCGTCAGACTCAAGCAGGTCTCAGGGTCTATCCATCGCCTATGAATCAATAGCGTCCATCGAAAACAAGACGCGCGGCAGCGGTATCACCATCCAATGCGGTTTCCACAATAGTCCGTTCGGACGGGTGCTCCTTGGCAAAACAGATCGCGGTGTCTGTTGGTTCGGATTTGTGCCTCTGGACAAAAGCAGGAGTATTATTGCGGAACTAGAAAAGGACTGGCCTGCTGCAGTAGTAATTGAACAGCCATCTAGCACCAAACAAATTGTGAAAGCGGTATTTGACCGGTTCACGAGCGAAACCTATGACTCTGAGTTGCCCAGCCTGTTTATGGTCGGCACCAATTTCCAGATCAAAGTATGGAAAGCACTTCTGACCATTCCTAGAGGTGTAACGCTAACTTATAAGGATATTGCAGAAATAATTGGAAACCCTTCTGCATCACGAGCAGTAGGACGGGCTGTTGGTGCCAACCCTATTTCCCTGCTCATTCCCTGCCATCGAATTATTCTACGATCCGGAATTGTTCACAATTATCGTTGGGGAATAGCAAGAAAAAGGGCTTTAATTGCCTTAGAGAAAGCATATGGTGAGACGCGACGGATAGTCGCCTAACTTACAGTACTAAGCTGCCGTATTCGCGCCTGAGCCGCAGCTAAGCGAGCAACAGGGACCCGGTAGGGGGAACAGGAGACATAATCAAGACCAATATCGTGACAGAAGGATATGGTCTCCGGATCACCACCGTGCTCCCCGCAAATTCCTAGCTTGAGAGCCTCGTTGGCATTGCGTCCTCGCTCAGCTGCAAGACGCACCAATTCTTTAACGCCTGCATCCAAAGTAACAAAGGGATCAAATTGGTATATTCCCAACCTCGTGTACACATCGAGGAAAGGAGCACTATCGTCGCGTGACATTCCCAATGTAGTCTGTGTAAGGTCGTTAGTTCCGAAACTGTAAAAGTCAGCTACTTCAGCAATTTCCCCAGCCGCCAACGCAGCACGCGGCAGCTCGATCATCGTCCCTACATTGTAGTCAACTTTAGCATTCATCTCCGTAAATACCGCTTCGGCCGTAGCATCTACAATCTCTCGCGTGATCTCCAGTTCCGCCTTTATGCTTACCAATGGGATCATAACTTCCGGAAAAACCCTTACTTCAGACTTAAGGGACTCCACCGCCGCTTCAAATATGGCCCTGGCCTGTACCTCATATATCTCTGGATAAGTGACGCCTAGACGACACCCTCGATGACCAAGCATGGGATTAGATTCATGAAGTCTTTGAAGATGCTTTTCCACCGTTTCAACAGACACGTCTGCTGACTTCGCTACTTCAGCTATCTCGCTTTGACTGTGCGGCAAGAATTCATGCAATGGTGGATCCAGAAGTCGAATTGTAACTGGAACTCCATCCATTATTCGAAAAAGATCCAAGAAGTCCTGTCTCTGGAAAGGCAATAGCTTAGCTAGCGCTTTTCTGCGACCATTTTCATCACCCGCAAGGATCATGTGCCTAATACTAACAATGCGTTCTGGATCAAAAAACATATGTTCAGTCCGGCACAGCCCGATTCCTTCTGCACCAAATTTCCTTGCAGTTTCAGCATCTGCCGGTGTCTCCGCATTAGCACGCACTCGCAGAACTCGCTCCTTATCCACCCATTCCATGAATGTTATAAAATCATCTGAGAGTTCCGGCTGTATACTGGCAACCTGACCCAAAAAAATTTCCCCTGTCGATCCGTCCAAGGTAACCATATCACCCTCAACCACCGTCACACCCCGTACCGCCATGGTCTTAGCTTTAACATCTATCTGAATCTCACCAGCACCACAGACGCAGGGCGTACCCATCCCCCGCGCTACTACTGCTGCATGAGATGTCATGCCGCCCCGCGACGTCAAAATCCCTTCAGCGACATGCATACCCCCAATATCTTCTGGGCTAGTCTCCTGTCGGACAAGAATGACGCGCTCTCCGTTTTTTGCCCAATCCTCCGCTTCTTCGGCAGAAAAAACTAGCATACCAGATGCAGCGCCAGGTGATGCTGGCAGTCCTCGGGAAAGGAGCTCCCGTGGTGCTTCCGGATCAAGCATCGGGTGAAGAAGCTGATCAAGCTGATCTGGCTGAACTGTCATCAGTGCACTTGGTTTAGAAAGCAAGTCATCCGCGACCATATCAATCGCAATTTTTATAGCAGCTTTCGCAGAACGCTTGCCGGATCGGGTTTGCAGCATCCATAATTTACCCTTCTGCACCGTGAACTCCATGTCCTGCATATTGCCGTAGTGTTTTTCCAGCTTGTTGCTGATTCCACACAATTCGGCGTATAGGTCCGGCATAATCTCTTCCATAGCAGGAAGTTTGGAACTCTGTGCCTCTTTTCCCAAAATTGTAATCTGTTGAGGTGTACGGATACCAGCTACAACGTCCTCACCCTGGGCATTAGTCAAATATTCGCCGTAGAGACCTTTTACACCGGTTGATGGATCACGTGAAAAGCAGACACCTGTTGCACAGTCGTCGCCCATATTACCGAACACCATAGATTGCACGGTAACAGCCGTTCCAGTGAGATCCATAAGACCGTTAAGTTTGCGGTAGGTGATAGCCCTAGGGTTCATCCAACTCTTAAACACAGCGCCGATAGCCCCCCACAACTGATCCTCGGGGTCTTGAGGGAAAGCTATTCCTAACTCAGTTAGGACAGTACGCTTATAATTCTCGACCAATAACTTGAGATCATCAGCTTCAAGATCCTTGTCCAATGTAACGCCTTTATCCTGCTTGGTATTTTCAAGTAAATCTTCGAAGGCATAGTGATCAATTCCTAAAACCACATCAGAATACATCTGAATAAACCGCCGATAGCTATCGTAGGCAAAACGAGTATCCTTCGACTGCTCAGCCAAGCCGTCAACTGTTCTATCATTTAATCCAAGATTAAGAACGGTATCCATCATCCCGGGCATAGACTTAGCTGCGCCGGAACGGACCGATACCAATAATGGCGTCTTCGCATTTCCTAATTTAGCTTGGATCAACTTCTCAACCGCAAGTAACGCCTTAGCAACCTGTCCTTTCAATTCATCGGGGTAACAGAAATTCTTCTTATAGTAAGAAGCACAGACATCGGTAGTGATTGTGAAACCGGGGGGAACAGGAATATTAGCTTTACTCATTTCCGCGAGGTTAGCTCCCTTACCACCCAACTCGTTAGCAAGCGAACGGTCCCCTTCTGCATCACCATCACCAAAAGAATAGACCCATTTATCGGTCATGGCTTCCTCAACCCTCAATCATGGAGAAGTCCGCTACCTGGCTAACAGCCTTTCCTATGCGGGATAGAAGATTGAGATGCAAAATCCGTAGATCCACATTGTCGACGTTAACTGTAACATTTTCAAAGAACACATTCACAGGATGGCACAGTTTTGCAAGCACCGACATTGCAGCACCGAAGTCATCCTTTTCCAAAGCCGATTTGGACTCTTTTTCAGTGGCCAATAATGCTGTGTACAATCTGTGTGCGTCCTCTTGCAACAAGTCGACCTGGATAACGTCGCCGGGATATTGAGTGGTGTCCCTTTTCTCTTCAATGCGAACGATGTTAGCCGCACGCCGATAAGCGACTAGCAGATTTGCACCATCGTCAGTTTCCAGAAACGCCGAGAGAGCATTAACACGGGCAATTAGACGCGTGAGATCGTCTTCGGACCCTATAGCAAAGACCGCGGATATCAAGTCGTGGCGCACTCCTTTATCGCGGAGATAGACCTTAAGCCGATCGGCGAAAAAAACTAGCAGCTCATCCGCGACCACATCAACCGGTGATGTAAGTTTTCTACCATATATCGCGTGGGCCTTTCGAAAAGTTTCGCCCAAAGGAATCCGAAGACCGTTCTCAATTATCAGACGTACAACCCCAAGCGCGGCGCGACGAAGGGCGAAGGGATCCCTAGACCCCGTTGGTTTTTGATTAATACTAAAAAAACCAACCAGGGTATCGATTTTATCTGCCAAGGATATACAGACACTAACTGGCGCCGACGGGCAAACATCTGAAGGGCCTTGTGGGGCATAATGTTCAGCCACGGCATCGGCAACGGATTCTGGCTCTTTATCATTGAGAGCGTAATATCGACCCATAACACCTTGGAGGTCTGGAAATTCGCCAACCATCTCGGTTAGCAAGTCAGACTTGCAAATAAGAGCTGCCCGGCGAACATCCGCTTCCTTACTATCCTTTAGGTAACGCGATAATGAAGATGACAGAATCTCCATGCGGTTGACCTTCTCACCAATGGTTCCTAGGTTCGACTGAAAGATCCGGTCATCTAACTTATCTACCCGACTTTCAAGGGTCTGCATTCGATCCTGATCCCAAAAGAATTGTGCATCGGCCAAACGGGCTCGAAGCACACGTTCGTTGCCGGCAACAATAGCAGCGCCGCCATCTGTTGCTTCGATATTGGCTACTACACCAAACCGATCAGCAAAAGATCCATCTTTATTCTCGAAGGCGAAGTACCGCTGATGCTTTCGCATGGCAGATATCAGAACTTCAGGCGGAACATCCATGAATTCAGAGTCTATCTCACCTAGAAATAGCACCGGCCATTCGACCAGGCCGGCAACCTCCTTAATGAGAGGTTCGTCACTCACCAAACAAAGCCCAGCTTTGTCTGCAAGCTCTCTCAAACCCTTACGTATAGTGTCTTCGCGCTTTGCGGAATCAACCATGACGTATGCTTTTTCGAGCCGTTCGACATAATTATCAAAAGACGATACCTCGATTTTATCGCTTGCTAGAAAGCGATGACCCTTTGTCTCTTTGCCAGCCGAAATACCGGCAAATGTGATCGGAACTACATCACCATCGAACAAACACACAATTTGGTGAAGAGGGCGCACCCATCGGGCCCTAGCCATTCCCCAACGCATTGATTTAGGCCAAGATAGGTTTTCTAACTCACTTTGGATAACTTCTTGCAGCACATCGGCCGTAGACCGGCCCTTCCTTTCGATGGTACCGAAATAGAACTTTCCCTTGGGAAGGTCTCGAATTTCAGCATCATCAGCACTAGAAAAACCAACCGAATTTAAGAATCCTTGGATTGCCGAATCAGGAGCATCAATTCGTGGTCCTTTGCGTTCCTCAGTGACATCAGGTTGTATTATTGTGAATCCGTCTGCACTCAGAGTTATACGCCGAGGACCGACCATAACTTGCAGATTGCTGCATTTAAGACCGGCTGAATCCAACCCCTTACTCACCACGCGTTTCAAATCTTGCGCGGCATGTCTCTGCATTCCCGCCGGTATTTCCTCCGATAGAAGCTCGATCAGAAGAGACGCCATAGAATTCAAGTCTCCTTGGCAGTGACTTGGCTTAACAACCAGGATTCACAACAACCTTTTGCCAAGGCTCTTACTCGACCAATATATGCCGCTCGTTCAGTGACGCCGATAGCACCACGCGCATCGAGCAGATTAAAAGTATGGGAGGCCTTTATACATTGATCATAGGCGGGAAGAGGAAGGTTCTTGCCCAACAAAGACTGGCATTCTGCCTCGGCATCAATGAAGTGCCGAAATAACATATCCATATCGGCGTGTTCAAAGTTATAACCTGAGTATTCCACTTCTGCTTGATAGAATATATCTCCGTAGGTAATACCCCGCCCGTTGAAATCCAGGTCATATATATTTTCAACACCTTGAACATACATAGCAAGTCGCTCTAGGCCGTAAGTGAACTCGACAGGAACAGGATCACAATCAATGCCGCCCACCTGCTGAAAATACGTAAACTGTGTCACTTCCATTCCGTCACACCATACTTCCCAACCGAGACCCCCAGCCCCAAGAGTTGGACTCTCCCAATCGTCCTCAACGAAACGAATATCGTGGGCAAGAGGATCAATTCCAATTGCGCGTAAACTGTCCAGATAAATATCCTGGGAATCTTCAGGGGACGGCTTAAGGATGACCTGAAATTGATAGTAGTGCTGTAGCCGGTTCGGATTGTTACCATACCGGCCATCAGTAGGGCGGCGGCATGGCTGTACATAGGCCGCTTTCCAGGGTTTTGGTCCTAATGCTCTTAGAGTAGTAGCTGGATGAAAAGTACCCGCCCCCATTTCAACGTCATAGGGCTGAAGAATTACACAACCGTAATCGGCCCAAAATTCCTGAAGAGATAGGATGAGCGCCTGAAAACTGTTTGAACTTGTGCCGCTTACCGACATTTATCGATCCGCTAGAATTCTAAAATACTCAGCTGCTAGACCACACCGAATGGCGCGCAAGCTATCCACGCGGAACCCCCGGGTCAAGGCCAGATCGGTACCTAAAGAGATGCAAAAGGACACCCCGTCGTGCGACTGCAGCTGGGTGGAGATCCCTCAGCCATATATGCACCACAGACAGAACATTTGACTAGGTCCTCAGCCTCTTCGTTATGACTTTCTGTCATACCTGCCCCGGCCGGCCCCCTTGCCTTTGAAACCTTTCCTTTTTGATCAAGCCCCGCTTGACTCAGCTTTTTGAACAACATCCAGACAACAACTACAATTAAAATAGTAAAAACCAACTTAGTCAGGCTAAAACCAAACATACTGTCAGTTCAATTGCAAAATCTAGAGTAAGACAGAGATGGATTCCGGGTCATCACAGGCCAAACCGCGCCCACCACGCCCGCTCTTCTACAGCTGCAAGAAAATCAAGTGCCCAACCATCAGTAACATGGTCCATGCGCATTAGACGCCTACGAAACCAACCCATAGGTCGTTGCACAGGCGCAATCCTAATGTTGTTGCCAAACTTCTTCCGCACTACAGTACGCATATCGCCCAGACCATCCACTAGTCCCTTTTCAAGCGCTCGTGTACCACTCCAAATTTCACCGTTAAATAGGGTCCGGTCTGACCCCTTCAAGGCATCTCCCCGCCGCTCACGCACAAATTCCTTAAAAGATTTATGTATATCAAATTGAATAGTCTTAAGTCGCTTTACGTCATCGGGGTTTTCGGGACTAAAGGGATCCAACATGGCTTTCTTCTCTCCCTGTGTATGGACCCTCCTCTCAATACCCAATTTGTTCATTATTTCGGTAAAACCAAAACTTGCCGAAATAACACCAACAGAACCTATAATAGACATCGGATCGGCATAGATCTCGTCGCCAGCGAGAGCGAGCCAATATCCTCCGGAGGCAGCTACATCCTCAGTGAAAGAAAGAACTGGAACTCCTTTCTCCTCGGAGAGCTGACGGATACGATTCGCGATCTGCGCCGATTGAACTGGTGATCCTCCAGGCGAATTGATGATTAGACACACGGCTTTCAATCCCCGCTTGTCAAATGCCCTGCGAATAGGCATTTCAAGTGCACTCATGCTAAGACTGCGGCGTCCAACACCCGACACGCCTATGGTCCCTCTTAGCTGAAGGACCGTAACCACTGATGATGGTTCCCTAACAAACGGCAAATCCAGGCGAGACACCCATTCATTAATGCGATCAATTAAGAACATGACAAAACAATACGTCCAATGGCGTCGGAAAGCCATGATCCTCTTAGAGATTGATAG
>Ga0315336_1004924_pt1 | contig 15169 bp, 14 predicted proteins | sample ASW5metaG_FD_204512 | JGI IMG/M metagenome (GOLD analysis project Ga0315336, IMG submission 204512) | Ammonia-oxidizing marine archaeal communities from Monterey Bay, California, United States - ASW #5 | ecosystem: Environmental > Aquatic > Marine > Intertidal zone | place: USA: California...
GTATACTCGCAGGCGCAACTGAACAAGGTGGCGAGGCAGCTCAATGAACGGCCACGCCAAACGCTGGGGTTCGAAACACCGGCGGAACGATTTAGCGAATGTGTTGCATCGATCGGTTGAAGTCGCACCCTGGCAACGGAAACTCGGGGCTAAATCGAGATCTGTAGCGATGTGCCAATGTCGGTCATTGGAACTTTCAGTCATCAAGTTGGATCTCTCAGGTGACGTTTGCTAGTCTTGACTGAGGAATTCCAATATTTTGCGAGGCGAGATAATGACCTCCGTGGCAAATATTAGAATAGTAACGCGGGAAGATGAGGAAAGGATCGCAGCGATAATAATTCTGTCGTTCAGCACAGATCCAATGGTTCGCTGGGCGTTGCCAGCAGCGCATCAATATATCGACGGATTTCTGCCTTTTGTGGGGGCGTACGCAGGAAAGGCGTACGACCATGATTCAGCTTACGTGACTGACGATTTCTCTGGGGCGGCCCTCTGGCTACCGCCCGGCGTGCGGCCTGATGACGAGGCGATGGCCGCAGTTTTCCAAGAGAAAGTTGCTGAACCGCGGCTTGGTACGCTGTTTTCCATATATGCCCAGTTGGAGGATTATCATCCGAAAGAGCAATATTGGTTTCTTCCGATCATCGGCGTTGATCCTTCTCGTCAGGGAAGCGGGTACGGGTCTGCGTTGATGAAACACGCGCTTCTCGCTTGTGACCGCGACCGGAAACCGGCCTATCTTGAATCTTCAAATACGGCCAACCTGTCGCTCTACGAGCGCCACGGCTTTGAGATCCTTGGGGAAGTCAGCGAAGCTGGATCGCCACCTACTTACCCAATGTTACGAAAAGCGCGGTGAACCACGGTCTCGCCATCCAGACGGAGCCTCGCTGCACGGGGGCGTCCAACAGTTGAAGTCGATCCCCAATTTTAACCGATTAGTCGCTCGCGCGAGCGAACGGTGGCTATCGGGGGTATTTCTGCCGTCGGCCCGTAAGCCGGTTTCCGGCAGTAGAGTGCCAGAAGGAGACATTCGGTTCTGTCAAGTCAGCCGATAGATTTCCTTGGCATTGAACACTACACTCAGCCACATGACGGAGGGAACTCAACGTAAACTGGCGGCAGTCATGTGCGCCGATGTTAGCGGCTATTCTCGGATGATGGGACAGGACGAGGACGGTACTTTGGCGGCATTGAAAGCGCACCGCAACGCGATAGATCCGTACGTCTTCAACGCTGGCGGTCATATCGTCAAAACCACTGGCGACGGCATGCTGGCCGAGTATACCTCAGTGCTTGCGGCGGTAGAATCATCCCTGGCGGCGCAGCGCGAGATGGCCCAGCGCAACGCCACCTTGCCGACCGATCGCCGGATGCAGTTCCGCATCGGCATCCACGTTGGCGAGATCATCGCGGACGACGGCGATATCTTCGGCGACACGGTGAACATCGCCGCTCGCCTGCAGGAGGCGGCTGAGCCCGGCGGCATCTCATTGTCGGGTGCAGCGCGAGACGCGGTACAGCAAAAGATCGATGCGCACCTGATTGACCTAGGCGAGGCCAATTTAAAGAATATCGCCACACCGATCCGCCATTGGCGGGTTGATATGGGCGCCAGTCAAAGTGCCGCATTAAGCGCGGCGGCTGCACAAGCGCCGTCAGAGCGCTGTGCCGTTGCGGTGCTTCCATTCGACAATATGTCAACCGATCCGGAGCAGGACTATTTTGCTGATGGCATTACTGAGGATATCATCACCGCGCTCTCGCGTATCGTCGGTCTGCGTGTGATCGCACGCAACTCGACCTTCGCCTTTAAGGGCCAAGCCAAGGATATTCGACTGATCGCGACCGAACTTGATGCACGCTATGTGCTGGAAGGTAGCGTGCGCAGAAGCGGCAACCGTTTGCGGATCAACGCCCAGTTGATCGACGCTGTCAACGGCCAACATATCTGGGCCGAACGATACGATCGCAATTTGGACGATATTTTCGAAGTCCAGGACGATATCACTGCCAATATCGTCGGCCGCGCGGCGCCGGAAGTTTGGCGGTCCGAAGGCGAGCGGGTGCGCCATCACAACGTCGGTCAATTGGACGCTTGGGACCTACTCCTGCGCGCCCGGGGCGCGTATAATTTGGCCTCGAAGGACGGATTTGAGCAGGCCGAAGTACTATGTCGGCGCGCATTTCAGCAAGATTCGAACTACGCTCCAGCCTATACGCTATTAGCGGATACGCAATTTCAGCTTTTAATTTTCGGTTATCGACGGGGCAGTAGCGCCGAGTGGAGCAAGGTCTTAGCGAATTGCGAAACCGCGAGCCGAATTGATCCGGACGAAGTCCTAATTTATTCCGGTGTTCTCGCCCACATGGGCGAATACGAGAAAGCACTGACATTCGCAAAGCGTGGAATAAACCTCAATCCAAGTTTTGCGCCCGCCCACCATGCATTCGGCGTGGCACTTTACCGAGATGGACAATACGCGGCAGCAGTTGGAGAATTTGAGAAGACACTGCGCCATAGCCCAAATAATCCGCAGAACTATCAAACTGCAACATTGCTGGGATATACGCATTATAGCCTGAGCAATAATGAGGCAGCTCTGTCCTGGGCTGACGAGGCGCTACGCATGGCACCGACGTTTACGCAAGCCCAAGGGGTGCGGGCGGCGGCGCTTGCGCAGCTGGACCAGATAAATGAGGCCAAGGCTTCGATCAACCAATTTCTCGCGATGTTTCCAAATGCCACTGCCAGCGGGATCACGCGAAACTATCGCTTACGTAAGCAGGAAGATGTCGAGCGTTACCGTGAAGGGTTGATCAAAGCGGGGTTGCCGGAATGACCGAAAAGGGTCAAAAATTACCTTTCGGGGAGGTCGCCCGGCGCGTCCGTAGCTGGATGTACTTCAGACCAAATTAGCATGATAGCGGACGTCGGCATCGGCGAGTCTGTAATCGGGGGTAATCTCCCCGTCCTGATGAATAGGCCGGCACGGAGATTTTGTACCACTATGCGACGACAAATGCTCGCATTCCAGAATGTACAACGCGCCATCCAACTTATCGCGGATGGGTCGTCGTTGCTTTTGGAGGCGCAAAACCCCTGACCACGGCTGCGTCGTAGTCGCCCTCGCGCTCAAGGGACTTTCGGCATGGCGGTATCCAGATCAACTCCGGTGGGCGCGGGTCACCTTTCTCCCAAACGATCCATGCGTACGCGGTTGCGGTTGACGCCTTGCGGTCTAAGCGACTTTTCACCATCGGCACACGATCGGAGAACTGGGCTAACTTGGTCGGTGGCTCTTTTGAGAAAATTCGCTCGTATCGACCAACACTCTCGATGAAAACGGTACGGGTAAGCATCGCAACGCCTCGACGTGCGATCGGGAGCGCTCGCAGAATAAACTCTTCGGCCAGCTTGAAGGGTGGGTTTGTGATTACCCAATCATATGAGCCGGCGGAGTAGCGCTCCGCAGTGAAATCCACGACGCCGCCATAACCATGTGGGTGGATATCGGATGCGTCGACTTTTCCGAAGTACTCCCGCAGTACCTTAGCCATATGCCCGACGCCACAAGCGGGCTCAAGGGCAGTAAGCCGATCTGTGTGGCCGCCCTGCTCAATGACATGCTCGAGAAGCGCGCGGCTTGCCCAGGGCGGCGTAGGGAAGTCATCCAGACTGTTCTTTGCTTCCGTGCGTTGCGCCATTACCGCATGGGAAGTGTTCTGCATACTGCCATCTCCTTGCTTATTGATTTTGTCGAACCCCAAGATTGGCCGACCTCGAGCTGGACAACGCCGCGGCGCGGGTGATCCGGCAGCATCTCAAGCAACGCACGCGTCATCTTCGTGGTCATAAGCCGGGCAACGGCTCGAACCGTCGCCGAATCGTCGGCGCACTCGACGACAATTTCATCGTGGACGGTTGCGACAATTTGAGCGTCATTGCTCCGCAATGCCCGGTCGATGTCGGCGATTGCGATCAAAAGGATTTCGGCGCAAGTGCCCTGTATGGGATGGTTGAGCGCGTACGTGTAATGGAAACCGTCCCAACCTTCGTCGTCCTCACCGCTCGGCCGCGCGTTCCATTCCCACCGCCATGTCCGGCCGCCGAGGGTTTGAACGTAACCAATATGTTGGCTGCGCCGAGCATGTTCGGCCTGCCATTGACGAAGGCGGGGGTATGCAGCGAAGAAGGCCGCCCGCGCCTCGGCCGCCTCGTCGAGGGTCAGTTCGACGCCAAAGGCGGTTGCCGCATAAACCCGAAACGTTGCCGCGCCGGCGCCGTAGAGCATGCCAAAATTGAGGGCCTTTGCCAGGTTTCGATGGGCCTTGGATACCGGCGCGTCCAGAATATTTGTGCCGCGGATCAGTCGGGCTGTTTGCTCGTGTAAATCGATGCCGCGCTCGAACGCCCCGAGCATCGCCTCGTCGCCGGTGATCTCGGCCGCCGCGCGCAACTCGATCTGGGAGTAATCGGCGACGACAAGAACACGCCCTTCGGGGGCGGCGAAGATGTCTCGGAACCGGGCCTCGTCCCGTTTCGGCAAGTTCTGGAGATTGGGTTGGCTGGACGAAAACCGGCCAGTCCGCGCGCCGGCGATCTTGAATGAGCCGTGGATCCGACCGGTAACGGGGTGAATGTGATCGGCCAGCGAACGGCCGTAGGTCGAGACCAGCTTCTCAAGGCGGCTGACATTCAGCACCTCGGCAACGCCATCGATATCGGCGCCGTACATTTGCAGTGTCTTCTTGTCGGCAGATAGCAAACCTGTGCCGGTGCGCGGCCAGTCGGCGTACAGGTCGGTTTCAACGCCGATCACGGCCTTGATGTAGTCACGCTTGGCGGCTGGGGTTGCTTTAGTGATGCCTGTGACCTTCGTCAGGCGGCGTTGGGCTTCGGCGAGATCTTCATCCCATTGTATGATCATGGCGGTGTGGTGGACGGTATCGACCGGCATTCCGGCCGATTCCATCCGTGCCGTTGCGACAATTGTATTGTCGGCGATTGCCTGTGCGTTTTCGGCGGAATCGTCAAGCTGCTCCCGCTGGTCCGACCACAATTCGAAAGCGGCAACGGCATCGAGGGCAGCGTAATCGATCTGAGCCTGCGTCAGAGTTGGTGCCGACCAGTCGCTGGCACCCAGCGTCTTGGGCACATCCCATCCAAGAACGCGCCGAGCGGCTTCACCGAGACCGGTGCGGATACCATCGGTCAACCACAGTGCCGTCATGACGTCGAAGAGGCGCCCGGACGGCTCGATGCCGGCCGTGAGCAAGAACTTGACCTCGAAAACTGCGTTGAATGCGGCGAGCGGCTGTGCCCAGATTGGCGCTAACATGCCGATGTTGATTTGGTCGAGATCAAAGACATAAACGCCTTCACCGCCGGCATAGAGTTGCACCAGCCGAATTTGGGCCTGGTATGGATCAAGGGCCGCGCCGGCGTCGCCGGTGGTCGGCTGACGCTTCGCCAGACTGCCATCCTTGTTGATCTGGATCGGTATCGGTCGGCGCCATTCGGGTTGCGGACAAGTCTCGATATCGAGCGCGATGACTCCCGCGTCGTCTGCGTCAGCAAGGACGGTTTCAACGGCTGCTTCGGCGGCCGCATCGTCAACGATGTAATGGACTTGCGCCGGTTCAATATAACCTTGAACCCGACCAGCGTCCTGCGCGTCGACACCGGGGCGGAGGTGGGCAAGAACTGCACCCCGCAATGGACGCAAGGTGTCGGCGAGGCTCTGACGACCAGGGCCTTTCAGCAGCACGCCGTCGCCGTCCAAAAGGATCCGGCCGCCGGCACCGACAAATTGAGCGAGTTGGCGGCGAATTTGCGGATCAAGGCCCGCGGTCATTGCATCGCCACCGGCGAGCGCGGAGCGCCGCGGGTTTCGGTGAGGCGCGCTAACCGTGCACGCTGGCGCAACTGATGCAGACTGGTGCATTCGGTCATGAACAATCTAGTCCGTTGTTTTACATTGGAAAATTCCGTACTGGTGCGCTTGTGCATGAATTTCCGGCATGCCGTACACAACATTTTGTGTGATGGGAATTTGGCCGAGGCTCCACCGCGCCCTATTTTGCGTGATAGGGGGGGTGCTAAATCGGTGCACCAGCGCACCAATACGGAATTTACTGTTTATCGACAACAAGTTAGCTGGTGCAGAGCCGGATGCGCCAGCGTGCACAAGCTGCACCAGTCGGCGCGACTCAGTCGGCGGACGGCGGCACATTATTCGGTGTCCTTTTCGGCCGAAGCTGCCGGTATGGATTCCTCGGAAGCCAGTGCTTCCTGAAGCTGTTCCACCGTCGGCAACAAGGGTGAGATCGATAATCCGTCAATTGTTACAGTTCCCTGACGCAATATCGCTGGACCACGCGGTCTCATCTGCTCATTTGCCAGGTAACCCCATTCGCAGGCGGTCGTGATCGCCCGCGACACAGTGCTTCGACTGACGCCCAAATCTTTCGCGATCTGTTGCCCGGATAATTCGATCGTGTCGGGTGATGAGTTGGCGGGGACACGGCGGGATTTTTGACGGCGTGACGATGATTGACCGTCTTTGCTGCTGTCCTTTTGATCCGCGATCCGGTTTAGAACATATTCCACGACAGCGTGAACGCTTGGCGAAGGTGTCCGCCCAGCTGCCTGCGCCATCGTCGTCTCGACGACTTCGCGGACCGTGGCATAGTCGTCAATCGTCGCCTCTATTCGGCCTTTTTCGTCGCAATCGCGCGTAAGTTGATGCATGACGGCGCTCGTTCGGATCAGGCTCAACAATGCGCCGACGTCGCGCCGGAACCGGACTTGGTCCGGCGGAACCAAAGCGGTGAGTACCTGTGCGAATGGGATGACCACGTGGTTGGAACCAAGACCAAGCCACCGATCGTAAGCTTGCCAGTCCTCGGGTAACTCAGCCTGTGTAGCCGGACCTGCGCCAGCCGCCGCGGCGCGACCTAGCTGAACCAATATTGCGCGCGTCTGGTCCGCGGTTTCGGTAACCCGATACGAAATCAATCGCGTTTCATTTTCTTCGTTGATCGACTCTGCGGTTGTTGTGATCATTGCCGCAACAGGACCGTCGACTTGGGTATTCACAGTGCGACGCTCCCCATTTTTCGGATCAACGACCGTGTTCGGATAGACGATTTTTTGCTCGGATATTAGCGTTCGCAGAAAATAGGCGAACAACGATTCATCATCACGCTGCAATTGGGTTGCCTCAAATATGCAAAGCACCTTGTGCTTAACGCCTTCCTGCAGATAGACGAGCGCGCGGTCAGAGGCGCCGGTCATCTCGACTACTGATGAAGGGTCCAATAGCCGCAGCACCGTTTGTGTGACATAGCTCTTGCCGCCGGCGCTCGATCCTTTGATCAACGTGCCGACCGGCTGTGGCATTACCCGGCTAAAAGATGCGACAACAAGCAGCCGGATCAATTTCTCCTCGCCGACGACGCCCATAGTGTGCATGCGTTTGACCGCTTCGCCAACAATGTCCGGCGCTTCGGCGATGTGCTGACAATGCTCAAGCAATTCGGCCCGCGCATGTTCCACTTCCTCCGGTGTCATCTCCGGTTGGTCTTCGGCCGCGTCCTGTTCAGGCAAAATGCTCGCCCACAATTTTCGTAGGTCGCCTACTCGTTGGTCAGTGATGGACGCAATACGTTGGCAAATGCGGTTTTCGACCACTCCGCGGTTCTGCCGAGTTGCGCGCTCAATGGCAAATTCCATCGTGAGTCGGATCTCGGTGATCGACACATCATCCTTGCGTTTTGGATCCTTGCGCTTGGCGACAATTGCTTCAATCTGCCCCATAGCCTCGGCGATGACTTTATCGGGATCGCCCCATTCGATCTCGGCTTCGGGGGCACCGGCAGCTGCCGCCCAAGCGTCGTGGGCATTGCTATCGTCATCGACATTGTTGTGGAGACCAGCCGGGACATCGTCTTCGCTGTCGGTATTGGCCGCGATCTTGGCTGCGCCACTTTCATCGCCGTTGGCTTCGTCGCCGTCTCTGACACCTGAACTGGGGCCGACACCAAGGCTGGTTTCGCCGGCTCCGTTGTCAGTGTCGGCACCGGCGTTGGAGCCGGCTTGGTCTACTAATTTGGCTTTCAGACCGATCAGGTCGAGGGATTGCCCGGCTTCGTCATCGCCATCAAGCCACTGTGCGAATGCTCCTGCCGATTGGCCGTGGATCAGCATCGCCGCGGCGGGCTCGTCCAAGCCTGCACGGGCCATCAATTCAATGATTTCATCACGCATATTCATACCCTCGGCTTTGACGGCCGCGGCCGGGCCCGGACTGACCAGTCCACTTGGAAATTGGGGCGGTTGGCAACGGCGGCTTCAGCGTTGGCCCGATCCCGCGCCGCGCGCAGGATACGTTCGATGTCAGGCCAGGCTGTGCGCTGATCCCAGGCAGCAATTCGACCGGCAAACAATCCAAGGATCTCGTCATCCGCCATACCGATGCCCACGGCCCTGCTGATAACCGCAAATCTCGTGAAGTGGCGCTCACCATCAACGGCGGCTTCGATCGCCCGTTCGAAAGCCCGTCGCCAGCCGTGGCGACGAGCCAGCCGACGCAGACGATCATGGACGTCGCCGCCATCGCTGACCGTATCGCCGTTATTGGACGGTGGGACGCCAATAATCTCGCCGGCCGTTGACCAGAATTTCGCCACTTGCTGTGGTGTGACGAGCGGGATCGCCGGATTATCTGGCCGCATTTCCAGCGGCGATGCATCGCCGACCCACGCATAGGGGCGTTCCGTCTTATTGTGGATGCCGAAGGCAACGAATTGGCCAGTACCGCGCATGATATCCAGGTGCCAGCGTGACCTACTGCGTATCTGCGATCGCGGCGCTTCCGCCGGCGCACGGTAAACAAGTAACCGCTTCGGCGTCCGGCCGACGCGCTGAAGCGGCGTTTGGCCAAGAATTGCGGTAGCCGCGGACAGAAGGTCTGCGGCTTGCTCATCGCGGTCATCGTCGGTATCGACGATAAATTGATCGGCGGGCACGGCCAGACCGCAGGCCTGGTCGCCATGCATGTGGATCAAGTCGCGAAATTCACCAACCGGAGCAGGTGCTTGGTTCCAGCGGTTCCAGTTCTTTAGAAACGGTCGCTTTTCCCGTTGGAGCACCGGCAGAGGTCGCCAGCCCAACGCATGCAGTTGTCCCCCGACTTCGCCAAACGTGATAGGGTCAAATCCGGGATTCATCATCATCACCATCGTCACCGGATTCGCTTGATATTGGTGCCGGCGCCGCTCCAACGACGCGTACCAACTGATTGACCTCATTGCCGTTGCCATCCCTGACGAGTCGGATCTCGATCACCACGGCATTACCGGTCAACATTTCGATGACGTGCTGCGGCTCGAGTTCGCCCGGCGCCTCACCGGTTACAGCCACTAGCAGATCCGCGACCTTTGCCTGTCCTTGTAGGGCGAGCTGTTCCCACTCATTAGTTGATGACGAGACGAAAACCGGTTGTAGAGCGATACGTTCACTGCTCTCGATTTCATGGGTCTCCAGCAACAACGAGATCGTGCCCTTCCTGCGGCTATTGACGAGCTTCGCGCCTTCGATCTGAACCGTAAGGATGCCATCCTCAAATACGGTTGGTAGGGCATCACGGGCCCCACCGAAATCAATGGTCTTTCCGCGCTTGGTTCGTTTGTCATTCATGATCTACACCTGTTGCTTTTAAGGATGTGGAACGAGGTTGATTGGGGTTTGAACCATCGATAGTGTTCATGGAATCACTGGTCGACATTCGACGTCTGGCGTCGGCCCAGCCCAGCACTTCGTCGGATCGATATCGCACGGCGCCGCCAAATTTGTGATGCGGCAACTCGAGACGTCCGGTCACACGATCGTTGGCAAGCGTTTTGGCGGATAGCCCAAGGACACTCGCGGTTTTCTCGGGTGACCAGAACTTGAAATCAGTATTTTGTTCCACTGTGCTTCGGACTCCATGGTTGATCGGGGTCACGAAGGCATTTTCGGGATTTGTTGGGAATTTTAGTAATGGTGAAACTGAAATTTTTTCAGTTTCGATTTCACCATGGTCTGCGAATCTCGCATCGCCATACCCGGCGGTCCCTGGAACTCAAAGACTGTGGTCGTTAACGCGTCACCTTTTTAACCCGCTCGCGAATAGCGTCCGGTGATTTCGATTTATTTGGGACGTCGAGTGGCTCTAAACAGAGACGGATGAAATTGATTAAGGGACCGCCGGCGGTTCCCTCAATCGGATCATAGGAAGTTGTCACCCGTTTTTCGAATAGGTTGCCCCAGATCATTATCAGGCAGCAGAAAAGTTCGTCGATATCGTGGTCACTTTGTCGACTATATGGTGGCCCAATGGCAATGCTTCGTTCTTTTTGCTCGCTAGCTATTTTGGCAAGCCGCCAGATGGACTGAACGCCTTCGATGGCTTTCTGTAGATGGGGCTCTCCGTCTTCACCAGTTTCCACCGCGGCGGCAGCTAACAATGCACCGTTGCGCAATGCCGATGGCATATCCTCAACTTTGCCATTGATGCCAACGTCGAGTTCGATCAGCAGCTTTTTCGCTTTTGCCTGGATGCTTTCTAACCGCTGCTTTAACTGTGCTGGCGTGGGTCTAACAGCCGAGGCTCTATTCATGGAATAGTTGTGCGCGAATGTCTCCAGTTCCATCTTCAACGCATCTTGAAAATCGATCTGGACCGACTTGATTTCACCATCTTGTTCGAGTGTGTGTTTGCGAGCAACCCTGTTTGGTGGTCCACCGCCTGCCTTGATAATCCGATCGATTTCTTCGTCGGAATAGTATTGCCGCGCTACAGACTCATGGAATGCTGCGACAGGATCGAATTCTTCGATTGAGCGCTTTGCCATGTTGCCCTACACCCATGCCCTACGCTTGAACAATATTGACGCGGCAGGCCGGAGTAGGGCTTCCGGCACTCGGCGGCCAACCGTGCCGCGTCAATTTGATTCTATCGTTTCCGCTTCGCCATTTCTATCACCTCCGCTCGCTCGCCTTTCATGGCGGCGGCAATCTGTCCGGCAACAGTTTCTGTCGCTTGGCGCACCGGATCGGCCGGGAGGTGGGCGTAACGAGCGGTTGTCGCCGTGTTGGTATGCCCCAGCATCTTACCAATCATTGGCAAACTAAAGCCGGCTACTGTCCCGGCGCTGGCAAAAGTGTGTCTGACGTCGTGCAGGCGGACATCAACTAAACCGGTCGGAAGGTCGAGGCCATCCCGTGCGGCCGTTTCCATACATTCTTCGTAAGAAGGTTTGTGCCCCAGTTCAGCGGCAAGGCCGTCCAGAAACGACGAAGTCGTCGGGCCTTCTGCCCAAAACCGTAATGTGGCGTTTTTTCGAATTCGTGACCACGGCTTGGCGATATTCACCAACGATGCACCTTTTCTTTGGCCTACGACAACGTGCGGATTGCCCTTGACCTTTGGTATGCTGGACAGGACCTCCAATGCTGGCTCTGACAGAAAGACAATCTTGGCGCCAGTTTTGCTGTCCTTCAGATTTAGGCACGCATCATCGAAATCGACTTCGTCCCAGGTGAGGTTCAGTATCTCTGACCGGCGACAACCAGTGAAAAACAACAACCGTAAGGCCGCGACGACGTAAGGCGATTCTGTTTTCTCGTGTTCTGCTTGCGCCAGCGTATCCGCCATCGATTTGAGTTCCGCCGGATTGAGGTAACGTTCCTTTTTTTCCTCTTTATACCGGTCGACGTGCCGGCAAGGATTGCTTCCGTCCGGGCGCATGTCCCACCGTTCTGCCAAGTTGAAGGCTTTTGACAAAAGTGACAGCACCCGATTGGCCTCGTAAGGGGTGTTCTTGAGATTCCCATGGACACGCATGATGTCGGCCCGGGTCACCTCGGCGACCTTGCGATTGCCCAGGGCAGGGCGAATTCGTTTTGCAATCATCCGGCGGTCATCCCGGATGCTGGACGGTTTCTTATGCCGGTCGGCATATTCTTTGATGTACCGGTCACATAAATTCGCCATTGTCTGCGCCGACCGTTGTAGGGCACGGGCGCCTGCGGGGTCACCGCCTTTTCGAACTTCCGCCGACCAGTCTTGGGCGATGTTGCGGGCCTGGTCGACGGTCATGGCGCCGTAAGTGCCAATAGTCGGTTTCCGAACGGTTCCGGCACGGCCACCGCCGACGCGGTACTTGAAAATGAAGGTGATTTTGCCCGATGGCCAAACGCGGGCGCCGAATCCCTTTAGCTGGTCATCCCACGCAACGTGGTCACGGTCGCGCGGTTTCAACGCGTCGACGGCTCGCTTAGTCAGCTTAGTCATGACGTACCACTTCGTTTTTTAACGGGTTCAGTTACAGGTACCGCATAGGTACCACCGAAACGGGATTGGTGAGGAACTCCAAGGGTGGTTGTCCACGGAAAAATGCTGTAAAACACTATACTATGTGACCGTTAGGGAATACTAGGGAAGAGCAGGGACATGTCGAAACTCTGACTTTTAATCAGTAGGTCCAAGGTTCGAGTCCTTGTGCACCCACCAATTTTTCCGAATAAAAACAACAATTTGGCGGATTGCCCTACAAAGGCCTAGGGTTCCTGCGGCCGATTGTGGCACTAATTGTGGCACAAATCGTTGATTAACTCGGCCGATCCTGGCCAATTCGGCGAAATCACTGTGCCACAACGTGTGCCACAACGCCCAACGGTCAAACTATGCCGAATGTAGACATCGACCGCCTAGCTGCCGATTGGTCGCGCTGGTTGGGTCGCCGCGTCACGCCCCACCAGGTCACCGAATCCATCAACCTTATTCACGCCGGCGTCGGCCGCATCGTCGGCCGCGACCCGGCGACGATCCCGCCGGTGGTCGATCCGCCGGTCGCAACACTACCCAAGCTCGACCCGATCCGGTTGCCGCTATTCTCGTGAGGCTTGTGGGCCAATGGCGGCTTAGCCCCCGATAGCGTACGAATCGCTGAAAGACCTGAATCGACGCGATGTGCCAATTCCGGACTCTTGCACTGCAGTACAAGCCGGTATTGGCTTGATCCTGATCGCGGATAGATTCGCCGAACTTCTGCCGTTAAACTTTCTCAATGTCGGAGGGAACCCAACGCAAGCTCGCTGCAATCCTAGCCGCTGATATTGTCGGCTATTCCAGCCTGATGGGCGAGGACGAATCCGGCACGTTGTCAGCACTCAGGACAATGCGGTCCGATTTGTTTGAACCGGCTATCGGCAATCACCGCGGAGCCATCGTCAAAAGCATGGGCGACGGCTGGCTGGTCGAGTTCGATAGCGCGGTCGATGCGGTCACTTGTGCAATCGAAGTTCAAGAAAAACTATCAGGCCATAAAATCTTGGAGCTCCGGATCGGGCTTCATATTGGCGAAATAACGCATGCAGACGACGACATCTTTGGCGATGGGGTCAATATTGCCGCACGTTTGCAAGAGATTGCAGAGCCGGGCGCGATCGTAATCTCCGATATGGCGCGGCGCAGCGTCGACGGCAAGCTGGCCGGTATGTTCGTTGACCTGGGCGCCCAGAACCTCAAAAACATATCAGAGCCTGTCCCCGCCTACGGTTGGGGCATGACAGCAGTCGCTGCGGATGACACGGCATTGGCATCGCCCGACAAGCCTTCTATCGCAGTGCTTCCGTTCGAAAATATGTCCGGAGATCCAGAGCAGGAATATTTCGCGGACGGCCTGACGGAGGACCTCATAACGGCGCTCTCGCAGTGGCGAACCTTTCCGGTCATCGCCCGTAATTCAACGTTTATATACAAGAACGCTTCGGTCGATATCCGGCGCGCCGCGCGGGAACTGGGTGCCCATTACATCGTTGAAGGCAGCGTGCGCAAATCGGGAAACCGGATTCGCGTGGCGGTTCAGCTCATCGAAGGGCCGACCGGCCATCATCTCTGGGCGGAGAATTTGGATCGCGATCTCCATGATATGTTCGAGTTGCAGGATGATCTGACACAACGCATCGCCGGGACTGTCATGCCCGAATTGGAGCAGAAGGATGTCTCAACTCGTGCATCCAGGTCCGATAAGAATTTGGATGCATGGGGACTTCTGCATCAGGCGTTGATGTTGATTTGCGAATTTCACCCCGAGGGTTACGCGGAGGCGCGCGCCCTATTGGAAAGGGCCATTGAAATCGACCCCCGTTACGCCCGTGCCTATGCCTGGTTGGCTTATAGCTATAATCATGACGTGGTGGCCGGCGCCACGAAGTCCAGTTTGGAACACTGGAAGATGGCGGCCGCTGTGGCCCGCCGGTCCATCGAACTCGATGAACTGGATGGGTTCGCTCATTTTGTTTTGGGGCTCATCTATTTCAGGATGGGACAGCACGATCTGGCGCTTTCAGAGCAGCTGCGCGCCACTGAGCTCAACCCCAGCTTGGCCATGGCGCAGCTCCAACTGGGGCAGGTTCTCGCGCAATCGGGACGGACGGAGGAAGGCATCCCAATCCTCGAGAAGGGTTTGCTGCTCAATCCCAGGGATCCACGAAATTGGAATGCGCTGGACGTCACGACGAACGCCTGCATTACGGCCGGAAACTATGAAAGAGCGGTCGAATTGGCACGAAATTCGATCCAGCGGAGACCGGACAACGCCATGTCCCATCTGTATCTGGCCGTCGCATTGGGGCAACTTGATCGGATCGACGAAGCCCAATCGGAACTTGCGACGGCCCGTGGCATCGACCCGGATATCGTGCAGCGTCACGAATCGATCCGTCCGCAAAAATTCCCTGAGGATCGTGTGAATTTTGTTGAAGGTTTCCGCAAGGCCGCCTTGCCCGAATGACCGGAGAGGGTCAATCGCGTCGTTTCCAGCTAGGTTCCAATACGTCCGGTTTCACCGACAACGGACATTGGCTCAATTCGGGGAGCTTAAGATTTGCTCGCAGCGGTAAGCGGCCGACCCCCGGCCCGACGCCCCAGGCCGTTACTGCCGAGGTCGACGAGAATGGTCGTTCAAGTAGGAGTTGCCCGAAACCTAGACTAAAGTATACCGCGGCGGCGTTGCGGGCATAAACCCTCCCGGGTTATCGGTGAGATTGCGCCTTGCCGTAGCTCCTAGCGCCGTCACCATGGCCGGCTCGGAATTCGACGACGGGGCGATTGAA
>Ga0315336_1004925_pt1 | contig 15166 bp, 13 predicted proteins | sample ASW5metaG_FD_204512 | JGI IMG/M metagenome (GOLD analysis project Ga0315336, IMG submission 204512) | Ammonia-oxidizing marine archaeal communities from Monterey Bay, California, United States - ASW #5 | ecosystem: Environmental > Aquatic > Marine > Intertidal zone | place: USA: California...
CATGGGGTTCAACTTCTCATCGCCCCCGCGAGCAAGGCCATTATGAACAAGGCTTGGACCGAGGGAACGCTCGCCCCTATCATAGACGCCGGTGGCATTTTAATGCCCACTACCTGCGGCATTTGCACAGGAACCGGTCTTGGTCAGCTTGGCCCAGAAGAAGTCTGCGTGTCCTCCGCCAATCGCAACTACAAAGGCCGAATGGGAAGCCTCGATGCATCCATCTATCTCGGTTCCGCTGCCACTGTGGCGGCCAGCGCAATTCGGGGACACGTTGCAGACCCAAGGGAGTTTCTCTCATGAGCAATACTAAAACTAAGAAAATCGAAGGATGTGCCTGGGTCTTTGGCGACAACGTGGATACAGGTTTTATCATGCCAGGTACATACGCAAGCCTGCCCGACGAGGAGCTCGCACAGCATGTCATGTCCGGTATCGACCCTGAATTCGCGTCTAAAGTACAACCAGGCGACATCGTAGTGGGAGGTTCAAACTTTGGTTGTGGCTCCAGCCGCGAAACTGCCCCCAGGGGGCTCAAGTACGCGGAGGTCGGTGCAGTAATTGCACAATCGTTCGCGCGAACCTTTTTTCGAAATTCAGTTTCCATCGGCCTGCCAGTTCTCATTTGCCCCGAAGCGGGAGCCATCGATGCCGGCGATCGCCTCCGTGCAGACCCTATCGCTGGAAAAATCGAAAACATCACCCAGAGAAAACTCCTTAAATCAGAATCCCTTCCCGAACATCTGATGGCAATGATTCGGGCGGGAGGCCTTGTCGCCTACCTCAGTCAGCGCAACACCGCCAAATAAAGGACTTAAATTGACAGATGTCATAGTCGTTGGCGCCGGGATCATGGGCCTCCTGACGGCTCGGGAACTCGCACGCGCAAGCCTGCAGGTCCTTTTGCTCGAAAAGGGGCAACCCGGTACGGGCACAACATGGGCATCAGCCGGTATCATTTCCCCCCACGGATCGAGTGGCGCAGCTGATCTGGCTGGTGAAGCGGGAAGGCAACTCCGCCTTCCCTCTTACGACCTCTGGCTGGAACTTCCAAACGCCATCCGAGAAGAAAGCGGAATGGACATCGAGTTTCACCTCTCTGGAGTTCTTCTCCTCGCACTGAACGAGGACGAAAAAATTGGTATCCAGAAGAAGGCGGTGACACGACAGTGGGGCGGCACCGAATGGGTCGAACCGGAGAGACTTCTCGAAGAAGAGCCCTCCCTGGCCACAAATCTAGCGGGTGCACTACTTGTCAAAGGTGGAAACGTCGAGGTACGCCGCCTCGGTCCCGCACTCGAAATGGCATGCCACCGCGCAGGAGTGGAAATAAAGACCGCGGTCATGAGCCAAGAAATTATCGTCTCTGGAAACCGCGTCCAGGGCGTGCGGACGACCGCAGGAGACTTCAAAGCGCCCGTCGTGGTCATCTGCGCGGGAATAGGAAGCGCCCACCTTGCCGGCGCACAACCCGCCCCGCCTATCACTCCTCAACGGGGTCAAATGGCCTCCCTCGACACGAGGGGCACCGGAGTGCGCCACGTTGTGATGACAGTAGGCGATCCTTATTTCGTCCCCCGTGCAGATGGCAAACTCATTCTCGGTGCAACCCGAGAATTTGCGGGTGAAGATCCCCGCCTTACGGCTAGAGGACTGTCCTGGCTCCTGGGCACCGCTATAGATATCATCCCCAATCTTCGGGATGCCCCTATACTAGAAACCTGGGCCGGCTTCCGGCCACTTTGCATTGATCATCTTCCTTTGATCGGCGAGGGCCACATCCAGGGCTTATTTTTTTGCACTGGACACGGACCGACTGGAATCACCCCCGCTCCTATGAGCGCGGCTCTCGTCACTTCGCTAATCACCGGGGACACACCCAAAATCGACCCACTCCCCTATAACCCAAAGCGCTTCAGCTGATGAGTTTGACAAAAAAAACATCCACAAAAAATCGACCACGCTAAATATTTTAATATTGTCCACTCAACTTCTTAGACCATGTCCCGTCGATCGCACGCTTCAAGTTTCAGAAATCCGGTTTCCGGCAGATAAATTTCCATATAATTTGCAAATTAGTTGATGCAGAACTTCGGAAAAAGGTTTGCTAATGCTGGTCAGAAATCGGCGTAGATGCTTTAAGAATACCTCTCTAACTGAAGAGATGGAGCTCAATCTGAGGCGGTGACCTCTTCGGGCAAAAGAGGCCTGAGAAGGCGGCCAAAATTTTCAGCCTCTCGGTCGTGCGGCCAGCCACTCATGATGAACGTCGTCGCGCCCGCGTCGATGTACTCGCGAATTGCTTCTGCCACGATCTCCGGACTCCCGGCGAGCATAGTACCAGCTCCCTGGCGGACAAGGTTAACACCGGAAAAAAGAGCCTTGCCCCACCAGAGCTTCCCCCCGGCACTCATAGCGTTCATGCGCTGTTGAGAAATAGATTCCACCTCACCCCGCACCCGTCCAGTCACCGCAGAACCGTCACCGTAAGAAGTATCTCCAGCGATGAGAGATTCGGCCTCCTGTTTAGCTTGAGCGTCGTTCTCGCGGACTAGGATATGAAAACGTACCCCTAAACGAATGCTGCGTCCGTAATCATCCTGGGCCATCTTTCGTACCTCTTCATACTCCTCACGAATTTGACCAGGTGTTTCTCCCCATTTCAGAAAGACATCGGCGTGGCGAGCAATAACTTGCTTAGCAGCGGGCGAGCTTCCTCCAAAATAAAGCGGAGGCCCCCCGGGACGCCAAGGGTCTGGATACACCGTCCCATCTTCAATTTCATAATAATTCCCTTTGAAATTCACCCGCTCCCCAGGCCTTTTCCAAAAAGCATGAGCCACGTCAAGAAATTCGTTGGCACGGTCATAGCGTTCGTCATGGTTTAGGTAATCTCCGTAACGCTTCTGATCTTCCGTCGAACCGCCGGGAACAACATTTACGGTGAGACGGCCACCCGAAATTTGATCGAGAGTGTTTGCCTGCTGAACGGCGAAAGAGGGGCCAGACAAGCCAGGGCGAATGGCAACAAGAAATTTAAGGTGCTCGGTCTCGCGACTCAGAGCGGAGGCGAGGAGCCAGCCGTCAGGACACGAAGAGTTACACGGAATCAGGATATTGGTAAGGCCATTCGCCTCAGCAGTCTTTGCGATATGAACGAGATAGTCCGGCACCGGGGGGATTGAATCCTCCTCAGTTCCGAGTCGGGTAGCGTCTCCCCTTTTATTGGAGGGAAGATACCAAGCCCATTCAATGGATTGTTTGGTATCCAATGGCATACATTACTCCGTAAAAAAAATCAGACCCCCATTATCTCAGAATCGGCACGGCAACCAAACCTTCCTACTTTCATCTAAACCCTTGAAAGCGTAGATTGACCCAAAAGACCCAGATAAATTTTACTTACGTTCCCGGAGATATTCATGAATGAAGTCATGCTAGCTCGTGGGGCGCTTCACCTCGCACAGGTAAATGGGCGGGTCGAGGAGGGTGAGCTTGTCCTGGTCATCGCCGACTACGATACAACGGCACTTGCTGAACGAGTGGCGCGCGCTGCCGCCTCTCTGGGCGGAGAAGTAGTCACGATGGTCATGCCCCCCCGCCGACTACACGGAGAAGAGCCGCCGGCGTCAGTAGCCGCCGCGATGAAGGAAGCAAACCTTATTTTCATTCCGGTGTCGATTTCAATGACACACACGATAGCCGTAAAAGAAGCCCTTCTTGCACGGGCACGAATTCTAGCCATGTCAGATTGGTCGGACGAGATGTTCCTGAGCCCGGCAATTCTCGAAACAGACTTCGCCGCACAGGCTAAGGTTTGCAAAAGACTCGGGAAGGCATTTACTGAAGGAGAATCTTTTCGGCTTACTTCTCCGCGAGGTACAGACTTATGCTTCGAGGCTGGAGGACGGAAAGCAAATGTAATGACGAACGTTCCCGACCCAGGCGAGATTTCGCCGGTCCCAACAATTGAGGTTAATGTCCCGCCCATCGAAGGGACCGCCGAGGGCATACTCATAGTAGATGCCAGTATCCCCTATCTAGGCATTGGCTCCCTCAGGGAGCCTTTCACATGCACAATTGGACAAGGGTTTATCAAGAACATCGAGGGTGGCGGAGAACAGGTGAAAATACTCCAGGATGCCATAGCCGCTCATGATGACCCTAATTGTTGGAACGTCGCAGAGCTCGGCGTCGGCCTCAACCCAGGCGCCCGGATGACCGGTCGGATGCTCGAGGACGAGGGGGTCCTCAACACTATTCACATAGGCATCGGAACAAGCCTAATGCTGGGCGGGACCCTCAAAGCGGCCACCCATTACGACCTCATAATGTGGGACCCGACCATAGAGATTGATGGAAAGGTGGTTCAACGAGGCTTGGATATTCTTGTCTAGCGCCGGCAGGATCGAAGTTTTGTCCTGGCCGGAGTGGGTATCAACTTCCATGCTCGGTTTTTGGCAAAATGAAATTGACGGTGGCTTGCGATCAATAAATCGGAGTGAGTCCCTTCTCGTAGGCTTCATCCTTCCCGCGCACGGCAGCAAAGAAGACATCCTGGAGCCTCTGAGTCAGCGGGCCCGGCTTTCCATCTCCGACGGCGACGCGGTCCACCGAGACAATGGGGGTAACCTCCTCTCCCGATCCGCACATGAACACCTCATCAGCAACGTAAAGCTCTGTCCGGTCGAGCGGCCGCTCGTTCACCGGATTGCCAACATATTTGCCATACATCTCCAAAACACATGACCGCGTGATACTCTCAAGTATGCTCTCCGTCACAGGCGGGGCTATGAGTTCACCGCCTCGAATGACAAGGACACAGGCGCCTGTCGCCTCGGCCACCTTTCCACTCTGATTCAAGAGGATAGCGTCTTCGTAGCCATTCACACGAGCTTCCACCCCAGCGAATCGACTGTTCTGATAGTTAGCTGATGCCTTTACACGCGGAGGAATACTGTCGTCCGAAATTCGGCGCCAGCTACTGACCCCCAGGTTAACGCCGTTTTCGAGACGCCCGGGTGTCTTGCGCGGTCCGCCCGAAATGAACATCCCAGCCTCCACCTCAGAGGAACCGAACCCTTTCATGTCAAATCGGCCTGCGTCTCCGAGATAGATATTGAGGCGGAAGTGCATGTCTTCCCGAAAATCATTGGCACGAATCCAGTGGACAACAGCTTCTCGCATTTCGTCGCGACTATAAGGTGGGTCAATTCGCATGATCTTCATGCTTTCGAAAAGACGGTCGAAATGAGGTTCCAGCATCCAAACGAATAGGTTCTTGCGCTCCTCCCCCCAGTAGGCACGGATGCCTTCATAGACGCTTCCACCCCGCAAAACTGCTTGCGAGAAAACGCTAATCTTTGCCTTCCCAGGGGCAACGATTTTTCCGTCCAGCCAGACCTTATAGTGCTCGTATTCTGGCATTCCAACAATTCCCTCCGGGTATGAATTTATTTTATCTAGATATCCATATTACAGAGTTAAACGTCCGAACGAAAGGACCCCTGGATCCCATCTCAAGTCAAAAGCAACCCTTAGAGGTGGTGCGGAGAAAAAAACATCGGTCCTGGTAACAGACTGAAAGGAGACCTATGGACGAAATTGCCTTTCTCGTGAAAATTCTTGGACCATTCGACCAAAAGACACTTGTAAGGCAGAGAATAAAAGAAAAAATGGAATCGGAATCAAGATGCTAAACACCCACCTCCCAGCCAAATTTTGGCATCCATCGCCATATCACCCGACCCTCACAGAATTTCGGACTGGCAAGGCAGAGGAGGTAGTCCCGAAGCTTGACGGGCTTCTGACAAAGGGCTAGTCTCGCCGCTTGTTTGAGCCAAATACGCAATCACATTGGCCCCATCGTCTAGTGGTTAGGACACAGGCCTCTCAAGCCTGGAACAGGGGTTCAAATCCCCTTGGGGTCACCAACCTTAGGGTTGTTTCTGGCTGTGGATGCAGTACCAGTCCACGGCTTTGGCTCCCCTCTAATTTCTCCCCAATTTCGATTTTCTTAATGATTTTACTTAGCAACTCTCGCTTATCGGCAATGTCTCCCATGCTCATAGCCGTCTCAAATTTTTCTAGCAAATTCGTTAGGTGCTCATTGCTTATTTCTGGAATTGAGGGAACATCGCTTTCATCTAAACGCAAATTTTCCAATCTTCCTTTAATTTCTTCCCGCTCAACTTCTAATTGTTTGATTCGGTCGATTGCCACCAGAGAACTATCCCGATCCGACTCAAAGCTTTGAATCCATTTTTTGATGGAGTTTTCAATTTTCTCTAATCGCCTTCTTAAATCCGGAATTTCAGATCTTACCTTCGATTTAGTTTTCACCGGAAGATTGGGAGCGGATGAGCCAAACTTATGAAATTCTGGAGTGGTGCAAGGAAGCTCCCAAGGTCGATGAGCATATTGCCGTTTGGGTCAGGCCGATAGAGAAAACCCTACCCCCAAGCACCTCTTCCTTTTGCATTGCCCCATCTCATATTGCACAATTTAGCTAATTACTTTATCTGACTATTGCCAGTCTTGAGGTAAGTCTATCTTCATCAAGGGGGGATTCAGTATGAAACGATTGCTCGTTCGAAGCATCGTCACAGGCCTGTTCTTCGCCGCATTTGTTCTGCCGGGGCCCGAAGCAACGGAAGCTGGGGTTGTTGTTCTTACCTCTAAACACCAGTTTAAAAAATCCGCGTCGAAGCGTGAATGCAGAGGGGACGGCTACAAGGGATATACAAATATCAGCTTGTCTCGATGTAAATATTATTGCTCGAATGACAATAAATGTAAGTATATCGACTACGCCACCAAGAAAAGAAGGGGAACCTCTCGCTGTGAGCTGAACCGCATCTGTAAAATGAAGAAGGATAAGCGCTACGATGTCTTTAGAAAAATCAGAAAGAAGAAGAAAAGGAGGACTGCCCGCAGGAAGCGGGTTACAAAGAAGCGGGTTTGCACATCATGGGGTTGCACACCCTCATCAACCGTGGCTCCCCGCAGGAAGCGGGTTACAAAGAAGCGGGTTACAAGGAAGCGAATCGGGAAGGCCATCCGGGCTACTGCGCGGGTTACAAAGAAGGTAAAAGGTGAGCTCCTCATCCTTCGCAAGAAATGGAGAGCTCGGGCGGAAAAAATTTGCAATCTGCTAGGCTTCGGCCTGCCGTCTGCTTGAATTTGGTGGTGGAGGGTTTGCGACCAAAAGGAAGAAAGAAAGGTAAACGCCGTAGGGGCAGAGGAAGGGCGGCAAACTAACTAGGTAGTCCCAGAAATAGCCTGCCCTGGAATCGTTACCCCCCCGGCAGATCACATGCCGGGGGGATTTTTCTAGAATCTATGGGAAGGTGGCTCCTGCCCATCATTCACCCAGGTAGGGCTTCTTCTCCAGCGTCCGCACTCTAATCCTCAGACAAACCGAACTGATTGAGCATCAATCGTGCCACGTCCCGCTGCTCCGGAAGACCCTCCACCTCCGCCTCCGTCATCAATTTACGACTCTCCATGTCTAGAGGGTCCCCCAGCAGTCCCATTTGTTTGATCCCCGGCCCGGAGAAAATTTGCACAACGTTCAAATCTGGCGGGAAAGGAGGGCCATGGTGGGCCATCACGTTGCCTTCATTTACCCCCGGATCCACGATTACCCAGTCCCGCTCCGGGATGATCAACAGATCAAAGGTGCGGGGGTGCGCAATGCGTTTCATAAACCAAGGAGCTTCTGGGTCCTCCTTCCACCAGACCCCCAGCACGTGGGGCACCTCTCGCACTGCCTCCATCATCTTCTGAACGGCCGAAGGACTGTTGTCCTTCAGGTAGAGGCCGCCCGCTGAGCCAGCAAAGGTGTATGCAATGTTTTCCACCAACTCTTCTCCGAACCGCTCTACAAGTTCACCGGTGATGTCGATCACATTAGGTTTCATCGACATTCCGTGGTCGGCGGTTACGATGAACAGCGTGTCCTCCTGCTTCCCTTGATCCTCCGTCATCTCGAGCAGCCGTCCGATCTGCTCGTCAGTCTCTCGGAAGCATTCCGCCATCTCGGGCGACTCGGGCCCGTACTTATGGCCCACAATGTTCACTGCGACGAGCCCCACGAAGAAGATGTCAGGATCGAAATTTTCGAGGACAGCCCGCGCCCCGTCCATGATGAACCGGTCGATCAGGGCGGTGTCCGCTACGTCCTCATCTGGGTGGTCGAAGCCAGGACCGCTCCACCGAGTCCTCCGGGGCACCGTTAGGTTTTTGAGGTAAGGAGGAAGCTCGTGCGCCGGACGTTCGGTGAACTTGTACCCTTCTTCAGTGACTCCTCGGCCCGTGAACGAACCCTTCGCGTGCCGGTGGAACACATGCTCCCGATAGGAGTAGGCCACCAGGTCCGCTGCCCCACCGGGCAAGAGCATCGCCAGGCGGTCCTTGGTGGAAATGGAGGCCACGCTCAAGTCTGGCTTCTTTTCCTTGATCCGTTGCGTGACTGTGGGCACTTCCATATGCAACGTACCCGTCTCATCGTCGTATACGTACATCAGCTCCCCACTCTCGCGGTCGTACCACTCCCGGCTGGTGAGGACTCCATGACCGCTGGTCCTCAAGCCCGTCGCGATGGTGGCGAATCCGGCGGCTGTTTCGGCCAGCCCGTTGGAGGCGATGGCGTTGCGGAAACCGACCCCCGCCTCGGCCAGTTTCCGCAGGTTCGGCGCTTCAAACCGCTCCGGATAATCTCCACGCCCCCCGTCGATTCCGATGACGATGATTCGTTTCGGCTTGCGCTCCGGATCCAGCACCTGGTCAAGATTCATGTCAGTCTCCCCCCCCGGAAATTGATTGCGGATTTATCGGACTTCATTCGATTCTCATGATGATCTTAATGTCTTCCGGACGCACCTCGGCCCAAACGGATTGACCGACCTCCACGGACGGAAGCCGATACCCCTGCAAGCGGAGTTGCTTGTCCTGCACCCTCAACCAAAGTTCCTTAACCCCACCTAGATACACCTTTTTTTCCACCTTGCCGGAAACTACGTTCGGGGTACCCACCCTCGGCGGCTGAAGGCTTACTTCCCAGTCCTCCGGCCGGATGGAAAGAAGGACGGTTCCGCCCTTTGAGCGGCCCTCGATCTTGCACGAGAGGACCTGCTCCCCCACGCGCACGAGAGTGAGTCCGGCGCTGTCCGGAACTTCTGAAATTTCCCCTCTCAGGACATTCGACACCCCGATGAAGCTCGCCACGAACTGGTTGGCCGGCGTTTCGTAAATCTCCTCGGGCGTACCGACCTGCTCAATCCGGCCTTGGTTGAGGACCACGATCTGGTCGCTTATCGCCATGGCCTCCACCTGATCGTGGGTGACAAACAGGGTGGTGATGCCCGTCTGTTGCTGAAGTTCCTTGAGCTCAAGGCGCATCTCTTCCCGCAACGCCGCGTCCAGGTTGGAGAGGGGCTCGTCCAGGAGCAGGACGTCGGGCTTGTACACCAGCGCGCGCGCAAAGGCCACCCTCTGCTGCTCCCCCCCGGAAAGCTGTGAGGGATACCGGTCTCCAAACCCTTCGAGCCGAACGAGGCGAAGCGCCTCCTGGACCTTGGCAACTACATCCCCTCTGGAAACCTTCCGCATCTTCAGCCCGAAGGACACGTTGTCAGCCACGCTGAAATGGGGCCACAAACCGTAGGATTGGAACACCATCCCCAGGTTGCGCTTGTACGGAGGCAAGATAACGCCCCCCAAACCGCCGCTGCTGATGAGGCGATCTCCGACGAATACTTCCCCTTCGTCGGGGTTCTCAAAACCGGCGATGATATTGAGGGTGGTCGTTTTTCCGCAGCCGCTCGGCCCGAGAAGGGTCACCATCTTGCCCTTGGGCACGTGGAAGCTGATTCCGTCCACCGCGGTTACCTTGCCGAACCGCTTAACCAAACCCTTTACACTGACCTCTCGCATCAAAAGATCTCCCTGGTTTCGCCCAGCCGCACGAACCTTCGTACCAGGGCCACCGGAACCAACGATAGGAAGGCAATTAGTAGGGCGAGGATGGAGACGTACTCGAATCGGCCCTCATCCCAGATCAGAAAAAGGGCCACCGCCAGCGTCTCCTTTTGGAAGCCGTAGAGCATGATGGAGGCCGAGAGTTCCCGCATCATTGAGACGAATATGAGCACCCAGCCGGCTACGATACCGGGCAAAAGCAATGGAACGAGAATTTTCCGGAACATGGTTCCCCAGGGCGCCCCGCTCACGTAGGCGGCCTTTTCCAACTCCTCGGACACCTGCAAGATGGAGTTTCCGACGGCTCGCACACCAAAAGGGATGAAGCGGGTAATGTAAGCGAGCAGAAGGATGGTGAGCGTCCCATAAAGGTTAAAGGGAGGCCGGACGTAGGCCCACAGCAGCCCGATGGCAATGACCGCGCCCGGAATGGCCAAAGGGATCAGAGAGAGGAAGTCCAGAAAGGCCCGGCCCCGCCACCGCGTTCGGTGAATGACGTAGGCCGCCACCGTCGCGAGGCCCACTCCCAGGGTGGCGCCCGCGAAACCCAGGATGAGGCTGTTCTTGATGGCCCGGACTACCAGAGGTCTCGAATCGCCCGCGATGACCTCCCACAAGTGGAGGAGCGTGAGGTTATCCCAGGTGGGGGCGAGGCCACGAGCTTTTATAAAGGATCCGTAAATGAGGGTGAGGTAGGGCAACCCTGTCGACATCAGGAGGTAGAAAAGGGTAAAGGCGAGGGCCACGTAGCGCCACCGGCCGAGGGAGATGACGCGAGGACGATGGCCCTTCCCCCCGACCGTGGTGTACTCCCGCCCCTTTCCCATGAATCGATACTGCCCCCAGAGGGCGAAGCCGGAGACCAAAAAAAGAGGGACGCATAGAGCCGCCGCTTCAGCATACTTTGGGGGCATCCCCAGCAACATCCGCCAGATCTCGGTGGTGAACACATAGATATCGCCGGGCACTCCGATGGCGGCAGGGATGGCGAACATCTCCAGCGACTGGATGAACGCCAGCAACGCCCCTGAGAGGATCGCAGGTGCGACGAGTGGAAGGGTGACCCGCAGGGTAGTCGACAAGGGTCTACCGCCCGCAACGTAGGCGGCGTTTTCCAGAGCGGGGTCCATGTTCCGAAGGGCGATGCTGGTAAAGATAAACACATAGGGGGTGACGTAGAGGCCCATCACCCAGATGAGGCCCTTGAGGGTAAATATGTCAAAGATCGGCAACTTCGATCCCGTTACCCACTTCCAGAATACGTTGATATACCCGACGTTGGGAGTTGCCAGGTAGTACCACGAGATGGCACCTACGAGGGGGGGCGTGATAAAGGGAATCAGCGCGACCAAGGTTAACAACTCCTTGAAAGGGGTATCCGTCCGGCCTACGATCCAGGCCATCGGCACCCCCATCAGAACGGCGAGCGCCGTCGCTCCTACCGCCATGGCGGCGGTGTTGTAGATTATCTCCCCCAAGAAGGGGAGGGCCAGGATATTGGTGTATGCCTTAAACGTAAAAGAGAAGCTCCGAGGGTCGCTCTGAAAACTCCCCATGAAAAGCCAAAAGAGGGGATAAAGCACCAGTCCCGCAAGCAGAACGGTGCACCCCACCTGAACTAGGTTGGTGAGGTGCAACCGCTGAATGACCTTGGCCCCGCCTTTCCACATGTCGGCCTTATTTTTTACGGCGGGCCCGGTGCTTACCGAGAAGGGCCCGGTAGCGGTCCTGCTCCCTGAAGACCTTACCCCAGTCCGAGTGGAGCAGTTTCAACTCGCTCAAGGGCTTGAGGCCAGGAGGCGGAGGCACATCGGCCCGTCCCGAATAGGTCAAGACCTTCTGGGACATCACCATCTGACCCTTCTTCGAAACCATGAAGTCGAACACTTTCTTGGCGATCTCCGGGTTGGGCCCTCCCTTAATGAGGCCAAAGGGAGCCGGAATGATGGGTATTCCTTCCTTCATGGGGGGGGCGAACTTGATGTTGGCTCCCTTTCGCATGCGACCGAGGCCAATATACTCGAAGATGAAGGTCACGTCGCGCTCGCCCGTGCTCACCCGCTCGGTGGCCGAACCCATCCCCCTCTGGATGAGGGGACGGTTCTTCAGAATCTCGATGATGTATTTTTCGCCAAAATCTTTGCTCCCATAGAAGAAATCCCACACTCCCGCTGAGTCAAACGGGTCGTTCATCGCAAGCCGATTTTTCCATTTGGGAGTGATGAACTCCTTCCAGCTCTTGGGCACCTCGTGGGGTTTTACTTTATCCGGGTTGTAAACCACCTGGAGAGTGGGCGTTCGAAGGGCCACGAAGTGGGCCTTGCGATTTTTTGCCCAATCGGGAAACTTTTTCGCCCCGCCTAGGTCAGCCACACCCGGAATCACCCACCCCTGGGAATGCAGGTGGAACCAGCCCGGGACGTAGCTGAAGTGGAGAATATCGATCTTGCCCTTTCCCGCCATCCGCTCGGTGACGAAACGATGGTACATTCCGACGCCTCCCGCGCGGACCCAGTTCACCTTCAAGCCTGAAAAGGCACCTTCGATTCCCTTCACGAGTGCTCGTTGTCCAGCGGTGGTGATGGAAGAGTAAAAGAGTACCTCCTTTGCGGCCCAGGCTCTTGGAACACTGAGAGCCACAACCAACAGCAACGTCAAAAAAAGCAAAACTCTCGGCAACCGTTTCATTGTTGATCTCCTTCCTCATCAGACTGACGAAATAATGACCACTTTTAGCAGAGAAACATCAGAAGGCAGTGAAGAACATCCCCCAACCAAAAAGGATTGTCAAGGGCAATACAGGAAATAAATATCTTGCAAGTTATTGATACATATTTATTATAACGATAGCCTGCGTTTCTTAAAAAGAATATAACTCAGTATCTCCAAGACACTTTATGCAATCCGCTTGATTCTATGATTAGAGGTGTACATAAGGCGGATGGGAGAACAACCCCAAGGTGCAAATCCCCTTGGGGTCACCAGAAACAAGGGGGAATAGGCGGGCCCCCGTCGTCAGCTCCCTGCATCGGTTATTCTTGATCTTGGGTCCATTTCCGATCTTTTCCACTACTTCTCCAAGCAGTTCCTTTCGGCCAAGAGTGTCACCGATAGACATTTTTTTTCAAACCAGTGTAGCAACCTCTCTAGGAATTAGTTTGAAATATCTACTGTTAAGGGCACAACCGGAATTCGCGATGCATTCTAAGCCAGCGATTATACTTTCATTAAATTTGAGGCAAGCTCAGGAGTGAGATTTCCACCGCTGATCACAGCAACTATTTTACCCGCCGAATGAATTTTCCCCGCCAAAAAAGCCGCGACAGGAACAGCGCCTGCCGGCTCAGCCAATATTTTTCCGCGGATCAGCAACGCTCGAAAAGCATCGGCTATCTCCTCTTCGCTCACCAAAACAATGTCATCCACAAACTCCTTAACATGCTGAAAAGGAACATCCCCCGGGCGCGTGGATGAAAGCGCATCGCACATCGTTTGCCAGTGTTCAACCGTCACAGGTTCGCCAGCCTTGAAAGAGCGCGACATCGCCGGAGCCCCCTCGGGCTGAGCGCCAATAACACGAACACGAGAATTTTTCAGCTTGATTGCACTTGCCACCGATCCCAAAAGCCCGCCCGCAGCAACTGGTGTAACAACCGTATCAACATCCGGCATGTCTTCGATAATTTCCAGTCCCAGGCTCGAATGACCGATCATCGCTTCACGACCTTCCGTATCCACCGCGACCATGCAACGCTCACGCGAAATCTCCTCAACCTTGGGCTGCCGGGCAAGATAGTCATTTTCGCAAAACACCACTTCTCCTCCAAATCCGTGCACCGCCTCGACTTTATATGGGCTCACCTGTTTCATCATTACGACCGCAACCTTGACCTCCAACTCACGGCCTGCATAAGCAAATCCCTGTGCAAAATTCCCAGAAGACCCGAGCACCACCCCCCTTGCGCGTTCTTCGGGACTCATTTTCATTAGAAGATAAAAAGACGCGCGAACTTTATAGGCACCCATCGGCTGGTGATTTTCAAGCTTAAGAAAAAGCTCTTCCCTGCTAACTTCCTCGCTCGATCTTGAAAAGGGGAGGATCGGAGTCCGGCGGACCTGAGAGGGGAGAACAGCGCGGGCCGCTTCTATTTCTTCAAGGGTAATAAGGTCGGTCATACAATTAGAATATCCATCGCAGGAAAATGAAGCATTTAATTAATATTTTTTCGATACATGGCGATTCTAAAGTTTGGCGAATATAGGATAGAAAAATGCGTGCTATCAAGCCACCCCAAGCAAAGCAGCAAGCAATCGGGAGTATACCTGTGAAGTAAGAAACAGCTGTTGGGTTTCAACAAATTCATCCACTTGATGTGAAATCCCGGCATCGCCCGGTCCAAGAATGAGGGTTGGAATTCCCGCCCGCACGAAATGGTTCATGTCTGTCGCCCCTGTTTTACCAGTCGGCTCAAAATCTTCCTCCAGAACTTCTTTAACCGCCTGGCGCGCGGCATTGACCAGAGGATGATCGAGGGGAATTTCCGCCGGCCCGCCCGTTGTCGGAATATGCCGATCAATCTTGGCCTTGATTTTCGGATTCGACGCCATCACGCGGTTGAGCACTTCTTGTATCTCTTGTTCCGCTTCCTCTTCGCTCTCGCCCGGAACCAGCCGCCGGTCCACCACTACTTCGCAAGCGTTTGGAATGACATTATCCTTGATCCCGCCCTTCGCCAACGTGACCGTACAAGTGGGATGTCCGCAAAGCCGATGTTTCCTATCAGTCAAACTTTCCCCGTATTTTTCAAGTTCCTGTAGAACAGGCGCCATTGCGAAAATGGCATTTACACCCAAGTCAGGCCGCGAGGAATGAGCAAGCACCCCCTCGGTAACCACCACAGGCCTAAAACTTCCACGGTGTGCGACCACAACCCGGCTCGATGAAGGCTCGCCGACCAACGCATAATCCGCGCTAAAATCCTCAACGAGTTTTCTCGCTCCGCGCGAGCAAAACTCCTCATCCGCCACGGCCGTCATGACGATATCGCCCTTAAGCCGGACGCCGGAGCGGGAAACCGCCCGTATGGCATAAAGCTGACAGGCCAGTGAACCCTTCGCGTCCGTCGAACCCCGGCCGTAGACCCGTCCATCGCGAATTTCGCCGCCAAAGGGTTTTTCCCGCCAC
>Ga0315336_1004926_pt1 | contig 15165 bp, 11 predicted proteins | sample ASW5metaG_FD_204512 | JGI IMG/M metagenome (GOLD analysis project Ga0315336, IMG submission 204512) | Ammonia-oxidizing marine archaeal communities from Monterey Bay, California, United States - ASW #5 | ecosystem: Environmental > Aquatic > Marine > Intertidal zone | place: USA: California...
CTGCTCGGCAAACTGCTGGGTGCGATTCTCAAGCGACCCACTACTATTTACAAAATTCTTCAGCTGCACAAAAGGGGGCGAACTGAAAGAAAGGCCAGGATCAAAACCGGAAGCAGGGCAGTCCTGTATGTGGTCGATCTCGACAAACACGTCCTTGTGAACCGGGCTTGCACCGTAGCGCGGAAGCAGTACCGGATTATCATCGTCGTATGCATTCTTGCCGAAAATTTCATGAAAATCGCTGATGCCATCGCGATCCGAGTCCTCAAAAACCGCGTGGTATTTCAGAACCCGCTTTCGGGCCTGGGTTTCGTAGCCAGGCAGATGGTAGTTCGCGGCGCTAGCTTCCGGTTCGTAGCGTCCGCTTGCCGTTTTGTAGATCGATCCAATATTGCGACAGTACTGGGGCCAGTAAACTGTTCCAGTATTGGCCGGATCACAGGCGCAATAACCCCGCTCCAGCATCTTACCAACCCCGTCACCATCTTCATCACGGCCGTCATGAAGATGGTCATTGGCGGCTATGAAGATACCCTCTCCCGCGACGGAAAAAGGCGCATTCATGGTGCTGAGGTGGTAGTTTCTTTGCGCCAGATTAGCGCCGGTTTCTACTCCCCGGTAGGCGATGATATAACCCGCACCATCAAACATGACAGCGAAAGACTCTGCTGTTGATTCAGGCCGGGCGATTGCGCTCACCTGCACCTGTGCCCCGTATGGGTCGATCAGGAGCGGCGGTGACAAGGTCAGATTCGATGCTGTTACTTTTCTGTTGACCCTTACAGAAACTCCGCTCACCTCTGCCCCGCCGGATACACCTGCGTGAGCAATCAGTACATAGTGCTGGCGAGTGGAAGATGGGTTGCTCTGGCTCCAGCTGGTCTGTTGCTCACCTGCCGCGAGTTCTCTCCGGGTGACGGTCCTTTGAGTGCCAAGATCAAAAAGGTGCACCCAAACTGAGTTGGTCCCTGCGGGCTTGGTTACCGTGATCTGCTTGGCCCCGCCGGCTGCAATCCGAAACTTGTGTTTATAGACGGCGGGAGCGTGGTCTTCAGTCAGGCGCTTTAAAAATTTCTGGCTTTCTTCCTGGCTTTCGTATGCACGTTTACATCTATCAAAACCGGCGGCCTGGCCCGCCTCAAAGACCAGCACCATGACGCAAAAGAATGCGAACTGAGGTATACGCATCTGTAGCCTCCATTGGCTTGTAAAAAGCCGCTTCCTAAAAAGTCACTTCCCATGGCTCTTGCCAATTGAGTATATACACACCCGGGAGCCCGGATGTAATGGTTGTCACAATTAAATCACTATCCGATAGTCATGCTGCCGACGGTCGGTGTGCACCCAACCTATGACCATCAGACTACGCATTGCTGTGATCTCTTGCCCGGTATGACTGGTGTGTTAATGTGCGCGAGGTCACAGTCAGGGACTTTGGAATCTATAGAATAATCACTGTCAATAACACACCGTCGGGGGTGTGGTATGCAAGATAAGCAAGCAGCCGGGAACGAACTTTTAGGCACTCTGGTCGATAGCAAACGCATCTTCCCAGCCCGTACCACAAGCACGCGCTCATCGCGCATCCCATACCGAAGGGGGATGGCCATGCTCGGTCTGTGGCGCACTGTCACTCTGGCTGCAGTTTGTGCCGTGCCGCTCGGCGCAACCGATGCCCTGGCGCTTTCCTTTACAGATGCATGGGGTCAAAAAGGGAAGACATCGGGGTCGGCAGAAAATGCCCGGTTTCACAGTCCCTACGGAGCGGCCGTAGACTCATTCGGCGACGTTTACGTGGCCGATACGGCTAATCATCGAATTCAGAAGTTCTCATCCGGCGGCGAGCTCATATGGAGTTTCGGCAGTAAAGGAACTGGAACAAAACAGTTCAATCGGCCCACCGGTGTAGCGATAGACGCTTTCGCCAGGATCTACGTCACAGATTATTACAACAATCGGGTTCAGGTCTTTGACCGGTATCAAAGTTACCTGTTCAGTATTCCCGGGCCTGTAGATGGCAAAAAGCCATGCAACAAGACCAAGTGTAAGGGCGGGTTTTTTAAACTCCCCACCAGCCTGGCCGTGACTCGTGCTGTGTATGACATAAAAGCGCAGGCAAGTTATGTGTATCTTTATGTGGTGGACAGCCTGAACCATCGTGTTCACAAGTTCAAGGTACCCCAGGATGGTGTGGCACCCGACAACTGGCAGGATCTCAAAGCGTGGGACAGCCCTGTTGGGACAAAAGGAAATGGACCAGAACAATTTTCCTTTCCATATGGCATCGTCGTCGATGACAGTGATCCTGAAAACCACCTGATTTACGTTACTGACAGGAGGAATCACCGGATACAGGTGCTCAATTTCGATGGCGCATTCCTCGGCCCGCCTGATACCCTGATCGACGGGCGTACCTGGGGAGGGCAGGTACCAGGTTATTTTATCGAGCCTGCGGGTATTACAAAGGACCTCTCAGGAAACTTTTACATTGCTGACAAAGGGCATCACCTGATACGGATATTTAATCCAGACTGGGGTTTTGAACAGCAGTTGGGGGGTTTGACCACCAAGGCAGAAGACGGCAAGTTCCGCCATCCCTGGGGTGTTGCGGTTGGACCTAATGGTTGCGTATATGTTCCGGATTTTGGAACCAATAAATTTCTGCACCGCATTCAGGTCTTTTGCCCCGATCAGGAATGTGCAGACATCGCACCGCAATGGGGGGAAGGCAGCGATAACGACGTAGGGTCAGGCCTTAATGCCCGGTTTGATCAACCGCACGGGGTCGCTGTTGACGCCAACGGATTTGTGTACGTGGCCGATACGGCTAACCATCGAATTCAGAAATTTTCGGCGACCGGCGGTTTCTTATGGAGTTTTGGAACCAGTGGTGCCGGAGAAGGAGCATTTAACAATCCAACCAACATTGCCGTCGATAATCTTCATAATATTTATGTTGCGGATCGAAACAACGGTCGCATTCAGATGTTTGAGCCTTTCCCGAGTGCTGACGGTGACCTCACTCTCGTTGCCAGCATTAAAACAGATTCGCCAATGCAGCCATCCGATGTGGTTGTCAGTGATCCAGCAGACGATGCCGATGATGACAAACCGTACGTGTTTCTTTTTGCCGTCGATAACACATATGATCGAATCCACAAGTTCCGGGTGACCCAGAAGACGCAGAATAGCGATCTGAAGGTAGAGGCAATATTGGGAGACGGAGTAGGCGCCCCAAAGTGGCCCGCGGGTGTAACAGGGTCTGAGAAAGGCCAGTTCAAGGCGCCGTGGGGCATCGTTTTGGATGACTCGGGAAATCTTCTGGTAACGGATCGGCTGAATGATCGAATTCAAAAACTTGATAGCACGACCAGTGAATTTGCCCAACCGATTGCTTTGGGGCCAATCCTAAAGCCCACGCTTAAGCCGAACATAAAAGAAGGCGTGGAGCAGCCAGTGAAAGTTAGACCCAAGGGAATTGCACGTGACCCTAGTGGCAACTACTACGTAACGGATGAACTTAGCCACAATATCTTCAAATTCGATTCCAACTGGAATCTCCTTACCCAGTGGGGAGGGCAGACACAAGGTCATGAAGATTTCCATCCTGAAGAAAAGGCCCATTTCGATCACATCAAAGGAGTTGCCGTGGGTCCGTTGAACGGTTGTGTGTATGTTTCGGACTGGGGAACAGACCATCGCATTCAGGTGTTCTCGCCCGACCATCAGCACCTTGACGTACCCCACTGATCTATAGAAAAGACTGCGGCCCACCAGAGAAGCATCGACCGGACCCTGCGCGTGCACCAAGCCCGTGTGCCAGACAGCCACTTTCAGTGCTATCGTTAGGCTTTTTGGAAACACGCCCGATTCCCGCATGACGGATGGCACGCAACAGATTCTGACCGAGCTGGGGCTTTGCACTGGCAAAGACTATGCCGCCGCGCGGTCCATGCCGCCGGCGTTTTACACCTCTTCTGAATTCTGCGAGCTTGAAAAAGCATCACTCTTTCGCGAGCAGTGGATTGGTCTGGGACGTGCTGATCAGATTCCCAACCCGGGCGACTACTTCACGGTCGATCTTGTCGGTGAGCCGCTGATTGTGGTTCGGGGGCAGGGTAACGACATCAACATTCTGTCGAATGTGTGCCGTCACCGCGGGTCGTTGATTGCGGAGGGCGCCGGAACGACAAAGCACTTCGTCTGTCCTTATCACGCCTGGTCTTATGACACAGACGGCAAACTGCTTCGAGCGCCGCTCATAGCGGAGCGTCCGGATTTCGACCCCGGCACCTGCCGACTCCCACATTTTTCCTGTGAAGTCTGGGGCGGCTTTATCTACGTCAACCTCAGCAACTCGGCGTCGGCGCTCGCGCCGCAGCTTAAGGGCTTAAGCGAACTGCTCGCCCACTACCACATGGATGAGATGGTCGAACTTCATGGCGAGGAGAGCGTCTGGCATACCAACTGGAAGTGCCTCGTTGAGAATTTTATGGAGGGTTACCATCTTTCAAGCGTTCACCACAGGACTCTGCACCCGATTACGCCAACACGGCTTTGTCGGCATTTCCCGCCGGGGGAAGGTTACTTCGGATACTTTTCGAACTTTCCGGAAGACCTTGATCAGCGGGGCGCCTACCATCCCGACCTGACCGCCGAAGAAAGACAGCGGTCGGTCATGTTCGCGGTGCCGCCGGGACATGTCGGCAGCGTCAGCGGGCATATCGTCACCTATCTTTATCTGCAGCCCGACACGGCAGATACCGTGAAAGTAAAGCGTGGTATCGCTTTTCTGGACCAGGAGATTGCGTCCTCAGAACGTCAGGCCGCCGTGGATCTTTTTGAAAGGACCATGGTCGAGGACATGCACCAGCTGACGCGGCTGCAAAAGGGCCTTAAGTCAAAAAGTGCTGAAACGGCGCCACTCGCGCCGGCGGACTATGAGGGAAACGTGTGGGATTTTTACCAATATCTCGGCCGCGCGATGCGCTGACGCTCATGCTATAGTTTCATCGATTGAATAATAAAAAAATTTCGTTTACACGACTTTTAGGAGGATACAATGACAAACCGTACGATTTATGATTTACGTAACGAGCTGGCTGCAGGTCAAATCTCACGACGGCAGTTTCTCAAACGTGCAGGGGCCATGGGGATCAGTGCCGCGGCGACCTCTAGTCTTCTGGTATCGGCCACGGCATCAGCTGCCAGTCGGAAATCCGGCGGCACGTTGCGGGTGGCACTTTCGAGCGGTGGCCAGACAGACAGCCTGGACCCGACCAAGTTTCTTTCAAGCGGGGACTACTGCCGCGGGTTTACCATCTACAACCCGCTGGTCGCCCTGGACCGGAACATGCAGGCCATGCCGGCACTCGCCGAGTCATGGGAATCCAACGCAAACGCAGACGAATGGGTCTTCACGCTTCGCAAAGGGGTGACGTTCAGCAACGGAAAGGACTTCACGTCAGCCGACGTGATCTACTCCCTGCAAAGACACCTGCGGCCCGAATCCGAATCTCCCGGAAAGCCGCTGCTGGAGCAGGTGACAGAAATGAAGGCCGATGGCGCGCATGTGGTGCGGATGAAAACGGCGATGCCCAACGCCGACCTGCCGGTGCTCTTCACGCAACCGCAGTTCATGATTTCCCAGGAAGGCGAAGAGGAGTTCACCAATCCGTCAGGGACGGGCGGGTTTATCCTGAACGAGTACCAGGTCGGGATCTACATGCTCGCCGAGCGCAACCCAAATTTCTGGGGCGAGTCGTACCTAGATGCTATCGAGCTCCACACCAATGTTGATGCAACGGCGCGGATGAATGCCATGATGGCTGGCGAATACGATATCGGTACCAGTGTTGACCGCAAACTGATCGAGCTCGTCGACCGCGCCCCTGGGGTAGAAGTTGTGGCCTCTGCATCGGGGCAGCACACCAACCTCTCGATCATGTGTGACCGCGAGCCGACCAGCAATAATGATCTTAGGCTGGCGCTGAAATACAGCATTCCACGGGAGCAGGTGATTCAGAATGCCTTCAAGGGATACGGCATGATCGGCAATGATCACCAGGTCCCGCCAACAGATCCTTTCTACTGCGACGATATCCCGCAGCGGGCTTTCGATCCTGACAAGGCACGGCATCACCTGAAAAAGTCCGGTATGGAAGACGCAAGCATCATCCTTTACACCTCGGATCAGGCCGTATCCGGCTCAGAGGCCATCGCGCTGATCTACGCCGAAGGCGCCAAGGCGTCGGGCATGGATCTTCAGGTTCAGGTGTCACCCCCGGGTTCCTACTGGAGTAAGGTCTGGATGCAGGTGCCGCTGTGCGTGTCCGGTTGGGATCCACGGCCGACAGCCGACCTGATGCTGACCATCGCCAATAAGTCCGACGGCTCGTGGAACGAGACGGCATGGGGGAGCGAGCATTTCGATGAACTGTTGGTTGCGGCACGCGGTGAAACCGACGCGGCGAAGCGTAAGGAGATGTACTGCGAAATGCAGCGGCTTCTTCATGATACCGGCGGTGTCGGAATGCTCGGCTTCTACGATCTTATCGACTCCAGGCGCGATAACGTGGTTGGTTTTGATCCACATCCGGCCGGGTATAACCGTAACGCCTTTTTCAGTACCGAGATCTCCTTCGCCTGAGGCGGCGGTTTTGTCATCTCAATGACGACGGGGGCGGTTAATGGCCGCCCCCGTTGGGCTTGTGCGTCCGATCCAGAGTAATGTTTAGACTTCTCGTTCGAAGAGTTCTGCTCGGTGTAGTTGTGACGTGGGTTGTCTCGATGATGATCTTCGCTGCGACAGAACTGCTGCCGGGCGATGTCTGCCATGCGGTCCTCGGGCAGGGAGCAACGGAACAATCGCTCGCAAACTGCCGGGAGCGCCTGCAGCTCAACCAGCCTACGCATACCCGCTATCTGCAGTGGCTCGGCAGACTGTTGAGCGGTGAATTGGGCACCTCGTTGGCGAATGACCTTAAGATCTCCGACCAGATTGGTCTTCGCGCTTGGAATACAGTGCGGCTGGCAGCATTGACGGCTCTGATTGCAGTGCCGCTGGCGGTGGTGCTGGGGCTGATTGCAGCGATCCGGGCGGAGAGTTTGGTTGACCGCGGTATCTCGATCGGAACGCTATGCTTTATATCAGTGCCGGAATTCTTTACCGGGGTGCTGCTGGTCTACCTGTTGGCGGTGAAGCTGCAGTGGATGCCCGCCGTAGCTAATTACCGGAATCTTTCACGGGGAGATCTTTCCGAGGTTCTGGAGGCGCTGGCCCTGCCAATCGCGACGCTGACCTTTGCCGTGCTCGCACACATGACCCGGATGACACGGGCGGCGGTACTCAATGTCATGTCTTCGCCCTACATTGAGCAGGCGATTCTAAAGGGCGCATCGAGGCGGCGCGTAATCATTCGGCATGCGCTGCCCAATGCGCTCGCACCGATTGTGAATGTGATTGCGCTCAATCTTGCCTACCTCGTCAGCGGCGTGGTTGTGGTCGAAGCGATCTTCCGCATCCCAGGTCTGGGGACGCTCATGGTCGAATCGGTGATTTTCCGCGATATCCCGACGGTGCAGGCTATCGGGATGCTGTTTTGTGTCACGTACGTTGGGTTCAATCTGCTGGCTGATGTAATGGCCATCATCGCCAATCCCCGCCTGAGACATCCGCGATGACCGGTCGCCCTGAAAACGCCGCCGCGCTTGGCTCCGGCTCCGATGTGACACCATCACTGGTGATCGGGCTGATTATCGTGGGCTTCTGGCTTCTGGTGGCTCTGTTCGGGCCGACGCTGGCCCCGTATCTGGAATCGGACATCATCACGGACATGAGTTATGCGCCAGCCGGTGAGGTGGGCCTGCTCGGCAGTGATTATCTCGGCAGGGATGTGTTCTCGCGCCTGCTGTACGGTGCACGCATGACCATGGGACTGGCACTTCTGGCCACCGTGCTGTCATTTTCCATCGGCGTCACACTGGGTTTTACCGCGGCGATCAGCGGGCGCTGGATCGATGGCTTCATGAGCCGGATTAATGATGCATTGATGGCGTTTCCTTCGGTGATTCTTGCCCTCATCGTGATGTCAGCGCTGGGTACTTCTTTGGTGATCATGATTGTCACCGTCGCCATCATCGACTCGACCCGGGTATTCCGGCTGTCGCGCGCACTGGCGATGGACGTTTCGGTCATGGATTTTGTCGATGTGGCCCGTTCCCGTGGAGAGAGTCTCTGGTGGATTACGGCGCGGGAGATCCTGCCCAATACGTTGGCCCCATTGACCGCTGAATTCGGAATCCGGTTTACCTTTGCGATCCTCTTTATTAGCGCACTGAGTTTTCTCGGTCTTGGTGTCCAGCCGCCCGCTGCGGATTGGGGGGTGATGGTGAAGGAAAATCTGCAGGGATTGCTATTCGGCTCCGCCGCTGCACTGATGCCCGCATGTGCGGTGGCTTCTCTCACAGTGGGCGTCAACCTGATCGTCGACTGGTTCCTGAAGCGCATGGGCAGCGATGTCGCACAGGAACTGATGAATTAGCGTTAACCACCGATGAACCCGGTTATCGACATTAAGGACCTATGGGTTGAGGCGGGCTCTGCCAGCGCGGGCTTTGATTCGATCGTGGAGGGGGTCAGTGTCAGGGTTCACCCGGGGGAGGTCGTGGCGCTGATCGGTGAGTCCGGCTCCGGCAAGACCACCACCGCGTTGTCTGCACTGGCGTACAGCAAACCGGGATGTCGTATCGTCGGCGGTAGTATCCATTTAAACGGGCGGGATCTTCTGGAGCTCACCCAGGAAGAGCGTCGGCAGTTGCGGGGTCGCGAGGCGGCCTATGTCGCACAAAGTGCGTCAGCCGCATTCAACCCAGCCATTAAAATCGGTGATCAGGTGATCGAAAGCACCGTCATCCACGACCTCATGCCGCGAAACGAAGCGCTGCGCCAGGCGGTCGAGATGTATCAGCGCCTCGATCTGCCGGAGCCGGGCCAGCTCAGCAACCGCTACCCGCACCAGGTGAGCGGCGGCCAGCTGCAAAGACTGATGGCCGCGATGGCGATGTCATCGAGCCCTTCGCTCCTCATTCTGGATGAACCGACCACGGCGCTGGATGTCACTACCCAGATATCCGTTCTGAGTGCCTTCAAGGATCTCATCAAGGGACAGAACACGGCCGCGATTTACGTCACCCATGATCTGGCGGTGGTCGCGCAGATTGCCGACCGGATCATCGTGATGCAGGACGGAAAAACTATGGAGGCCGGACCAACCGACGAGATTATCTCGCGCCCGCAGAATGCGTACACGCAGACCCTGATGGCGGCCGTCAGACCGCCACCCAAGTCGATATCTTTTGACACTGCGGGCGGCGGTGTGCAGGCCAATAGCGATTCGATCATCAGTGTGAGATCCCTGACGGCAGGCTACGGACGAGTGGAAAAGAAAATTGTCCTGCAGGATGTGAGCCTGGATGTGCCCAAGGGGCAGGTGGTCGGCGTGATCGGAGAGTCAGGCTGCGGCAAGAGCACTCTGGCGAGAGTCATTGCTGGGCTTTTGCCGCAGGTATCGGGCGAGATTCATCATCATGGCGAGGTCCTTCGCGACACGGCAAGACGCAGAACCCGTGATGTGCTTAAGAACATCCAGATTGTCTTTCAGATGCCGGATGTCGCGATCAATCCCCGCCACCGGGTCCGGGAGATTTTGGGAAGGCCGCTGGATCTCTTCATCGGTTTTGACAGCAGCGCAAGAGAGTCACGCATAGACGAACTGCTGGAACTTGTCGAACTGCCCAAGTCCTACAAGACCCGTTTCCCCGGAGAGCTCTCGGGCGGCGAGAAGCAGAGAATCAATCTTGCGCGCGCGCTCGCTGCTGAACCCGAACTGATTCTGTGCGATGAGGTAACCTCGGCACTCGATACGGTTGTCGGCAAAGCCATTATTGATCTTCTGAAAAAACTGCAGGACAACCTCGGGGTCGCTTATCTCTTTATCAGTCACGATCTTTCCACCGTCGCATCGTTCGCTGACTGGGTCGTTGTGCTATACGCGGGGAAAGTCGTCGAGCAGGGACCCTTGGAAGCAGTTCTGGCACCCCCGTTTCATCCGTACACCCGCCTGCTACTGGGGTCAGTGCCTGAACTCCGGACTGACTGGCTCGACGGTGTGGTGGCCTCAAAGACACACCTGGATCACTTGTCTCAGTCGGTCGACGCCGACGCTGTGGGGTGTCCTTTTTTCAGCCGTTGCGCTTTGGCCATCGAGAATGTCTGTAACCGGCATAATGCGCCTCTCCGTGAGGTTAACACAGGACATACCATCGCCTGCCATGTTGAACTGGAAGCATTAGGGAGACAGAGCCACTGATGTGGGCAGGCGAGCGAAATGCCTTCCATCATGAAGAGCGTAGTGGCGTAAGCGTAGTCCGCGAGTGAAAGCACTTCCCCGCCAAGATACGGCCGGGGATCGATAAGGCGGTCGAGCCGTTCAAGGTGCTCGTTCATGCCATTAACCAGAATGGCGGCGCTCTGTGTCTTTTTGGGTTGTCGACCAACGGAAAGAGTGCCCGGAGCGCAGGTTCCAGCCGGGTATCGTGAAAGCGCGTGACCGATTTTAAAAAAGCTCTTTCGAATGAATCGTCGGGCCGCATTCTGGGTTCTGGAAAAAGATCTTCCAGCAGTTCCACAATAGCATCCGAGTCATGAATGATTGTGCCGTCGATCTCGATAGCCGGCACGGAACCTGCGGGTACGAGACGGCGATAGTCCTCACTTCGATAAGTGCCGCCCGGGGGTTGTTCCTCGGCGTATTCCAGGGATTTCAGTTCAAACACAAGGCGCACGCGTGCGCAGTAGGTACTTTCAGGCACAGCATATAATTTGATGGTTTCAGGCAAAATCTGCACAATCCTCAGCGATGAATATCAGAGTGTAATGATGCTGTGATTCGGTTCAGGATAAACCAAACAGGGACTTAATACTATGACGGCATGGATCAGGATGATCGAGGATCAGGATGCGGATCCCGAGCTGCTGGAGATACTGAAACTCGCGCGTACCCCGCACGGCACAGTGGATAACGTCATGCGGGTTCACTCGCTCCGGCCGAACACCATGAAAGGCCATGTCATGCTCTATCGGGCGGCCCTTCATGATGATGTCAACACCCTGACCATGTGGCTTCAGGAAGTCATTGGGTCGTACGTATCACTACTGAACCGGTGTAATTATTCCTATGCGAATCACTGGGCCAATGCCAAACACCTGATGGGTGATGATGCTAAGGCGGATGCGGCGGAGAAAGCCCTTCAAAACCGAAGCCCCGGGGAAGCCTTCGACGGCAAAGCACTGGCCTTGCTGAGGTACGCTGAAAAATTGACGGTAAATCCTGGCGACATGGTGCGCGGGGATATCACTGCGCTTACCGATGCCGGCGTTGATGATGGCGAGATCCTCGAAGCCAACCAGATTATTGGTTACTTTAACTACGTTAACCGTTGCCTCAACGGGTTGGGGGTCACCACCGAGGGTGATATCGTCGGTTATTACAGTTCCAGTGATGCATCATGAGCGGCGGCGCTGAGCTTCGTTCTGCTGCCGACAGCTCTCTTGAGTGTGGGCTTGAGAATATGTTGCAGGGTGCGATTCGGGTTGAGCCCGGTGCGAAGTTGCTGATTGCTTATGAAGATGCTTCTCACGGTTGGTACGACAAAGATCTTAAAAACCGAGTGGTCGATTACTGCCGCGAGATACTCGGGGCGAAAGTGGATTCCCTTGAAGTCGGGCCACCCGCGAACACGCCCTGCGTGCCGCTGGAAAAGCGGCTTCAGGTGCAGACCTTCGACTGGGTGATCTTTCTTGCCCGCCTGGGTGACCAGGGCCGCTTTGACCAGGACCACGATGGTCCGCGCAAACTCATGGTCTATACGCGTAGGGTCTCGCAACTCGAGAGCACTTTCGGCACAGTACCGCAGGCGGCGATGCTGTCACTCAAGTCGGCCGTCGACAATCTGATCGCGGCGGCGAAGATGATCACTATTACCTGCCCGCACGGCACGCATCTGACCGGTGAACACAACGCCCAGGTTTCCGGTTCGAATCAAAACGCTGACGGAAAGGGTGAAAACGGTGCGGGCAAGGATGTCTCGGTCGTCAGGTTCCCGGCTGCCGTCAGCACGCCGGTTTCAGCTGGTGCTTTTTCAGGTCAGGTTGCTCTCAGACAGGGACTAACGTCGACCGGGTCCAAAGTCTACGAGCCGCCTAATCTTCCCATTGCTGAGCCCGTAATGGCGCACATCGTTAACGGACGGATTGATCGGTTTGATGGGCGCGAAGAGGATGCCAATGCCGTCCGGGAGCACTACGAGATGGTGGCAAACCGTTTCGGGATTGAGCCGATGATCGTGGACTCATGGCATCAGGGACTGCATCCGGGAACGGATGCGAGCCCTGATCCGGACGACGACTTATGCCGTTGGGGTGAAACCCTGTTTACGAGTCCGCAGTATCTTCATTTTCATACTTGCGGGGAGTATCCGCCGGGTGAGATCTGCTGGATGGTCGAATCGCCCACGTTGACCCTGGATGGTCGGGATCTTTACCGGGATGGCCAGATCAGGGTGGAAGCCTTTGAAGCGTTCACGCCTTCCCTTAACCGATATCCGGAACTGCGTGCGCTTTTTGAGAAAGATTCCATGATCTGAGTCTTGGCGTGAAGAAGAAATGAGTGATTTTCATCCCGAGCCTTATTCGCCCTACTGGTCAGCCCGCATGGGCAGTGGTTCAATCTTTTTAAGGTCGACTTCTTCAGAGCCTGGGGCCACAAAGAAGTAGCGGAAGTTTCTTTCGCTGCCGGGGAAAAACAACCCGGGTTCGGCTTTTACCGTGAGCGCACTCAACGCATGACCGGGGAAAAGCGCCTTGGCGTTCCGGGCACATCTCGTATCGGATACCAGGCAGATCACGGCGATCCCATCCCGGGCAATATCCTCTTCGTTGATCCATGGACTCCACTCGTGACTGAGGTGCTGAAGCACCGACGGATGATCCGGAGAGTGAAATGCAATGCTGTTAGGAGCGGCGTGACCGCCACCCACGATCCGAAGGGGTGTCTGGAAGGTATCACGCCACATCGTGGTGATCTCACGGCCGAGTTCCTTGCCGGGAAAGCGGTACATATCGCGACTGGAAGCCACCAAACCGCTAAAAAGGAGCAGGAGTGGGAGAACAGCAAGCCATGCAAAAGCGGCCTGGACCAGTTGTTTTCTGGCGGGTGAATCCGCTGCCAGCGGCCAGTACAGGAGCAGAACGATGCCGGCAAGGCTCAGTGTCGGGCCGCCCCAGCGGCTGGAAGCGCCGATCCCGACAATAAAGCCCACCGCGGCGGTACCGATAAGCGGGAAAAGAAACATCCAGTATATAAAAGAAGGAAGACCTTGACGGCTGGACGAGTCCTCCGGAGTATCCGGGGCTGTTCTCGGCCGGTGGCAACGGAACACGAAGAAGAACACCCCCAGGATCGGCACCAGATAGAGTAACTGGGCAATCAGAAACTCGATGGCCTTAATGCGCGATGAAAAGTCCGAGGCGATGTAGTCACCAATGTGGGTGACGGTGCCGATCTGGTGGGTGTCAACGTACCACAGATGCCAGCCCATGATGATTAAGAACACCATCAGCGACAGATACGGTCCGCCCGTTTTCAGGGTTTCCCGTCCTTTTGCAAACAGCAGCAGGTAGAGTGCGATACCTGGAAGCATCGCGGCTGAATAGTACTTGGTCAGCATGGCAATTCCGGCGATAGCGCCCAAGGCGATCCAGTAGCGGTACTGAGCACGCTGAATTGCAAAGTAGGCAAGCAGAATCGTCAAAGCCCATATCGGTATCAGCATTGAGCTGTGGTTGAGCCGCATGCTGAAGAAACTGAAGTAAGGCAACAATTCGAGAAGGCACACCGCCGCCAATGCGCTGATTGGTGGCAGGACCTCGCGTGCGAGGCGCCAGATACAGTAAAAAGCCACCAGAAAATTCAACTGGGTCAGCAGGTTATAGGTCCAGTTGCTGATCCCAACCGCTTTCAGAAACCCCGCAACCACCCAGGGGAGCACGGGTGGGTGCAGGTGGTAGGATCCCATCCACTCCTGACCCCAGGCAAAATGCATCATGCTATCGGTGTCCATTTCGTGGCGGCCAAGGCTCGGCACGAGGGTCCACAGCAGTACGTGAGTCAGGGCGAAGAGCCAGAACATTCGGCTGCAGTTTGTGGAATCCAGGATCATTCGGGGTGCTGGGCTGAGTGGGCCCGCGATAGTAGCCCCGAATACCGAGAAAACCCAAGTGTTCTGGCAGTGAGCCTCCACAAAAGGGCGGTGACCGGGCGGGGCAAGTTCGGCCGTCAAATCCACTCTCCTACGGTGTTCCGTTCTGTGTGATTACGCCTTCCCGGGGCTTTTCAGCCTCGATAGGCATGTTCTGCGGTTTTTTCGCCTAAAACCGTCATTCTGGTCAACTCAAAGACTATCGCCGGGGTCTCGGTTAAGGTAAAATCGCGCCCCCGCGCGAGCAATGGCGATCTTTCGCCGGGACACGGATGGCCTGGGGATCGGGCCTGCCATCCGGACATCCACGATTAATTGACCAGATTCCGAGATTTGGCGAAAATTTTATGTTCCCGCTTTTCGGAGGGGTTCCCGAGCGGTCAAAGGGGGCAGACTGTAAATCTGTTGGCTCAGCCTTCGGAGGTTCGAATCCTCCCCCCTCCACCAGTCGACTGGTGGATGTGGCAGGTGGGCCAGTAACGGCAGTTCAGCAAAACCATGATGACACGTAATCATTTCGGGGATAAATATTTTTTAGGCGGGTGTAGTTCAATGGTAGAACCTCAGCCTTCCAAGCTGATGATGTGGGTTCGATCCCCATCACCCGCTCCAGCTTGGATCTACGCCCACATAGCTCAGTCGGTAGAGCACTTCCTTGGTAAGGAAGAGGTCACCGGTTCAAATCCGGTTGTGGGCTCCAGCACAGCGTCTGTATGGTCCCAGGAGTCTCACAGCCAGTTAACCACGCACTGTTGAGGAAATCAGAAAGTGTCGAAAGAGAAATTCGAGCGCAGTAAGCCGCATGTGAACGTTGGTACCATTGGTCACGTTGACCATGGCAAAACC
>Ga0315336_1004927_pt1 | contig 15164 bp, 12 predicted proteins | sample ASW5metaG_FD_204512 | JGI IMG/M metagenome (GOLD analysis project Ga0315336, IMG submission 204512) | Ammonia-oxidizing marine archaeal communities from Monterey Bay, California, United States - ASW #5 | ecosystem: Environmental > Aquatic > Marine > Intertidal zone | place: USA: California...
TATTCATCTGGTTTGTGAGCAACTGCAATATCACCAGCGCCGTACAACACGCATTCGTACCCACCCTGAGATAAATACCCGCCATCAGTTCCGTACGACACTCCGATACTTTCTGTTTGACCAATGTAGTTACTAAGCCAATCATTGATTGGCGCATTTTCGCGGGTCAGCATTGTCGGATTGTTAGCAAGTTCTTCAAGTTTCCAGTCCAATTTGCAAGCTTCAGAAATCGCCTCTTTGATTTCGGTGACAACTTCCTCTTTATCCTGATCTGGCAGTAAGCGCATGCCTATTCCTAGTTCAAAAGTATCTGGCACTACATTTATAGCAGAACCGCTCTTTACTGTTGACACAGTCAACACCGGAAACTTCGCTACCTCTGGAAAATGCTCACTGCAATCCGTATGTAACGATTTATATTTTTTCGCCAGCTCAGAAAGCGCACAGATAACTTTCCCGCCTTCTACAAGCGCGTTTTTTCCAAGATGCGGAGAACCCGTGTGCGCAGAAACACCTTCGATGGAAACTCGCATACTCAAGTGCCCTTTGTGCAAACGAACAACTTGCAACGAAGTTGGTTCGCCTATGATGATTTGTTTTGGTAAAGGCACAGGCAAACCGTTTTCTAGGACATGTTTAGCACCAAACGAACCGAGTTCTTCGTCACAAACCAGCAATACCGCTAAACACCCGTGAGTGATCTTAGCACATTCAATTGCTTTCATTGCAATAGCGACAAACCCTTTCATGTCACATGAACCTCGGGCGTACCACTTGCCGTTTCGCTCTGTCAATATCCAAGGATCGCTCTCCCACCTTGCGGGGCTGGCAGGAACGGTGTCCATATGCCCACAAAGCGTGAGACCTACCTCTGAGTGTTCACCCTTTACAAGCAGAAGATTAAACTTACCCTCTTCGTGAGCAGAAAGGCGATGGCAAACGACATCACTCCCATCAAAATACTGTTCTATATACGTAGCGATAGGTTCATCACTCAAAGAACTCGTTGAGTCAATCGCAATTAAATCAGATAAGAGCTGTTTGAGTTCCATCAATATATAGAGTAAACGATACGATACGTTTATGTCAAAAAAGAAATTAATAACTCCTGAAGAACTTACCAATCTCGTTTCCGTTGGCAACCCTCAAATTTCGCCTGATGGTTCTCAGATGTTATACACGCGCAAGTGTGTAAAAGATGGTCTCAATCACATAACGATATGGGTTGCGCAAACTAAAGGTTCCAAGAAACCAAGAGAACTTACAACCGGTGGTAAAGATGGCATGCCACGATGGTCACCGGATGGTTCGCTAGTTGCCTTTATGCGCGGTAGCGATTCTGGCTCTCAAATTTACACCATCGACATGGACGGAGGAGAAGCACAACAACTGACAAACTTCCCAGAAGGCACGATTGCGGAAATGCTATGGTCTCCTAAGGGTTGCTGCCTTGCCGTTTCATACAGACAAACAGAAGAGCCATACACAAACGCTGCTGCAGAAAAACGAAAAGGGAACAAAGAAAGTGACCCACCAATCATTACGGAGTCGGCGTGGTACCGCCTTGATGGCGATGGATATTTTGGACACGCCCGTTTTCAACTCTATCTTGTTGATGCGACTACTGGTTCATACAAGAATATATGGTCTAAAGACACAATGGGCTTCTTCTCGTATTGTTGGTCACCCAAAGGGGACAAAATTGCACTCGCGACAAATACAAGCAAGAAGGCACTCACTGATTCTAGACCAACTAAGGTTGTCATTCACGATATTTCTTCTAAGAAAAATACTACACTTCCAAACTGCACCAAGGGGCCAAAAGATGCCATCACTTGGTCACCAAATGGTAAATACCTCGCATGGGCTGGGCGCAAGGGCGACGAATCAACCTACTCAACTGAAAACTTAGAACTCTACGTGGCAAGTGCAACAAAAGGAAACGCGAGAAGTATCACCTCAGAAATCGACCGATGCCTTATGGCGGTCACACTTTCAGATACTGGCGAGGTTGCATTTGGTTCGCAAATCAGATGGTCGAATGATTCAAATAATTTGTTTGTCAAAATTGGTTGGCATGGTGAAGAACAGATATGCACAATCCCTAGAACTGGTGGTAGATTAAAGGAAATCACTTCCGGCAAATCCATTCATTCTCTAGGCAACTTGTCTGCCGACGGCAAAAGATTTGCGATGATGATTGGAAGCGCTACAACTCCACCAGAAATTTATGTGGGGAAGGTTGGAGCAACCAAAATATCCACGAAACAGATCTCTTTTGAAAATACAGATTGGTGCAAAGAACATTCAATCGTAAATCCCAATGAAAGATGGACTACTAGTAAAGATAAAACAAAAATTCAATGCTGGATTTTGCGCCCACCAAAAGAAGCGAAGCAAAAGAAATCAATGCCCGCAGTATTGCAAATCCACGGTGGCCCACACTGCCAATACGGATGGATGTTCTTCCACGAGTTCCAATGCCTAGCGTCTGCTGGGTACACCGTAATCTATTCCAATCCTCGCGGCTCAAAGGGTTACGGGCGAGATCACTGCGACGCGATTCGAAATGATTGGGGAGGCGCCGACTGGGTAGATATGCAAGCTGTTATCAAGATGATGCAAAAAGATAAACAAATAAATGCGAACAACATGGGCGTGATGGGTGGAAGTTACGGTGGATATATGACGAACTGGATTGTTGGCCACACCAATGAATTTCGAGGAGCAATTACTGATCGATGCGTATCCAACTTAGTTTCCATGGGTGGCAACAGTGACTTTATGGATAAAGAAAATGGATATTTCGGTGGAAATTTTTGGAGTAGACCAGAAGATCGCTGGCGCCAATCGCCAATTGCTCATTTTGGCAATGTGGAAACACCAATGCTGATTATTCATAGTGAAGGCGATCTTCGTTGCAATATTGAACAATCAGATCAAGTGTTTGCTGCTCTAAAACTGCAAGGGGTTGAAGCTCGGTTCGTCCGGTATCCTAAATCTACAAGCCACGGATTTAGCCGTGGAGGTGCCCCAGACCTACGTAAACACCGCTTAAACGAGATTATTTCCTGGTGGAAACGCCAACTGCGTTGAGAGAGATAGATTGATGCTGGCTTTCCCTTCATTTTCTGCGATAATAGCTTTTCTATGGATACCACTACAGAAATGAAGAATATAAAAGCTAAACAAACTGACGAGCAAGCGATGGAGCACGTTAAGGGTCTCCTTGAGTTTATTGGTGAAGATGTAAACCGTGAAGGCCTATTAAAAACACCCCACCGCGTCATCAATGCAATGCGAGACCACTTCTCCGGTTATGAGCAAGACCCTAAAGAGTTTCTAAAGCGAACTTTCAGTGAAGTCGAGGGATACAACGAACTTGTTGTTGTATCAGACATCGAATTACATTCGCACTGCGAACACCACATGGTTCCGTTCGTAGGCAAAGCACATGTAGCATATATACCGGACGGTCGCGTCCTTGGATTATCGAAAATCGCAAGAGTAGTTGACGCATATGCGAAACGACTCCAAGTCCAAGAAAAACTCACTGCACAAATAGCCGATGCCATTCAAGAAGAACTCCGACCACAAGGCGTTGCCGTTATTTTAAAATGCAAACATTTCTGCATGTGTTATCGAGGCGTGAAGAAACCAGAAAGTTGGACCACCACAAGTAAACTCCATGGCATATTCATGGACAATCCTGCTACACGTATGGAACTGTTTACCTTGCTCGGTATGGGCGCTCAATCAAATGGTTGATTTTCGGAAAATTATCAACAAAGAAAAATCGCTCATCGGGATGGTTCACTTACACGCATTGCCAGGAACACCCAAAAGCAACAAAACACCTCAACAAATAGTTGACATTGCAGTAGAAGAGGCCACAAAACTCGTTCGCAACGGTTTCGATGCTGTACTTGTTGAAAACATGCATGACACTCCCTACATGCTACGTGAAGTTGGCCCTGAAATTGTTTCGTCAATGACCGTTGCAATTCAAGCAGTTGTCGATGCTGTTGATGCCCCTGTTGGAATTCAAATCCTTGCTGGAGCAAATAAAGCTGCTCTTGCGGTTGCGCATGCAACTGGATCAAGATTTATTCGTGCAGAAGGCTTTTCTTTCGCATCAATTGCTGATGAAGGCATCATGGATGTTGCGGATGCGGGCCCTTTATTACGAGAACGTAGAAGAATTGATGCGGACGATATTGCAATCCTTGCGGATATTCAAAAGAAACATTCATCCCATGCCTTGACCGCTGATTTATCAATTGGGGATCACGCACGTGGCGCCGACTTTATGGGCGCTGACGGTGTCATTATTACTGGCGATCACACGGGGCATGCTGTTGATATTTCGCAACTTCGTGAAGTACGCGGCGCAACCGATTTGCCTATTCTTGCCGGATCAGGTGTCTCTACTGAAAATGCCAAAGAAATTTTTAAATACGCAGACGCTGTAATCGTCGGCTCAGCTATCAAAAAGAATGGCCATTGGGCTAATTCTATTGATACAAAGCGATGCCAGGAATTAGCGAACGCCACATCCGCTATCTAGATAAACAAATACGTGCAGGCCAAATACACTCTGCTTTCAAATGGCAAACCCATTTCTTAGATGTTGATGTGGCTAGTGCCTTTTCTTTATTTTTGCTATAAATACGTCGCTTTTTATTTGTGTCAGAGATTATTTACTGCAACAATGGAGGAAATAGCACACTGCTAATAAGGAGAGAGATGAAAAACTTAATCACCCCACTACTTTTTGTGTTTCTTGCGCAAGTTACTTTTGCTGACATTTTAATTGTCGATGATGATTACGCTGATTATCCCGACGCCGACTTCGATTCAATTCAGGATGCACTCGATGCGTCCACTGCAGGCGATGAGATTGCTGTATATCCAGGGACATATATTGGCACTGGTCAAATGGTCCTTGATGTTCCGACTCACCAACTTGTAATACGTTCTACATGCGGAGCAGAACAAACAATTATTGATGCTGAGAACCAGCGTGTGGGTGTCCTGTTTAGATCTGGAACTCCGGCAGTTACTCTATTTGAAGGCTTTACAATCAGAAATGGCACTTACTTTAATGGCGGTGGTCTATTAATTCATGGTGGCCCAACAGTACGTGATTGCATTGTCACTGGAAACCATGCGACGAATGGCGGCGGGATTTCCTGTTTTGGAAATCCAACAATTGAGAATTGTGTAGTTAGAAACAACACATCAAGTCAGGCTGGTGGCGGTGTTCATATTCAAGCCAATCTGGGTGCATCATTTACTAATTGCTCAATCATTGAAAATGTAAGCGGTCAAAATGGAGGGGGTGTATACATACAGTCAAGTTATGGCAATTTCGACAATTGCACGATCGCGAATAATAGTTCAGGACATACTGGCGGCGGGATTTTTTGTTATGGATCCGGCAACGATATCACTGTGCTTGATAATTGTTTTGTTTCTGGCAATAATCAGCCGGAACAATTTTCTGATGGCTCTGGAATAGATTCCTCTAACGGAGAGGTTGGAATATACAACACGCTTGTATGCGACAACTATCCACACGAATTCGGGGATCAAGCCTACGGCACTCTCGATTTTGGAGGCAACACCATAAGTGCGGGGTGCCCAGTTGGCGCCTGCTGCTTGCCGGATGGAAACTGTATTTATTCAGACCCATCAGAGTGCGCTGCTCTAGTCGATTTTTCTCAATGGCAAGGAATAGCTTCATCCTGTGCAGATTGTGACCCTGTAACGGCAGGGGCATGTTGCTATACGGACAATGGAGCAATGGTTTGTCAGCAATATGATCAAAAAACATGCTACTTCCTCGGAGGAACATGGAGTCTCGGCGATTCGTGTGAATGCGTTCCATGCGAGGCCCCTCCTGCAATTGGCGCTTGTTGTCTTGCTGATGGAAGCTGTCAAATATTAGACTCCGAATCCTGTAATTCCATAGAAGGCGGGCAATGGCTTGGTGATGGAACAACTTGCGAAGTTTGTCAAACTACACCAATGGGTGCATGCTGTTTTGAAGGCGCAGCTGGTCTAGTGTGCCAAGATACGGAACAATCATGGTGCTTAGAAATGAATGGCGATTGGAGCCAAGATAACTATTGCGAGGAAATTAAATGCACTCCAATAATTCAGGTTGGCGCTTGTTGTTACTTGGAAAACACTGGCTATATGGCATGCCTAGAAATTACTGAAGAAGAATGCGCGGCTATTCTTGATTCAAATTATCAAAGCGATGACACTAACTGCGTAGATACCGCTTGTTGTCTGCCTATAGGTGCTTGTTGCATTGCTGGGAAGTGCCTTTTAACATCAGAAGTTCAATGCAACACTGCGGGCGGGACATTCACCAGCAATGGCACTTCTTGCGAAGGTCTTCTATGCGAGTACTGCCAGGGAGATTTTAATGGAAATGGAACAGTAGATGTACAGGATTTATTGATACTCATTGCTGCATGGGGCGCTTGCCCATAATGTTCCACATCCTACTCATTTCGCTCTGCCTCATCTGCCATTTAAGGATTGCTTTTTAACATTTTAAGAGCTTCACACAATCTATCGATATGTTCCTGATCGTGAGCAGCTGAAATTTGAACTCGTATTCTGGCCGTACCTTCTGGGACTACTGGATACCCAAAGCCAATTGCGAAACAGCCCATATCAAGGAGTTTGGCACTCATAGCAATAGCCGTTGCCGTTTCACCAACAATAATTGGGCAAATTGCTGTTGGCGATTCCAAAACTTCGAATCCAGTCTCTGCAATGCCCCTGCGTGCAGATTTTACATTGCCGCGAAGCTTCTGCACTAAATCTGGGCTCGAGTCGAGTGTATCAATAGCCGCTTTAGCTGAACATGCGACAGTCACAGGCAAAGCGTTAGAAAAGAGTGTTGGACGACCACGTTGCACTAGGAGCTCAACTGCCTCACGTTTTCCAGCAACATATCCACCAGCTGCGCCGCCAAGGGCCTTGCCAAGAGTTCCGGTAAAGATATCTATGTCGGCACCAGCCATATCGTAGTGCTCATGTGTACCGCGACCTGTTTTTCCCATAACTCCAGTTCCATGAGAATCATCTAGTACAAGAACAGCACTAAATTCATCGCATAAAGAACGAATCTCAGGAAGCAAAGCAATATCGCCTTCCATTGAGAACACCCCATCTGTAACAACAAATATAGAACCATTGATTGAACGTTTATCAATTGCCTGGCTAAGTGCCTGGCGAAGAGAATCCATATCGCTGTGCTTGTAAATACATTTAGAAACATCACGGTGAATCGCTGTGGTCAAACGCATTGAGTCAATGATACACGCATGGTTCAGTTCATCAGAAACAATCACATCGCCATCTTGACAAAGTGTGGGAAAGGTCGCTTCGGTTGCGTTCCAACAAGAAACGAATGTGTAACTTGATTCAACTCCAAGAAATGATGCGATGCGTTCTTCTAGTACTTCATGCGGAGCAAATGTCCCACATATGAATCGCACGGAAGAAGTTCCTGCGCCGTATTTGCGAAGCCCTTCGATACCTGCTTCAACTACATCCGGGTGGTTTGCTAGCCCAAGGTAATTATTTGAACAAAAACAATCAACCTCGCCTCGCCCACGGATTGATATCGTTGGTCCCATGGGTGATTCGATGAGTTGTAACTGCTTAAGTTGCCCTGTTTCTTCAAGGTGAGCGAGTATTGTGGAAGAACGATCAATAAAAGTTGAACTTGTTGTGGTCATGATGCACTTTCATATTGTTGTGTGATTCTTGGAACAAGGTATTCTTCAAATGCTTGCTCAAGAGTATAGGTAGGCTTAAAACCCCAGTCACTTGTTGCAGCGCTACTATCAAGTGCTTCTGGCCATGAGTCTACGATTGCTTGCCTTCTTTCGTCTGGATCGAAGTCGATGGACGCATTGGGAAAGTATTGCTTCACCAGTTCTGAAACTTCTCCAGCTGATGGGCTAAAGCTTGCGATGTTATACACAATTTGTGTTAATTCATTTCTTGGCGCCCCTGCTAACTGAAGGGTCGCATCTATCGCTTCAGGCATTGTCATAAATGGAATTCGAGAATCTGCTCGAACAAAACACGTGTACGCTTCACCTCTTGCTGCAGCGTGTAGCATTTCCGGAACGAAATCGCTCGTGCCGCCAGTTGGAATTGTTTCTGCAGAGATAAGCCCGGGATACCGCACGCATCTAAAATCAACAACTCCACGATTTTTATCATCCCCCGCAATACTGTCACTAGCAAGTTGCCTGTAAGAATGTGCATAGTACCGACCAAGGTGTTCGCAATAGAGTTTGTTGCAACCATACATCGTCGATGGCTTGCAATGTTCATACTCTGCAACAGCGCCTGCACTAGCCTTCTGTTCAAGAGAGTTAAAACCATATATCGCGATTGAGCTTGGAAAAACGACCTTCACTGGCTCGCCATACATGCGACCTTGTTCCGCTGCGATCTGCAGGATGTTCACCGTCCCATTCACATTCACTTGGTGCGCAATCTCAGGGGAGAATTCAGCTCGCGTACTGAGCACAGCAGCAAGGTGGTAAATTTCCTTGACTTGGTACATTGAGAGAAGGCGGTCGAGGGCATCGCGATCGCAAACATCGGCAATGTAAGTGGCTTCGCAGTTTCTTCTAATTGGCTTTTCTACTTCCCGCAAATCGGTCGCTACGATATCTGTCCGGCCTTCGGTTCCAAAAGCTGAGATGAGCCCGTGGCCTACTTCGCCACCTGCCCCAGTAATAAATACAGCCGATTGCCGACGTTCACCTAATGTGCTTTGCTCCATACGCGTATTCTAGTATCTTGTACGACATGTTAGGCATTCAAAGTAAGAACAGTGATATTCACAAATGGCGAGCGTTTTATCGAGAAAACGCAACCCCTGAATTGGCTGAAACCTCTGTCAAGCCATCAAAGGTTATCGATGATTTCGGAACGATCAAATTTTTACTCAAGCTCAATGATGGGCTTGAAACTGAATCAGTAATCCTTCCAATTGACGGTTTCAAGAAAATGCGGCATACACTTTGTGTCTCCTCCCAAGTAGGGTGTGCGATGGGATGCGACTTCTGCCAAACCGCTCAAATGGGGTTGTTACGAAATCTCACTACTGCTGAAATTATTGCGCAGTGGCATGCAGCGAATCATTCTCTTGGTTTTCACATCGACAATGTTGTCTTTATGGGTATGGGGGAACCACTTGAGAATCTAGACGCGGTGCTACCCGCGATAGAGATTTTCGCTGATAATAATGGTCCAGCGATTGCAAGTTCAAGAATATGCGTGTCAACAGTTGGGCGTATCGAAGGCATCAAATTGCTTGCAGGTTTCGCGAGGACCGATGGCTTCAAACGATTAAACCTCGCTTTTTCTATCAACGCGCCAAATGATAAAATCCGTAGAACCATAATGCCACTTGCACGCGCAGTTTCTATGGAGCAGTTACGCAATGCAATCATCTCTTACCCAAGACATGATTGCGGTGGAGTCATTGCCGAATACGTTCTGATTCCTGGAGTGAATGACGCAAATGAGCATGCTCTAGAAATTTGCGAGTACTTGAAGCCGATAGGTTGCGGATTAAATGTCATCCCCTACAACCCGCGCGAAAATAGCCCATGGCCAGCGCCTAGCGAGGAATCAGTCGATCGTTTTGTTTCAATCGCTAAATCCACTGGGCAATTTACTCGAAGAAGAATCACTCTCGGGCGGGATACAATGGCCGCATGCGGACAACTCGGGAATAAATCGTACGATGAAGGAGATGCACGCAGTGCATTCAATGTAAACACTAGGTATAAATAAAGACGCCCATCTCAGGGCGCCATATTTGTAGCTAGCTTATTGCGGTCGACCTCCACCTGGTGGGCCGCCGCCGTTTCGGAAATGGTCGCGGATTGCATCACGTTCAGATTCACTAATGGTACCATCGCCATCTTTATCGAATTGATTCATAAATGCTTCTCGGCCACCCTCAAACCCTCCACCACCACGATTCCAACCCCGGTCTCGACTAGCATCACCGTCGCCTCGTTCTCGACCTTCGCGTTGTTGCTCTCGAGATTGCAAGCCACCGAGCGACTCAATTTGTTCTTCAGTTAGGAGCATCCTGAGTTGTTCAAGATAATTTTCCTCAATTTTTCTACGATCATCTTGTGCTTTTCGAATTGGGCTTTCTGCTCGTTCTGAACTGCCGCCTGACATTCTTTCAGCAAAACGATTCATGCGATCTAATTGCTCTTGTGCTTCCCAGCGGTGAGTTGCTTCTAGAATTTGTGCATTTGCATAAACCATTTCTAATTGCAAGGCATCATAAAGTTCCATGATTGATTGCAAAATATCAGGCTCGAGCCCTTCAAGTTCCATGGCTGCTTTATACGCACGATCCGTTCGTGTTGGTCTAAAAATACGAGGATACCCACGCTCTTTCGCGAATGTATCGAAGTCAGTATTTTGAGTTTCTGGAAGAAGAAGGACAATGTTTTCAACAGCCATATCATTGATATCGCGAACTGCTTCAGCAAGCCTAGCCTGCGCCTTCATAACATCGGCGCCTGAAGACATATCCATCGTACGCATTGCTGACATAAGTGCGCCTTGGTTTTCCACCCTATGATTATCGCGGGCACTTAAGGCATAAGTGACAGTCTCATCCCACTCGTTCAACACGGGGAGTAAACCAATAAGAACTTCATCATCAAAATTTTGTTGTTCAACTAATCCCATAACGTCTACAGTTTCACCACTTAATCGACCTCGAGGCAAAAGTCGGTCACGTACGAGTTGACGTTGAAGTGGCGGCCAAAAATCTTGTTGATCTTCTGTCAAGATTGCGACCAGATCCCCTTCGAATTCTGAACACATTTGTTTTTTCAAGCGGAGTTGATCTTGCAGTAACAGTGCCATTTCTTCAAATGCAGTTTGGCGCTCTGGCGATTGCCATTGTTCTAGTCGGGATTGTTGCATCTCCTCTCGAATAGAATCGAGTTCTCCTTGCAATTTCGCTTGCAGCTCTTTCATACCTTCTTCATCATTGAGTTTTCGAGCAGAATCCATTTTGTCTCTAATTTCTCTGGAACGATTTCGTAATTCCTGAGTAAGTTGACGTGCTGGATCATCCTCACTCGGCCGCATACCAGACATCGCGTTTCCAATGCCTTCTTGGCTTGCATTCGAGGCTTCCCTAAAGGATTCATCATAATCGCGCAAAATTTGCTCAACAATGAGTGTTTGCTCTTCACTGAGATTGAGGGCAGTTTGGAACCTTTGCAAATCTCTAAGCATATAATCGGGTGTCATTCCATTGGCAGTCATCATGTTTCCGAAACCACCACCCTGCCTACCGCCGCCCCTATCTTGGGCAATTGCGAATGTTGAGAATGTTGTAATTGTTGCTAATGCAAGGACTTGTATCGTTTTGAGAGAAGAAAATATCATGTTGGTCACTCCTAATTATCTAGTGTAGCGATAGATAAACGCATCTATTTCATAATTATGACAATATTTGAGAATTTCAGGCAAAAAAATCTAATTATTTTACTGGGAAAATACCCTCGTAATGGCGTATTTCTGGCTTAGATTGACAGATTCGGACAGTGATGAGGTCAAAATGCAGTAAACATTTGTTTTTCTTTGCCTTTGATTGCAATCTCCTCGATACCTGTACCATCACTCGGCGCTTTTTATGGAAAAGTGTTGATTCTGGATTTGCTGCTTTACGAGTTGTTGAGCGAACTTAAACAATGACAAGTAGATTTCGATTTGGTGGCATTGCGAAAGTATCCAATTCATCCCTCCCAAACCTACCGTTCGTCGCAATGATTTTCCAACCACGTTATTTTAAATAAGCGGAAGCAAATCACTCGCCTTCATCTCCTATTCGTTTTTGTGTTTTTTGTTTACTGTTGGTATCTACGTACAGCGATGTTCGTAACCCTGTCCGCCATTGACTTAACTTCGTCAAGACTGCCTTCACCCCAGAGAGATTCCACATATCGATCTTTCTCACGGTTAAATTGAACCCATCGCAATGCATTTTGCAATGCGATTTGAATGCGTCGGTTGTAGAGTGAAATGGGTTGTTTTACTTCAAGTACCGAAATCCACACGATACTTGAACCAAGCTCAAAGGGAGCAACATAATCATTTACGCCTATGCCTGCGAGTCGACTTTTAATTGCTGGACCAACTTCGATATCTTCAATACCGCCTAGTCCCATCTGGAATGTTTCCCACTTGCCGCCTTCAGCAATACCGAACTGAGTGGCAACTTCAGTGAAAGATAAGCCATCGGCAAAGGCGTTACGAATCTCTTTTACAACTGCATCGTCTTGTTTTAATCGAATAATCCCAAGAGTCACAGTCCCTCTTGCCGCTTCAATGTTTCCTAGAGTTACCCCTTGCTTTAATTCCCTCAGGACACTTTGAGTTCGCTCTTCATCATCCCCTTCGAATAGCAATTCATCGCCAAGAGTGACTTGTTCAAATTCTCGTTGAATATCACGCCATGTGATATTTACTTTTGGCCAAATTTTTTGTCTATACAACGCGTCAATAAGAATTTGATCTCGTTGCAATTCTAAGAATTTATCGACTGTTATGCCTGATTGCTGCTCGATGATATCCCTCATCCTTGTCTCGCTACCACCCTGAGAAGATGTTAAATCACTTCTCATCTGACCAACAATCGCAAGCAAGCCATAGGATTGCTCCTTGGACATTCCGCTAACTGCTTCAGAAAGTAACAAATCTGTGATGACGAGTTCGTACATCCTTCCACCACGAATAGTCGTCCCCATTCGTTCTTGTTCAGCATAGAGTGCGGAACGAATATTATCTGCAAACTCCGTCCGACTCATTTTCTTTGAAGCGGCTTCAATCTGATCGGCAACAGGATCAAGCACTTTATTCGCATAGATTGGGCGGCCATTGACTTGCCCAACGAGCGCTTCGATGGTGAGCGGTATTCCTACTAAATCAGGAATCAACGATTCGTCAAATTCTTCCATTTCAGCCAGAGCTTCTTCAATCAGCAAAGTTTCGGATTCGACCACCTCTATCTCTTCTTCAATTGCACCTACAGGAATATCGACTTCAAGCGGAGGGTCAATCTCTTCAGTTGCAAAATCAGTTGGAGTGATGTATCTCGTTTGTTCAGTCATCACTGACAACTCAGTCGCACAGCCCGGAGTAAAAAACAAACCAATAATTGCAAGTCCTCGCATCATGTTGAGGGGCATTGTACGATACGAAGTCGAGTATACTGCTCGATTAGGCCTTTTCTCTTGCACCTTTTTTAGGAGACGAACATGTCCGAAGATCAGACACCCGAAATTCAAATCGATAATGACTGGAAAGCTGAAGCCCAAGCTGAAAAAGAACGGCTCTCCACTGCAGAAAAGAAAGTGGAAGAAAAAGATGAAGCTCGTCAAATGCCAGAACCCAATTTCAGAGGACTTTTAGGCATTCTTGCCTCGCAAGCCCTCATGGGGCTAGGTATGCACCAAGACCCTTCAGGCAAAGGCGTCATGGTTGACTTAGACGGTGCTAAATTTGCGATTGATTTACTTGAGATGATTCAGCAAAAAACTGAAGGTAACCTCACAGATGAAGAAGCCACTGAAATCAAACAATTGATTACTGAACTTCAAAATCGATTTGTCCAGATTGCTCAGCTCGTTGCTGCCCAAATGCAGGAAGGTGGCGTTCCAACGGAAGCAGGAACTCCACCTGAAACCTCTGCTGGCATCATCGACCCTACCGCTTGACTGCACCCTCTCTTAGAGCCAAACTGCGCAAAGATATCCTGCGATGACGGCAAGGAAAGCATACTGAAGAAGAAGAAGCCATTTGGGGAGGATATTCACCCATACGATTGGAAGTAAGAATCCCCATGTCAACAGGAATCGGTCGAAGACAAACCCTCTTGTCAATGTGTAGAGCAACCAGCCAAATGTGAGTGACCAAAATGTAAGTCGACCGATTACAGTGGCTTTCTCACCGCAGTGCCATAAACCCGCAAGTCCGCCAAGTCCAATCCCCGCGAGGAGCGCAAGAACTGCTTGTTGAAGTGTTGCACTCGTTTTGAACTTCGTTGTGATTGATGCCACGATGCCTTGGAACCGGTCATTGTTATTCACGAAATCAATTGTTTCTGGCACGTGCAAATTAGGCATCGCGAAATAGACAAGTACGACTCCAAGAACAAAGGCGCTAATGATAAATGCTTTAGATTTTGCAACTTGCCACCCAGTGATGATAAACACTCCAACAAAAGGGACTAGTGCTGCTGCCAAGTACGAAAGACTTTCAAGTCGAAATCCTAATCCATGAAGAGATTGATATTCGGGGCTCACTAGTCCATCCCACCTCATCCAGAGTGGAACACGAAGTAAACCCGCAACAATACTTGCAACCCACCATGGCCAACTTTGTTTTCCTTGCAATGCATACGCTGTAAAACAAATGCCACCAGCCAGTGCAACGACATGGATACGGCTATGCAGTGCAACTGCAATCGCAATTGCGTAGAGTATTGGCGCAACGAAACGCCTTGACGGCGGTGCATTTTTCTCAATCCCCCATACGAATGATGATACAGAGAGCAAGGAAAGCAGAAGAAAGGAAACTTCGCCCATGACAATTTCGCTAAAGACAATGTTGTAAGGCAACAGTAACCATCCGAGGGCAACGAGATAAATACTCTTTCGATACACTGCTGAGCGCACCGCAATCCATAAGAGTAGTGCCAACCCAACAATTGAACACCAAACACTCACAAGCCTTAAATCATTTAAAGTTCCACCGAGTATCTTCCCAAAGAATGCATAAGGCCAAATCATTGCCGGGCCTTTCGTTTCTTCAAAATCGATTGCGGTCTCAATTGACCACCCTTTATTGATTAGATCTTGAATCGGAATCGTAATATATTGTTCATCGTAGATTGGGCCTTTCTCCAAAATATTTGAACTCCACCGAAGCCCAAAAAGTACAACTACAACCAAAACGATTGCCCCAAAAATCCAAGCAACATCATGTTTACTGTTAGTCATCGCGACTACATAATATATTCAGGTAGGAATCATTCGGGCACAATTCTAAAATTTCTTCGATTGTCGCTTTCT
>Ga0315336_1004928_pt1 | contig 15163 bp, 6 predicted proteins | sample ASW5metaG_FD_204512 | JGI IMG/M metagenome (GOLD analysis project Ga0315336, IMG submission 204512) | Ammonia-oxidizing marine archaeal communities from Monterey Bay, California, United States - ASW #5 | ecosystem: Environmental > Aquatic > Marine > Intertidal zone | place: USA: California...
AGATTGATGAAGCCATTCCTGAAGGCGAAAAAGAAGCCCATCCGTTTATCGCGATGGAGTACATCGACGGGCAGGGACTGGATGAGCACGTCAAGACTGGACCTCTCGATCTCGAAGAAGCAGTCCGGATATCAGGCGAAATTGCAGAGGCTCTGGGAGCCGCACATGAAAACGGCGTCGTGCATCGAGATGTGAAGTCATCAAACGTGATGCTCACCTCGAAAGGCCGGGCCAAAGTCCTAGACTTCGGACTCGCGAAAACAGCGCACTCTACCATGCTCACCCGAATGGGTTCGACGATGGGCACGGTTTCTTATATGAGCCCCGAGCAGGCTCGAGGCGAAGAAGTAGATGCCCGAACCGACCTCTGGGCATTGGGCGTAGTGATGTATGAGCTCATCACCGGACGCCATCCTTTTCCTGGTGACTATGAACAAGCGGTTGTTTACGGAATCCTGAATGAAGATCCGCAACCCCTGACCGCAGTTCGGAGCGGACTTCCGACGTCGATGGACTGGATCGTCGGAAAGCTTCTGGCTAAGAAGAAGGAAGAGCGATATCAGAATGCCTCGGATCTTCTGGTCGACTTAAAAACTGCAGACCTCACCCAAACGGGACTTTCAAGAGTCTCTTCAGCATCTGTCTCTTCGATGGCGCCCGCTGCAGCCCCGAAAACACGTGGCGGTGCGAAATACCTCCCTTACGCCCTCCTCGCAGTCGGGCTCGTCAGTGGATTCGCGGCCTCCATTATGATGGAACCCGCTTCGGAGCAAAAAACTGTACGTCACACCGAGAAATTTTTGGGAGAATTTCGAGCAGCCCGTTATCCCGCGTTGTCGAATGATGGTCGATATCTTGCTCTTGGCGTGCTCGACTCTCTCGGCGAGACATCGTCGGTTCAGATTTATGACTTCATGAATGATTCCTGGGCCTCGGTACTAAATTCAGTCTCGGCTTCGTGGATTTCTTTTTCACATGATGGCACCAAGATCGCTTTTATTTCTTCTGGAGCACTAAATATCGCCTCTGTCGCAGGAGGTGTGCCTACAATTGTGTCAAATTCAGTCGGACTTCCTCCCCTCTGGCTACCAGATGGATCGATATTGTTCAATTCATCCATATCAGAGAAATTGAAGATGAATGTAGACGGCTCGCTAGAGTCGTTCAGCCTTGCAGACTCGAGTCTTTCATCTTTCTGGTTCAACGACATTCTACCTGATGGAAAAACACTGTTGGTCACATCTCTAGGCACTAATTACTTCGCCCTTTGGGGAGTTGATTTGGAAACTGACGAGGCTTTTGAAATACTGCGAGATGGAGTCTGGACGGCAAAATACGTTGATTCTGGTCACCTCGTAATTCATACAGGCGTGAGCGGCACCGTTCATGCGTTTCCTTTTTCAGTCTCTGAACTGCGCGTCACTGGACTTCCTGAAGTGCTCTATCCTGAGGTGTCTGCCATAGACTGGTCCGTCTCGAGTACGGGACACCTGGCTAATTTTTCCGGCAACCGCAATAACCGGTTGGAGATGATGGCACTAACCAACGAGGGAGCATTTGTCCCACTGCTGGACGAACTCATGAATTTTGAAGAGTTTCAACTCTCACCCGATGGGACTAAACTTGTAGCAGAAATAAACACCTTTCAGAACGACTCGGACCAGATCATGTATTTCGACCTGGCTTCCGGTGCGTCGAATCAAGTTACCTTTCTACCCTTCTCACACTACGAACCAACATTTTCACCCGAACAGGATCGCATCGCGGTTGCAACTAATGAACGCGGAGCGCAAAACATCGTGGTAAAATCGCTCGACGGTCTTCAGGAAACGCTCTGGTTGACGGACAACTCAAATCTATCCCAAGATCCTGATTGGTCTCCGTCAGGGCGTTTCATTGTTTACGATGAGTCTAGTCCGAGCACGGGGACAGACATCTGGAAGTATTCGTTCGAAGACAGTACGGCCGTTCCTCTCGTGGCAGTGGATGGTAGTCAGTCTCGCCCCAGAATATCACACGACAACCGATTTGTGACCTATCAGTCCAACCAATCTGGAGGAAATCAAATCTTCGTATATGATATGGAAACGGGGGCCACACCCATTGTTACCCAAGAACCGGGTACTCGGCCCGTCTGGGGATCGGAAGCAAAACAAATTTTCTTTCTGCAAGGCCGCAATCTTATGACGGTCCCTGTTGATATTTCAGATAGATTTTCAACGATGGGACAACCGACGGTCGTCGCAGACATTGGAGGTGCCGGCTTTTTTGACATCGGGCCAGACAACGAGATAATATTAGCAAAGGATCTGGATCGAGAGACGCTGCTTCTTGATATCGTGTTGAATTGGACTTCAACATTCAAATCTGAATAATTCACGCATGGTCGGCACGGCGTTATCCCACTATAAAATTGTTGATGAACTCGGCCGTGGCGGCATGGGCATCGTTTACAAGGCCGAGGACACGAAGCTTGACCGGACGGTGGCCATCAAGGTGCTGCCAGCCTCTGCCTTGAGCAACGAAGAAGACCGGGCGCGATTCTATCGGGAAGCCAAGGCGGCCGCTCAACTGCACCACCCTCACATCGCGTCGGTATTCGAGATTGATGAGGCCATACCAGCAGGCGAATCGAAAGAGGAGCTGCGTCCATTCATCGCCATGGAGTACATCGACGGCGAACCGCTCGACGTACGAATCCAGAAGGCTCCGCTCAAGATCGATGAAGCAGTTCGCCTGGCAACTCAGGTGGCTGGTGCCCTTGAATTGGCCCACGAAAAAAACATTGTGCACCGCGACATCAAGTCAGCTAACGTCATGCTGACAGCGAAAGGTGAAGCCAAGGTCCTTGACTTTGGCCTCGCCAAAACAGCCCAATCGACGAAGCTCACTCGTATGGGATCGACGATGGGCACGGTAGCTTATATGAGCCCCGAGCAGGCGAGGGGCGAAGAGGTAGATAACCGGACAGACTTGTGGTCGCTTGGAATCATGCTGTATGAGATGATTTCCGGCCGCGTTCCATTTGCCACGGAATACGAGCAGGCGGCCGTCTACAGCATCATGAACGAAGATCCCGAGCCACTGACGGCCCTTCGAAGCGGCGTCCCGATGGATCTAGAGTACATCGTCAACAAATTGCTCTCAAAGGAGAAAAAGCACCGCTATCAAAGCGCAACTGACCTGCAGGCGGACCTTTCCGCTCTGTCTACTACCTCACGCACCCGAACAACCCAGATTTCAACTCTTGCTGCATCTGCGGCAACGACGTCTACCACCTCTTCCAATAAGCATTTCCGACTGGTGTTGGGTGCCTTCGGGCTAATCGCGGCTTCAGTGGCAATCACTTGGATGGTGGCTGGATCAGGCACCCTGAACAACGATTCTTCTGAGGGATTGCTAAGATTGTCACTACCTCTCCCGGATGAATACCCTCTTTCATTTTTCGGTGGGTATCAGTTGGGCGTTGAAACACCATCATTCGCGATGTCCGACGATGGATCGCACCTGGCTTATGTTTCTGGCTCAGGAGAAGATGCCATAATAGTGACGTTTAATGTGGAAACGGGGCAGTATCGAGCCCTCGAAGAAACTCAAGGGGCATCAGTTCCCGAGCTTTCACCCGACGGCACACGCATTGCGTATCTCGCTGGTGGATCGCTTCTGACAATTCCTTATGACTCGGGTAGACCACAGCAATTGACAACCGTTTCAGACGGACAGGTCACTTACTGGTCTGACGACAATTGGATATACTGGGGAGATCAGCAGGGTAACACACTAAAGCGAATCCGACCCGACGGAGCATCTGATCCTGAATCCGTTTGGGATGGAGCGCGCATAAGCCGTATAGACGCAGGCCGCGTTCCGGGAGAGTTGCTGATTTCGAATGGATGGAGTCATCAGGTCTTCACCATGGGTGAATCGGGTGAGGTCAATCAACTTCCAATGGTCGGCGCTTCGGCGAGGCTACACGGTGACGGCCTGATTGTGAGCGCCAGCTTTGGGAATATTCAAGCCGGACTGATTGCCTCTGCCGGCACAGTTCAGACAATTGAGAGCCGAGTCTTTCAGTCTGACGTTCGAACTGGATCGATAAATGATGCCGCGCACATCAAGTTGACGGATGCGGGATCCCTGGTCTACGCAGCTGGTGATCCTGCCGGGTTGACACGTGTTGTGCTGAGAAGTTTGGATGGTTCGCTGGAAGAGCTTCCCTTCGAACCACAATTCCACGGATCAATGGATGCCACGCGGGACGGAAAGGTAATCGTGTTTCTGGCCCATGATGGGAGTAATCGCATCATGCTCTACGACCTCGAACGTGGATCAACGAGCATAGTTGTCCAGGAAGCTGGCAGTGCCAATCCGATTTTGGACGAGCAGGGTCAGACTGTCACCTGGGGTCAGAACACCCGCAGTGAAGGGGGGCTCATTTTGCGAAAGCATCTGAACACTTCTGCCCCGCCTGATACTATTATCAAGTCACTGTATAATATTTTTCCCTATGACTGGACGGCAGATGGGCGTTTTCTAGTGTATTCCGAGGATGCAGTAGCAAGTAACCGCCTTCAGGTTCTTGATACGATTACCGAGTCCACCATCATTATTGAAGAATCAAGTGGGCAGGTGTGGGGAGGGAAGTTTTCCCCGGATGAATCCCTGTTGGCATATACCAGAGTGGAAGATCGAGGCTCAGAAGTCCAGGTTCAGCCATTTCCCCCAAATGGAAATCAATGGACGCCCTCCTCAGGAGTCGGTGAGGAACCGGAGTGGCGCGAAGACACCAATGAGCTCATATACAGAGCTTTAGACGGTTGGTACTCCGTTTCTTATACGTCCTCGCCTGTCGTATTCAGCCGCCCCACTGAAATGTTCAGTGGGCCGTTTGTCAATATTGGCGGCATGGAATACCGCGTTATCGATAACGGGAGGGTCCTGTTGCAAGAATCAGTCAACAAGGACCGCGATGCGAATGAATTGGTGGTAATCACCAACTGGGCTCAGCATGTGATTCAGACTCTCAAGGGCGAAAACTGAGCGTCAACGATGCCCGCTCGGTTCCACCATCCGATCGTTGCACGTCACTTCAACGATCCCCTTAAAAGTGTGGCGGCTGGCCCGCCGGTTTTAGTATACTGTTGTACCCGCCATTCATAACAGACCTCTGAAAACTGTGCGCATTGTCCTTTTAGCCCTGCTGTGTCTCACGTTCCCCTTCTCTGTCAACGCTCAGGATGTATCCTATCCGGATGAATTTGACGAGCCATTTCCGATATTTGAAAAGGCACTCGGACCCTTCACCCGGACGATATCTACAACAAACGAACGCGCACAGACCTATTTCAATCAAGGGATCCAGATGATGTACGCATTCACTAAGGTGGATGCAGCACGCTCATTTCGGGAAGCCCAAAAAGCGGATCCAGATTGCGCGATCTGTTACTGGGGCGAAGCCTGGGCCTGGGGATCTTACCTGAATGGACCCATTCGTACAGTCGATGCTCCACGTGCCTATGCGGCTATCGTGGAAGCGCAGAATCGAATTGACCACACAAATGAGATCGAAAAAGCGCTCATCGATGCAATGTCAGTGAGATATGTTGAGGACTATGATCCCGACATGCGAGCTGTCCAGGACACAGCGTATTCCAACGAAATGCGGTACGTGGCCGAGCGTTTTCCGGACGATCTGGATGCCGTCACACTGTACGGCGAATCCTTGTTTTTACTCGAACCACGGCGTGGAACTCGGGATATAGAAGACCCGGATATCGTACGCCTTCATTCGGTCCTCGAACGAGTATTGAAGCAGGATATCAAACACCCTGGTGCCTGTCATCTCTACATTCACGCAACAGAATCTACACAACGTCCAGACAAAGCTGAGGCTTGTTCAGAGTATTTGGGGAACGCCATTCCAGGCGCGAGCCATATCAACCATATGCCATCACATACCTGGAATGTGGTTGGACGATGGGGTGATGCCGTCCGGGCGAATATTCAGGCCTGGCACTCGGATCAAAAGGCAGAATTTGACGAAGGATTCGCTATTTATCCGTCTCACAACCTGCACATGTTGCTGTTCGCAGCTTCAATGGACGGCCAGGGCGCGATTGCTGTTCAGGCCGGAAGAGATTATGAAAAACTTACCGGCAACGGCATGTACGCCGCGCTGACATTGGTTCGGTTTGGTCGGCTCGAGGAAATCGACGGACTATCTGAGCGACCGGAAAACGTTATTCAAGCAGGCATGTGGGATTTCGCCAAAGGATACGCATCACTTCGTTCTGGCGACGAGGATTTTGCGAAGGTATATGCGGATCGGATATTGAGTGCTGCTGACGAATCGGATACTTCGTTCAGGGGCCACTCCGCTGCCAATCTGCTTGGTGATGTTGGAAATATTCTGGCGGGTGAAATTCTCCGATCACAGGGCAATTTGTCCGGAGCTCAGGAGCATTTCGAATTGGCAGTCAGCTTGGAAGATCAGCTCGTATACGACGAGCCTGAACCCTTGCCTTTCGCCGCGCGTCACTGGTTAGGGCAGGTTCTTCTCGAGCAGGATAAATACGCAGAAGCAGAAATAGTCTACCGTGCAGCTCTCGAGGATCACCCTCACAACGGTTGGTCGCTTTATGGCCTAATAGAGTCGTTGGAGCAGCAGGGACGTACGGACGCTGAGATCAAACAAGACTTCGATGCATCGTGGGCGAGATCAGATACCTGGATAAGAGGATCTGCTTTTTAGTGAACCGAGCAGCCTACATACTACTAGCATTACTCTGCGCGGGATGTTCGACTGAAAAACCAGCAGAAATCGCAGCGGCCCAGTCCAGGATTCCAGACCAGGTCAGTTTCAGCCTCGACGTGAGGCCCATTCTTTCAGATCGATGTTACGCTTGTCATGGGCCGGATGTTGAGGGACGAGTCACTGAATTCCATTTCGACACCGAGGAAGGACTTCGAACGAGACTCAAAGAAAGCCGCCGAAGTAGGGCTGTGAAGGGAGGAAGCCTTGGTGGTAGTGAGCTTTTTCATCGCATCACATCCGATGATCCCGAGTATCGCATGCCGCCCCCCGAGTCAAACCTCAGTTTGACAACGGCTGAGAAGGCCATTCTTGTCAGATGGATCGAACAAGGAGCCGAATTCGAATCCCACTGGGCATATACGCCCCCCGTTTCTCAGCCTCTTCCAACTGTTTCCAAAACAGATTGGCCACGGGACGCTCTCGACAGCTTTATTTTGGACCGACTCGAACGAGAGGGACTCTCCCCTTCTGAAGAACTTTCCCGAGAAGCATGGCTCAGGCGTGTCTCGTTCGACCTGATCGGGCTGCCCCCGACTATTCTCGAACTCGACGCTTTTCTGGTGGACGATTCTCCGGACGCTTATGAAGCTGCGGTCGATCGCCTTCTTGATTCCGATCAGTATGGAGAACGCATGGCGGTTGAATGGCTTGACCTAGCGCGATACGCTGACAGCCATGGCTACCAGGATGATGGCTGGCGGAATATGTGGCCCTGGAGAGATTGGGTGATTCGATCGTTCAATGACAACGTGCCTTACGACAAATTCGTTAGCGACCAGTTGGCGGGAGATTTGTACGAAAACCCAACCCGTGACGAAATTCTTGCAACCGGATTCAATCGAAACCACCTTCAGAGTCAGGAAGGTGGCATAGTGCTCGAAGAGTTCCGGGTCGATTACGTCGCTGACCGTACTGATACATTTGGAAAAGCGTTTCTGGGCATCTCGACCGGGTGTGCCAAGTGCCACGACCATCGCTATGACCCCGTTTCCCAGGCCGAGTATTATGAACTCTTCGCCTTCTTTAACAGTGTGAATGAAATTGGCAACATTCCATACTCGGGTGAGGCCAGCCCAACGGTCATTTTAACGAGCGAAGAAGACGACGCTCAATTGAAGGAGATCCGTCAAGCAATGGCGCGGCTCGAACCGATGATCGATCCAGCGAATTCGATTTACGATGTAGAATTTGCTGAATGGATGACCACGCACAATAGTGCTGTAACTCCTCGTGGCATGACCGCTCACTACCCCATCGAAGAGTTCGTTGAGAAGGATGACCTTCTCACACTCGAAGACCGTGTTCAACCAGACAGTGCGGCCTATTTCTGGGGTGATAAAGACAACCTACCGAAAATCGTAGATGGAGTTGAAGGAAAGGCCATGACGCTGGTCGGCGACGGTTGGCTCGACGCCGGCAACAAACGGCACCATTTTGATCGAACTGATCCCTTCAGCCTCAGCCTATGGTTTAAGATAGAAGACCCTGATTCGTTTGGGCCTCTCATGGCCAAAACAAGCGGCTTGTTCGATGGAAATCGCGGATATCATGTTTTTCTAAATCCCGATCATACGTTCTCATCAAGCCTTGTTCACGTTGGACCCGCCAACCAGCTCTCTATCAAAACAAAGGATGTTGTAACCAACAGTGAATGGCATCACGTCGTCATGGCCTACGATGGATCAAGCCGGGCGGCTGGTTTGAAACTCTTTCTCGATGGCGTCCAAATGAACTCCGAAATCGAGATTGACAACCTGAAACAGAGCACGACCGTAACGATTGATCCATTCACTGGCGACTCTACGAATTGGGCTGGGGATGGCGATCTCCGACTTGGTTTTTCGGAAAACAATCAGCCCATGCTAGATGGCGTCACGGTCGATGAACTCAAAGTATTTAATCGAAAACTGACCTTGCCAGAAATCGAAGTTCTCGCTGGGCTCGATTCGAGTCAGACAGATCTAAGGGACTATTACTTATCAACGGAATCGGAGGGCTATCGCGATTCGTTCGACCAGATCAAGAAGCTCAGAGAACGAGAAAACTTCATTCTCACGCACGCACACGAAGTCATGGTAATGGATGATCTGGCTGAGCAACGCGAAACCCGCGTTCTCTACAGAGGGCAATACGATCAACCATTACAATCCGTGACGCACGGCACACCGGACGCCATCCTGCCATTCCCCGAAGATCTTCCGAAAAATAGGCTAGGGTTGACTCAATGGCTGTTCGACGAAGAGCATCCGCTCACAGCCCGTGTTGCGGTCAATCGGCTTTGGCAGCAGGTTTTTGGGAAAGGAATTGTTGAATCGGCAGATAATTTTGGCTCGCAAGGGACCGTACCTACTCATCCCCGTTTGTTGGACTATCTCGCAATCGAATACCGTAACGCAGGTTGGGATACAAAGGCCATGTTGAAGCGATTGGTATTGAGCGCGACGTATCGCCAGCGATCCGTCGCTCCAGCAGCAACGATAGAAATCGACCCAAACAACCTGCTTCTGGCTCGAGGCCCCAGCAGACGCCTGACTGCAGAGATGATGAGGGACAACGCACTCGCGAGTAGCGGCCTTCTCGTTCCAGTGATTGGCGGCATGCCGGTGAAACCATATCAACCGGCCGGTCTCTGGAAAGAGCAAGCTACGCGAAATGGAACAGAATACGTTCAGGATCAGGGTGATGATCTCTACCGCCGAAGTTTGTACACCATCTGGAAGCGGACGACGCCTCCGCCTGCAATGATGAATTTTGATACTTCGGAGCGCAACTTGTGCACGATTAAGAGACAGAGCACTTCCACTCCCTTGCAGGCGCTCGTGCTCATGAATGATCCTCAGTTCGTCGAAGCCGCAAGGATTCTGGCCGAGCGCATGATTAGCGAAGGCGGCCTCTTGGACCGTTCTAAGATTGAATATGGATTTAGATTATTGACCAGTCGATCACCTACGCCGGATGAGTTGGAAACCCTTTCTGTGTTGCTCGATGAGCAGCGGTTATCATTCCAGCAAACTCCGCGGGCAGCTCTAGATCTTCTCTCTACTGGCGAATTTGAGAGAAATCATGACCTTGTCGCGAGCGAAGTCGCTGCGTTTACTACGTTGGCATCCACTATAATGAACTTCGACGCCACGACTTATTTGCGGTGAGCATGTCTGAGTTTGATGACATAAAATTCCTTTCGACTAGACGACATTTTCTAGCGAAGAGCAGCCTCGGTATTGGTTCTGCTGCGCTCGCTTCGATACTGAATCCGATGGGCGTGTTGGATGCGTTCGGAGCCCCTGCATCGACAACATCGACGCCCGTAGGCCCGCACTTCCTCCCAAAAGTGAAGAGGGTGATCTATCTCTTCCAAAGTGGTGGTCCATCCCATCTAGAACTTCTGGATTACAAACCGACGCTTCAAGAACTGAATGGTGAAGAACTACCGTCGTCAGTTCGTGGAGGACAACGACTTACGGGTATGTCGGCCCATCAGAAGTCCCTCCCTATGGCAGGCTCTCAATTCGGTTTTAGCCAGCACGGAAAAGGCGGCGCCTGGTTTTCCGATCTGATTCCGCACACCGCAAGCATAGCCGACGACATCTGTGTCATTCGATCCATGCAGACGGAAGCCATCAATCACGACCCCGCAATTACCTTTTTCCAGACCGGATCGCAGCAGACCGGAAGGCCCTCCTTCGGATCCTGGATGAGTTACGGTCTCGGCTCGCTAAACGACGATCTTCCGACGTTTACCGTGTTGCTTTCTCGAAGCCGAGAGGGAGATCAGCCACTGTATTCCAGACTTTGGGGAAATGGTTTTCTTCCCTCACTTCATCAGGGTGTTCAGTTTCGCGGCGGCGCGGATCCAGTCCTTTATCTCAATGATCCAGATGGACTCTCGCGAACGACTCGGCGCAATATGCTCGACGCGCTAAAAGAGATGCACATTGCTGAGCATGAGCGAGTGATGGATCCGGAAATCAATTCACGAATTGCCCAATATGAGATGGCGTACCGGATGCAGACTTCGGTGCCTGAAGCCATGGACTTATCCGATGAGCCCGACGAAGTATTCGAGCTTTATGGAGAAAAAGCCAGAATCCCGGGCACGTATGCCGCAAACTGCCTTCTCGCCAGACGACTCGCCGAGCGCGACGTGCGATTCATTCAGTTATATCATCAAGGGTGGGACCAGCATGGCAATCTCCCAAATGATATCGCCATAATGGCGAAAGACACAGATCAGCCTTCCGCAGCTCTTATAAAGGACCTAAAGCGAAGAGGACTGCTGGATGACACCCTTGTAATTTGGGGTGGAGAATTTGGCCGTACGAGTTATTCCCAGGGAAAACTTTCAGCTACGTCCTACGGAAGAGATCATCATCCGAGATGTTTCTCTGTCTGGGTGGCTGGTGGAGGGGTCAAGGGTGGCATGGCGCATGGCGACACCGATGATTTTGGATATAACGTGGTAAGGAATCCCGTACACGTTCACGATTTCCAAGCGACACTTCTGCATCTTCTCGGATTCGACCATGAACGTCTCACCTATCAACATCAGGGACGCCGTTACCGTCTGACTGACGTTACTGGGTCGGTTGTTAAAGCGATACTTGCCTAGACGGCGCACGCGGCTAGTCGGAGTATTTTTGGCGTGTCTCCTTCAAGAACTCTGGCTCACCAAGTATGGTAAGGCGATCTCCCTCTTCAAGAACTGTGTCGCCGCGGGGAATGATGTTCTGCCCCTTTCTCCGAATAACGGGAATTAAATTGCCCGGGGGTAGACGCATATCTTTTAATGATTTGCCGATGAGTTCTCGTGAACCCATTTTCGAAGACACGGTCAGATAGAGGAAATGCTCGTCCATGAGCAATGCTTCTTTCAGCCCTTGTTCTCCTTCAGCAAACGTCCAATCTTCCGGAAATGCATCTGCGTCTACACGCCGCGCAATCTGTGCCAAGATCCTGAGATGCTGCCCAGGATCATCTTTAGGACTGATTAAAAAGAAAATTGCCGTCACGCTGGACTCGCTCGCTTCAGGATCCAATTCGAGATCGGGGGCACTTAGAGAAATACCTTTGATTGAGCGAACGATCACCATTTCAGGATGTTTGAGGCCTTCGATGCTCATGTGCGGAAGCGCTACACCTCGTGTAACGGGTGTGGCTCCGACACGCGTTCCTTCCAGGAATTTGCGAGAAATATTGTGCGCTGTCATAGGAACACGATGGGACAGCCACCCGGCAGCTTGATCGACCAATTCCTCAAATGTTGTCGATTTCTGAACGTCGATTACAAAGCTTCGGGCAATAATTTCGTCGAACGGGTCTTTTGTCCGAAGACCTTTTTCCTTCAGGATGCTCCGCAGTTCGCGATCCAGTTCGTTACTACTGCTCTTCCCAAGCCGCTCGAAGATATTGAAAATCGCTCCACTTCGTTCCACCCGAGAAGAGGCGTAATGCCGGTACCACATTGCTCCGAACAATAGGACGCCTAGAGTGAAAAGAATGGACATCGTACCCATTTGAAAAATTAGCCAGATGGGAGCGATCACGCCGACGATGTGCAGCCAGGGGTACAGGGGACTCTTGAATCCTGGATCGTATGAATCTAATCGAGCTTCCCGCATGACAATCACGGCGGTTGAGCTCATGGCAAACATGAGAAGCTTAAATGATGAGGCAAGCTTGGCGATTTTCATCGGATTCAACACAGTTACAAAAACTATGATAATTCCGACAGTCAGTAAGATTGCGTTGGCGGGTGAAGAAGCACTCTTGGACAGTCGACTCAGAAATCCAGGGAGCAATCTATCCTTACTCATCGCCATCGGATATCGGGATGCGCTCAGAACTCCAGCATTTCCAACTGAAGAAAACGCCAGGACAGCCGCGATGGTCATGAGGATTGCACCCCAACGTCCCACAAGCATTTCAGCCACCGTCGCTACCGGAGTCAAATCTCCTCCATTCGCACCGAGCGCGTCCGCACCTACGACTCCAACCATTACGGTAGTGCCAAGCATGTAGACGACAATTGCGGTCACATACGCAAGCAGCATTCCCAATGGAAGATTCCGTTCCGGGTTTTTCACCTCTCCAGCCACACTGGCCACCTTCGTGAGACCCATATAGCTCACGATCACCAACCCGGCAGTTGAAATTAGCGCCCCGGGAGGAGTTGCCAACATGTTGCTTAGCTGCCCAGCTTCGATGTTCAAAAGACCAATGCCGCTAAACCAGGCGAGCAATAACAGGAGACCGATAACCAAAAAACTCTGTGCCACCCCTGATTTTTTTGCTCCGAGAAGATTGATGATGCCAAAAATGGTAGCCATTCCGGCTGCTACCAGTTTGAGAGGTAAGTCTGGAAAGAACAAACCGAGGTAAGCCCCGACTCCAACCAGCGCGAACGAGGTCTTGAGGATAAGTGCGAACCATGTCCCGAAGCCGGTCATAGTACCCCAGAGCGGGCCCATCGAGCGATCCAGGAAGAAATACACCCCTCCCGAACGCGGCATCGCCGTCGCAAGCTCCGCCTTAGAAAGCAGGCCGGGAAGCAGAAATAGTGCGGCTATCAGATACGCGAGCGGAAGAGCAGATCCTACATAGGAGGCCGCAATGCCCGGCAGAAGGAAGAAGCCTGAGCTGAGTGTTGCCCCTGTTGCAAGCGCAAACACGTCGAAGAGCCCAAGCTCTTTTTTCATATCCGTAGTTGTGCCTGAATTGGCCATTCTGCTTCCGAAAAGTCTCGAATCATTCGAGGAAAAACCGAGGTCCGCGCGTATTCCGATAATACGCGATACACCGTTAACCACCGACTCATCAATTTATTCCCGCACATCGTCTTACGCTTGGCAAAACTCTTCTTCACCTTGGTCAAATGACCATCAGCCAATTTCGATACGGGCTTTCAATTCGAACTGTCCGATCTCAGCTATGGTACCATTCAGCAGCGCATCCACTTTGTGCATGCCTGGATAGTGTTTTCGCGTGGTCATATCGGCGACAGATATTTTTTTCCGCAACACTTCCGATTCGCCCCCAGCAAGATCAAAGGCTTTCAACTTGAATACCTTCGGTCGAGCTTTGCCATTCGATTTGATGTAGTGAACCCTAAAATCTGCCATCACCGATACGTTTTCATCCGAAAGATTTTGGACGGTATAAGAGATGACGATAGAATCCCCTACCACCGCAGGGTCGGGTCTGATTTGAGAAGCTGTAATCTGAAGATTTTCTGAGCCGCCGATTCCCAATACTGCCAGAGCCCGGACGTCTCCCTGCTTGATCAAAGATCTCAGCCCGTGCTTGATCAACCATTTTCGATTCGGGTCAGCATTCACCGACCATCGCTCTGCCAGATCGAGGAGTATTTCAGGGTTGTCCTTACCTATATCGTTCAGATTATTCGCGACGGAGCGACGAACGTACAGGGAGGGGTCATCTTTCAAACGTTCCAAAAGAGTAATCACTGAGGAAGGGTCTTCCTGAAACTCAGGAATCCTTGAAGCCCAGGGGAGCCGAGGGCGTGTACCTTCGGAAACTAGACGGCGAACGTGTTCGCTGGAGTCGGTGGTCCATTCGGCCAACAGTGTCAATGCTTCTTCAGTATATCGTCGGATATAAGGTCGGATGCTAAATTCCGCACTGAATCGTTGAGTCAACTCATACTGCGCTTGCATCGCCGCATCGAAATGCTCGAGCCCGTGCTGTTCGATGTAACAGACGTGCGGGAAATACAGAAACGGAGCCATACCGTTTCCTTCCGTCTTTAGAAGTTTTGGTCCCGCAGATCGAACCAGGATATCCGCTGATTCAGGAAATGACTCGGGGAGATATGCACTCAAAGACTCCGCAAGCTTTCGCCCTCGGTCTTTCAGTTCTAGCTCCTCGTAGCCTTCGAGCGCGTGGGCTACGAATCCATCCGAGTCGAAAGCTGAATAGACACCCTTGATCATGGAAGCCAGGCGAACCGGTATGTCCGGTCCAAAGTGATTTTTAAGAGGTTCGCCCATTCAGCTCTTGTTTTGAACAATTTGATAGATCTGTATCAACGACGGCGGTAGCGTCTTCGTTCTCCTTCAGGATTATCAGGACCGGTCGATAACGTATTGTTTCTGTCGCAGCCCACATCTGTTTCGCCACCGAAACAGTTTTTAGCATCCACGCTGGCCGACACAGCAGCATATCGCCGTTTTTGACTCGTTTGGACGGGTGTGCCAACTTTTGACGTGTGTTGGCAAGGTGCTTGTAGTTCTCTGGGCACAACCGCTCGAAAGAGCACTTAAAAACAACCTCTACCCGAGAAAACAATGACACGCTTCAACACACTTTTCGCCGCCGCCCTAATCGCAATCG
>Ga0315336_1004929_pt1 | contig 15163 bp, 16 predicted proteins | sample ASW5metaG_FD_204512 | JGI IMG/M metagenome (GOLD analysis project Ga0315336, IMG submission 204512) | Ammonia-oxidizing marine archaeal communities from Monterey Bay, California, United States - ASW #5 | ecosystem: Environmental > Aquatic > Marine > Intertidal zone | place: USA: California...
CGTCGAACGCGAACTCGGACTCGATCGCTCCATCACCAATGTCAATGGCGGTGCCATCGCCCTGGGACACCCCCTCGCGGCGTCCGGAGCGCGCATCACCGCAACGCTGATCCATGAGCTGCGTCGGCGCGGCGACAAGTACGGTCTCGGCTCCGCCTGCATCGGCGGCGGGCAGGGCATCGCGGTCATCGTCGAGGCGCTCTGAAATGAACGACACTGACGTCATCTACGACTGGAACGTCGAAGGAGCGGCATTGTCGCCGCCCATGAAGCGTGTCGATCTGCACGACGAGACGCTTCGCGATGGCATCCAGTGCCCCTCCGTACACGACCCGAGCATCGAAGAGAAGATGCGCGTCGTCCGACTCCTGGACGAAGTGGGCGTGTACTCCGTGAATGTGGGTCTCCCCGGGGCCGGGTCGCGCGCCGTGGACGACAGCCAGATCCTGGTCGAATTCATCCGCGACGAAGGCTTGGCGATCAAGCCGGGCTGCGCCGCGCGCACCCTCGCAAACGACATCACCCCCATCATCGAAATCACCCAGCGAACCGGCGTTCCTATCGAGATCATGACCTTCTTGGGGTCCTCGCCCATCCGCATGTACGCAGAAAGCTGGGACGATGACAAGCTTGAGGAACTCACCCGAGGCGCCGTGAAGTTGGGCATCGACAACGACATGCCGACCAGCTTTGTGACCGAGGACACGGTGCGCTCCCATCCTTCGACGCTGAGACGCCTGTTCTCGGCGGCCGTCGAAGAAGGTGCCCAGCGGTTGGTGCTCTGTGACACCGTCGGCCACGCCACTCCAAATGGGGTGTTCAACCTCGTCCACTTCGCGGATAGCGTGTTGCGCGGTCTCGGTGCGCGAGACACCGTTCAGCTGGACTGGCACGGGCACAACGATCGGGGATTCGGCACGGTGAACGGGCTCTACGCCATCGAGGCGGGATGCGATAGGGTCCACGGCTGCGTCCTGGGTGTCGGCGAGCGTGTCGGCAATACCCAGCTCGATTTGATGTTGGTCAACCTCCGCCTGTTTGGCGTCGACGACCGAGAGCTGGAAAAGCTGGCGGAGCTCGTCGAGCTGGTCTCAGAGGCCTGCCACGTGCCCATCCCCGTGAACTACCCGGTGTTCGGCAAGGACGCCTTCCGGACGGGCACGGGTGTGCACGCAGCGGCCGTCATCAAGGCCGACGGCAAGGGCGACACCTGGCTCTCCGACCGAATCTACTCGGGAGTACCTGCGAGCTGGTTTGGTAGGGAGCAGGAGATCGAAATCGGGCATCAATCCGGAGTTTCGAACGTGCGTTTTTGGCTTCGCAAGCGGGGCATCGACGACTCTGACGAGCTTGTGAAGGCGATATTCGACTACGCAAAGACGACGAATCGGTTGCTGGAGACCGAGGAAATTATGGCCATCGTCGAGGCCTAGACTCGGTCGCTACTCGTCGAGCGCCGTAGCAGCGGCCTCGTCGTAGTCCCGGTCTCGACGGCGTTTTCGCTCGGCTTCTTTCATCGCGTCGATCTCGTCCCGACGCTCGGCGTTCTTTCGGTCCGAGCGGATCTTCAAGTTCTGGGCGACGTGCATGATGAATAGAAGACCCACCACCCAGCTGATTGCGGGTGCGTTGGAAAAGCCGGGTAGACCAAAGATGAGGATGCCGCAACCGGCCAAGAGGTCGATGAACTGCAGTGGCCAGAACACGTACTCCCGCTTCTCCAGGCTCTCGATCCGCACCACGACCTGGTTCAGAGCGAGCATGGTGACGAGTGCGAGGAGAACTGTGGTGGGCAGATCCATCAGGGGCCGATGTGTACGTTGTCGATCAGGCGCGTGCTGCCAAAGAAGGCAGCGACCAAAGCGCGCGCGGGTCTTTCCACGCGCTCTATCGGTTGGAGGCTGACCGCGTCCACCAGTTCCAGATAGTCGAGTCGATCGACTGTCAATTCACTGCGACCGACCGCCAACAGGTCCGCAGCATCCAGGCGGCCCGCATCATAGGCTGCCGCCATTGCGAACAACGCGCGATGAAGACTCAAACCACGAACTCGCTGCTCGGCGCTCAGGTATTTGTTTCTGGACGATAGGGCGAGGCGATCGGCATCCCGGATCAACGCGCCGGGAACGATCTCGACCGGCAGTGCAACGTCCCGTGTCATCTGTCGGATCACCGCCAGCTGCTGGTAGTCCTTCTCCCCAAACGCCGCGACGTCGCATCGCGTGACGCCGAAGAGCCGGGCGACAACGGTAGTCACGCCATCGAAGTGCCCAGGCCTTGAAGCACCACACAGTCCATCGGTCAGGCCGTGTACGGTCACCGAGCTACTGAACCCATTCGGGTATAGATCTGCCGGCATGAAGACGCAGTCTACGCCTTCAGCCTCACAAATAGCGCGATCCCCTTTCGGATCTCGCGGATAGGTATCGAGATCCTCGCCGGGTCCAAACTGGAGGGGATTGACGTAGATAGACACCACCAGGCGATCGACACGCGGCCGCAGGAGTGCCATCAACGATGCGTGACCGCTGTGGAGGAAGCCCATCGTCGGCACAAAGCCAATCGTGAGCCCCTCCCGCTTCCGGGCGATGGACCAAGCGGTCATCGCCGGGGCGTCATTGAGCAGACGCATCAGTAGAGCTTAGCGACCTTTCGAGGCGCAGACCGCCTACGGAAGGAGTGCTCTGGTCCCGGGAACTTGCCCTCTCGAACCTCGGCGGCAAACGCGCCGAAGGCCTCGACGGCCGTCTCTTCCATGCGGGCGTATCGCTTGACGAACTTCGGCGCGAAGGACAGGTCCATGCCGAGGATATCGTTGCAGACCAGCACCTGGCCATCGCAGTGGATGCCAGCACCGATACCGATGGTCGGGATGTCGAGTCGCTGGGTGATTTCGGCCGCCACGTCACTGGGCATGCCCTCGAGAACGAGGCAGAAAGCTCCCGCCTCTTGAACGGCCAAGGCATCGCGAATGACCGCATCGGCCGCCTCTTCGCTGCGGCCTTGGATCCGGAAGCCCCCCATGGCATTCACCGATTGTGGGGTCAGACCGACGTGGCCGACGACGGGGATGCCCGCTTGAACGCAGGCTTTTATCGCACCAGCGGTGCGTTCACCGCCCTCCAACTTGACCGATTGTGCGCGTCCTTCCTTCATCAAGCGCCCAGCAGCCTCAAGCGCACGCTCGGGGTTGATCTGGAAAGACATGAATGGCATGTCCGCTACCAGGTGGGCGCGTTCGAGGCCTCGGGCCACGATGCGGGTGTGGTAGACCATGTGGTCCATGGTCACGGGAAGGGTGTCCTCGTGCCCCTGGACGACCATGCCCAGGGAATCACCTACCAACACCATGTCTACACCGGCTTTGTCCACTAGCCGGGCCATGGTGTAGTCGTAGGCAGTCACCATTACGATTCGCTCGTTGTCGGCCTTCTTCTTGCGAAGGTCCAACACGTTGATTTTCGACACTTTAGGTGCCTCCTTTCAGAACAGGGTTTGTTGTGCCTCCCGGTCCGAAGATCCAGGGGCAATGTGGCCATCGAGGGCCGCTTGAATGAGAGCCAACACAGCCTCGCGGTCTCCCGCTGACTGCACGTAATTCATATCCCGATTGTCGATTCGCAACACGGGACACGCCGTCCACTCGTCGAGGATGACCTGGTAGCGCTCCCAAAGATCGATCAGGTACTCGGGCGCTATAGCCGCTTCGCCGGGTGCCTGACGTTGGGCGATGCGAGCCATCAATACCTCGATCGGGGCGTCCAGGAACACGACCAGATCGGGCTTCGCTGCACGGGCACCCAGGGCCCCCGCAAAGTGTTGGTAGAGTCCGAATTCCAGGGGAGCGAGCGTCTTCTCCGCGAACATCGCGTCCTTCTCGAACAGGTAGTCGGCGACGACGGTCTCGGAGAACAGGTCCTCCTGGCGGATCTCGTCCTGCTGCTTCCAGCGGGCCATCAGGTAGAACATCTGCACCGGGAAGGCGTACCTCTCCGGCTCCGCGTAATACGGCTCCAAGAACGGATTGGTTTCGGCCGGCTCAAGAACCAGGCGCGCTTCCCACTCGCGTTCCAGCAGGCGGCACAGGGACGTCTTCCCGACGCCAATGAGCCCCTCGATGACGATAAACTTTCGCACCGCTCCCCCTGAGCGACGGGACGTGAATCCTGCAGTCAGGGGGAGGACGATGTCAACGACTCAGACCGGCGCTTCGCGCAGATCTGTCAGAAAGCTGACCCGATCAGCGAGGAGATTCGGCGAGATGCGCTTTTGCCCTTCGTCATCGGTCCACTTCTCGTAGTTGAGCTGACCTTCGATGCCGACCATGGATCCGCGGCGCAGAAACCGCTGACACTGCTCGGCATCGCGACCAAACACCTTGATGCGATGCCAGTCGGTCTCCTCGACCCACTCCTCACCGACCTTGCGGTTCCGGTTGGTGGCAACACTGAACGTGCACCAGGGGTTTCCGGCTTTTGATGTCCGCAGTTCGGGATCCTGCCCGACTCGACCGACAACAACTGAACGATTTACTCCACGCATATTTCACCTCCAATGTGAATGCAGTGGAGCTGGGCCTTTGCAGGCGACGTGCCAACAACGGATCACCGAAAAGCCGGTTTTGCACGTTTCCAGAGGTGACAGGTGTCAGCTCGAGGTGACGGACGTCCGTCACCTGCCTATGATTCCAGAGGTGGAGGGTGCGTGAAGAACAAGTGGATAGGCGCGACCCTCGGCACGTCGCTGATCATCGCGTGTGCCTGTGGCGGATACGGCACGGACGAGCCTGGAGAATGCGAACTGCCTCCCCCGCCGGTCGAGTCGGACCGGTCGGGAGCCAAGAAGGTCGCCCCCGTAAACCGAGGCGCGATTGTCGGCTACGACTCCGTGGATGCCGAATTCGACATCGTCGATGACTATTTCCCCGACGTGCGTGGGTGCGAGACCGCGCACAGCCAACCCCTCACCAACGCTGCCGGCAACCGTGTCGATGGGTCCCAGGGCGATCCCTACAGACACATCGACAAGATGAGCTTCATTCCCTCGCTGGATGACATCACTGTCGGCGACCTCTTCCTGCACGGCGACGGCAAGGGCTACCTCGCCATTCGAAGCGTCGACTTCCGACGATTCTTGTACCAGGACATCGTGCTCTCCGATTGCGACACCGAGAAGTGCGACAAGCAGGGACTACCCGGCAAGAGCCAACAGTGGAAGAACGCCGAACCGGCTCCGAAAGGCTACGGCGACGAGCCCTTCGACTCCGACCGCTTCGATTGCATCCGAAACGTGCACGGCTTCTTCGCCGAGTTCAACCGCATCGCCAAGCGCATCAAACAGCGGGATGGCAACGGCGACCTGCGCCTTCACCTGACCAACAACTGTCGGGAGCCGGGCAACTACGAGATTGCGCTTGTCTCCGAGAAAAAGGGCAAACTCTTCAAGGATCACGTCAGCCTCGACATCGCGTTCTACACCCAGGTTCTGGAGGCCATCGACGTGGACCTCGGCGAGCTGGGCACCGGACTGCGCGTCGTGGGAGCCGAGCGACGGGCGGACGGAAGCTATGTCTATGAGGACGTGGAGCCAAAGGAGTTCCCCGCCGAGTGTTCGCTGGTCAACCTCGCCCCCTACGTCGGACGTGCACAGAGACTCCTCACGTCCGAGCCCATCGCCATCGATGTGCAGCGGGGTGCGATTCCCTACGACCAATTCTCCATCGAGACCAACGAGAAATCCGGGCTCACCGGCGAGAGCATCGTCTATGTAGAGGTTGAAAAGAAGGCGCCTCCCGAGGGCTTCGAATCCCAGGGTTTCTGGTTCCAGAAGGCCTCAGACGGCGTGATCGAGCGCTACAACGAGAAGAAGTCGTGGAAGCAACTCGTTCTAGCCGAGGCGAGTGGCGGCGACGTGCACGCGCCCCACACCTTTGCGACCTTCGCCGACGCTTTGAAACGCCCCTTCGCCATCTCGGCTTTCGAGGTGGACGGGCGCTACCTCGGCCGGATGAAGGACGAGCGACTCCTCGACGACACACTGAGATTGTACGGTTTTGACTACAGCTATCTGCGGGGCCTGAAGACGGCAGAGGTGCGCGTCGCCATCAACAAGAAAGGCAAACCAGACACACAGCCTCCGCGCATGGAGTTCCGACTCCTCAACGACCGCTGCACCTCGGCCCGATGCGTGAACCTGGTCGTCGGCAACATCAAGCTCGAACCTGGAGAACAGACGTCCATGGTCCTGGGCATCGGCACCCAACCCCTCCTCGACAACTACGAGAACGGGGTCTTCCAGGAATACCAGCAATACGCCCTGACCTACGACGACAAGGGTGAGTTCACCGAGCTGGTCGGCGATTACGGCCTGGGCCTCGCAGTGATTCGACGCAGCAAGGACAACCCAAACGAGTACACCATCGACCTCGTGGCCTACGAGCGCGCAGTTCCTCTCTGGCGCGGGATCATCGACGTGAAGGGTGGCCGACCACCTGCAACGTCCGGGCGAAAGGGCCGAAAGAGTCGCCGCTGAGCGATATCAGCGAACGAAATTCCGCTCCCACCACAGTCGAGCCGCCCACGACATCGCGGTGACGATTCCCAGCGGAGCGGCAATTGTGACCGTCGACTCCGAACCGATCACGCGAAGCTCGTAGCGACCGATATCGACGGGTATAAGCAGATAATACCCCTCACCGTGGTGATCCTGGAGCACATCCAGTCCAAGATGCAGAGCCGCGCCCACGACCAGGGCGGCGAACACCGCGCGTCGTTGTTCCTCGACGAACGCAAAGGCGATCAGCGCGCTCATCAACAGAAGCGCCGCCGGTTCGTGCAGAACCCCGAAGGGATACCAGACCTGTTCGGGGAGCAGGCTACCGAAGAGGCGATCAAGTCCGATGGGGAAGACGCGCGAGCCCAGATCGGGGAGCACTGTTCCGAAGGCAACAACGGGCAGATAGCGGCTTCTCGGCAGGAAAGCAGCCGGCAGCAGCGCCGTACAGAGATGAGTGACGAGATCACCCATTGACCTTCAACTCCCAACCCTCTCTGCGAATGCTCACGCCTATAAGGCCGGCGATGACAACGAGTCCCATGTACCCAAAACGCCGTTTCCAGGGGCGGAGGGTGCCGTGGGTGCGCCACGCCTCGTCCACTCTCGCGCCGCTGGCGTGGAAGAGTCCGCCCACGGAGACTTCCTCGCCGAGCACCAGCCCAGCTGTGGGTCCTCGCACCTCGAAGTGGGCGCTCCCCTGCTCCACCTCGTACAGATCGGCGCCGTTGATGGCGATCACTTCGACCAGGGACAGCACAACCTGCTGCCCGTCCATGGACAGCGGACGCTTCGTCATGCGGTGGTAGCCGACACGACCATCGTGCTGGAGCCACGACCACCAACCCATCAATGCCGCAAGGAGCAACATCAGTATGGGCGTCACCGCCATGCGATTGCGGTTGGTGAACACGGCCGGAGCACGCAGCTCGAAAGGAGGGGGTGGTGGGCGATACTGGATTTGAACCAGTGACTTCTGCCGTGTGAAGGCAGCACTCTCCCACTGAGTTAATCGCCCGCCGGGATGCGCCACTTAAAGAGGCGTCCGCCAGGAGTCAAGGACGCCTGCACAGACGACCCTCAAACCGGAGGGCGCAAGCACTATTCCCTCCGGTTACTCGGTGGACATACGCCCCTCGAACAGCGCGATGGCCTGGCCGATCTCCTCGCGGTCCTGGTCGGAGAGCAGATCGCTCAAATCGTCGCGTGACCGAACCAAAAAGTCGGTTGCGCCTGCCATATCGGTCACCGAATTGTCGTCGCCGCAGTCCAGACTACCCGACCGGATGTTCTCGTCCTCTTCGTAGACCCGTGTCCCGAGGGTCGCCACCCGGCTCACCATCGCCTTCTGCTGATCGGCGTCCAGCGTTCCACCACCGCCGACCACGATGAGGCGATCCATCAGGTCGGCCTGCTCCTGCAGCGTGCGGCAGCGATACTCGCGGCGGGCTTCTTCTTTTTCCTCGTTTTTGGCGCCACCTTTGGCCTCGGTCGGGTGCTGGATCGGCGTGACGGTGCCAGCGACCCGGGTCATGCCATCCGGCCTCGGCACCGCTGTTGGCGCTCGCGGAGCGCTGACAGCTCTAGGGGCGGCGGCGGCTACAGGGGACGCAGCAACCCGCGGTTGTGCTCTTGGAGCCGGAGCCGCAACATCGACCGGATCCGTTGTTGGCATCGTCACATAAGCCAGAACCAATGCGAATAGCACCGCAAGGAACGCCATGACCGCAATCACTCTCTTGTCCATGTCAGCCCCTCACCAGTCCGTGATCCGGTAGTCCTTCAAGAACTGCCCCCACACGTGCTCTCCGGTGTTGATGCCGTGCAGGATCGGATCGCAGATCCTGGCGGCGCCGTCCACGATGTCGAGTGGTGGGTGGAAGTTGTGCATCTCGCGCTTCCTGTCTGCGTGGTCCACGGGATCTTCGTCGGTCACCCACCCCGTGTCCACACTGTTCATGTGGATTCCGTCCTGCACGTAGTCCTGAGCGGACGTGCGCGTCATCATGTTCAGCGAGGCCTTGGCCATGTTCGTGTGGGGGTGTCGGTCGCCTTTGAACGTACGATAAAACTGCCCTTCCATCGCCGACACATTGACGATGTGTTTGTCGGCAGTGGGCACTCGCTGCATCAGTGGCTTGAGGCGGGCGTTGATGATGAACGGCGCGACGGCATTGACGAGGTGGACCTCGAGCAGCTCGACTGCGGGAACCTCATCGAGCTTCAGCCGCCAGGAGTTGACCTTGCGCAGGTCGACTTGCTGCAGATCCGCATCGAGCTCTCCCTTGGGGAACAGCTGGTTGCCGCGCTCGTCATCGCCATCGATGAGCTGGAGCTGGCTGAACGCGGCGGATGGCATGTCACCGGCAATAGCGAGGCCGCCATCGAGCTCAGCTTCCATCAGATGATCGTAGAAACCAGGCGGGCGCCGCACCGTCTGGCAGGCGTTGTTGATGATGAAGTCGAGCCGAGGCAGTGTGTCGAGGAGGCGCCTGCACAAGAGCTCGACGCTGGGCGTGTGGCGGAGATCGACCCCATGGATCTCCAAGCGCTCTCCCCACTCGGAGAAGTCCTCCTCGGCGGAAAAACGCGCGGCGGCGTCCTTTGGGAACCGGGTGACGACGACCACGTAGCACCCCGATCGGAGCATCAGGATGGCCGCCTGGAAGCCGATCTTGACTCTGGCGCCGGTGATGAGCGCATAGCGGCCGCTGAGGTCGGCGGTCTGGCTGCGCTTTTCGTAGTTGAACTCGGCACACACGGGACACATCTGGTCATAGAAGTGATGGATCTCGGTGTATTGCTGCTGACAGCAGTAGCACCCGCGGCTCTCAGAGACCTGGCCGACCGGCGGCGGCACCTCGCCATGGGCCAAGAGCCGGCGCGGCGTCCGGAAAATAGGATTGGCCCTCTTCTTTCGGATGCCGGTCTGATCGAGGATCTGCTGATCGGCGCTCCGTTTTTCGCGCCGTGCCTGCCGCTGTTGGGTTCGTGCGAGCACCCGGCGGGCCAGCTTGTCGGGACGGGAGACCTGACCCGCGGCGATCAGAAAGCGCTTTCGCAACTCTGGATCGACGTCGGCGAGCAGGCCGCGGTCCGCCACAATGGCCTCCATCAGCGCCGCTGCATCCTCGTAAATCCGGTCGTTCTTGGGGTTCATCTGCCCCCAGATATTCCGTTCACGGTCGGAGCTCAAACCGGAGGAAAAAGCGCTTGCGCCCTCTGGTTTGAGTTTCGACCGTGAACGGAATGGAAATGCCAACCGGAGCGAAGCGGAGGGCGGAGGCCGACTTGTCGGCCGGAGTAATGGGATCACTCCACGGTGGCGTCGCCGCCGCGGATCATCAACAGTTCGCCCGTTCCAGAGTTCTCCCAGTCGATGATCTCCATGCGCTGCTCGGTCTTCCCGATGCGCTCGACGTCGTCGACTCTGCCGTGAGTCGTGCGATGCGTGATGTCGATGTCGTTGCGCAAGGCCAGGGTGATGTCGCCCTTGATCTTCGCGTGAGTCAGTATCTCTGCGTGTTTTGGTGCCAGCACCAGCGTCACTGACGGAGCCGAGCGGTCGGTGTGGGCACGGACATCCTGACCGATGCGGGCGTCTACGGCGAGCACGGTGACGGCTTGGAGAAGAGTCCGCGTCTCGGCGCCACCCTCTTCGAGGGGGTAGGTCACGAGCACATCGACATAGTTCCCCGGATCGAGAAAGCCAGCCATCGCCGACCCTCCCGTGATGTTGATGGAGATCGCTCGCATACCTTTAGGAACCAATGCCGGAATTCCGACGCCCCCAGTCTCATCCGCGAGACGCTCTCGCCGAATCGGTTCCGCGGCGAGGATCCGTTCCCGCGGCACCCTGTTCACGACTTCCGACGGATCGCGCAGCGCTCCCGTCGGCACGTAGTTCGCCGGCATGTCCACCATCATCAGGTGCTCCATTCCGATGGTCTCTCCTTGAGATATCGGCTGCGCAGCAACCATCACCTGGACGGGTTCATGGGCCGGAGGTCGATCGAGTTCCCGTTGCATCTGATCGACCAGGTTGTAGATGAGCGTGGCAGCAGTGGCGGCAGCGCCCATGGAGAGGAGAAGGAAGAAAGCAGCGCGGCCACGCCCGCCCGTTCGCATTTTCATCGGCACCTCCGGTCGACCCTGAACTTGGTCAACGGCGCACCAATCGTAGTTCTCAGCAAGCAAATGGGAGGGTCAGGCTTTCCGATGAAATGTCACTGCTGACCGCGTTGCGCTACATGTCCTGACAATGGCCGCCACCGACGACTACTACGCCCTACTCGGCGTACCGAAGACTGCGGATGCAGCGACGCTGAAGAAGGCGTACCGGACCCAGGCAAAGAAGTGGCATCCGGATGTCAATAAGGCTCCGGGCGCCGAGGCCCGCTTCAAGGAAGTAGCGCACGCCTGGGAAGTCCTGTCCGATCCTCGTCGTCGCCGAGACTACGACCGCACGGGATCCACCTCGAGACGGAGAACAGTGGATGCGGCGACAGCGAGCTTCCTGAGGGACTTCGCCGAGGCCGCACGTTGGATGTCCGACATGTTCTTCGACGAGATCCTGCCCCGATACATCGAACGCTATCTCCTCGGACGCGGCGTGTGGATGCTCCGTCGGTTGCTCGCGGATGTCGAAAACCACGTTCTAATGGACATCCTGTCCGATCCCGAACCGGGCGAGGAGGCGCGAAAGCGGGCGGCGGCGGCCCGAAAGCTCACGCCGGTTGTGGTTCGGGGCGTCGCCTATGTCGACCCAGACCGAAAGCCGATCTTCGGACGTTCGGTCACGCACTACGGCGTCCTCGGCGCCGCGTGGGGCTGGTCAGGGCAAATCGAACTGTACGCAGGATCGTTCATGATGGCGAAGATCACCGACTCCAATCGGTTGGCAGCGGAGATCCTGCCCGTACTCGCCCGAGAATACGTGAGATTGGTCGAGGATCTGCTTCCGGCCGACCTGCGACCGCTTCACACACGTGAGGAGGCTACGGCCGGCTATCGGGTCGCCCGCCTCTCCGAGGGCCAAGCCCGCTTGGCAGACCAGTGGTTCGCGATCAAACCCTATGCGGGAATCGCCGCAGTCATGCTGTTGATCTTGGGCCTGTTAGCCGTGATCCTGCCGGGATTCGCCCCCTGACTCGTCCTCTTTGTCCGTGAGCTGGGCGCGGGTAAATCCGAAGCGAACCCTCAGGGTCATCTCGTCGGCGGTGATCTCGAGCTCGAGGTCCTCGACGCCCATGGCCATCTTCAGCGGACCACCCATTGGCGCCACCATCTCCTCGACCTGATCCCGCTTGAGGATGGGAATTGGATTGACGCGCGGCAGCTGCTGCTCGAGGCCGTATTCGGCCAGGCGGGCGAGCAGTTGCAGGACCGCGTTGTCGCCTATGTGCACGCCGAGATCCTGAACCGAGCCGATGACCGCCCGATGACCAGCGTCGTACCCGATGTCGCCGAGCGCAACCGATGCACCAATGCGTCGCTCGATAACAAAGGGAAGCTCAACGTTTTCACGGAGCAGGAAGATAGTGCCTTCGGCGACACCGCGAAGATAGGCGTCCGCCGACACGCTCTGGTCGCCGTAGGTGAGCTCCGTGCCAATGTGGTCCAGATCGACCCGCCACGTGCCCTCGACGCGCACGATCTCGTTGATTCGACGGTAGATCCCCGGCTTGCGTCGCGTCCAGACGTCCTTGGCCCGGTCACGCGCGCGCAGAACGACCTCGGGGGTCTCGCCGTCTTCGAGCAGCCCCGCAACGCGCTGGCGGATGCCGAGCTGCTTCACCGCGGAGCGCGCAGTCTTTCGCAGACTGAATTCGTCGCCGGCGAGTTTGACCGGCAGCGCCGCCTGGAGCAACTCGTTCCAGAGTTCCCCAGACAGACTCAGCGCGAGATGGTGACCGTTCTTCATTAGACCCCCGCGACAGCTTAGCCGTTAGCAGGCTGGTGAAAATGCCCGGCAGGGCGTTTTTACAGACTGCCGAGGTCGACCGGCTCAGGGGCATGCCTTGGTGTCGGACGCGGTAGGGAGCGTAGAACCAAGGGTTTGGAGCGAACTATGCGTGCGTCATCGAGGCGTGTGGAGCCGGTCCGGCCGTAAACCAGATGCGGCAAGTCGATAAAAAGCGCCCGACAGGGTGCTTTTCGGCGACCTGCTGGGCGTCGTCGAAGCAGCGTCCAGGCTAGAAGAGCTCGGTGGTGCGGAAGAAGTAGGCGATCTCGATCGCGGCGTTCTCTGGACTGTCCGAGCCGTGCACGGCGTTGCGCTCGATGTTTGTAGCGAAACGCTTACGGAGGGTTCCGTCGGCGGCATCGGCTGGGTTGGTGGCGCCCATGATCTTGCGGTTGCGCGCGATCGCGTCGTCGCCTTCGAGGACCATGACCACGCTGGGACCCTCGGTCATGAAGGAAACGAGGTCGTTGAAGAACGGGCGCTCGCTGTGCACGGCGTAGAAGCCCTGGGCCTCAGGCACGGACATGTGGATCTTGCGGATTCCCGCAATCCTCAGGCCCTCTTCTTCGAAGCGAGCAATGATGGCGCCGCAGTTGTTGGCGGCGGTAGCGTCGGGCTTGATGATCGACAGAGTGCGTTGGGCCACGGTGGCCTCCTGTTTGAGCGTGGCCGGCGTCCTAACGGGCCGACCACGACAGGCACACTACTTTCCGAGAACCTCGGCCATCTTCGAGCCCATATCTCCCGGGCTGCGAACGATGTGCACTCCGGCGGCCTCCATGGCTTTGAACTTGCCCTCTGCCGTACCCTGACCTCCGGAGATGATGGCGCCAGCATGGCCCATGCGGCGTCCCGGAGGCGCAGTCGCGCCAGCGATGAATCCGACCACGGGTTTGGTCATATTGGCCTTGATCCACTCGCACGCTTCTTCTTCGGCGGTTCCGCCGATCTCGCCGATCATGATGACCGCCTCGGTCTCGGGGTCGTCATTGAAGAGCGTGAGAACGTCGATGAACTTGGTTCCGATGATCGGGTCGCCGCCGATGCCAACGCAAGTCGACTGGCCGAGCCCGACCGCCGAAAGCTGACCGACTGCTTCGTATGTCAGAGTGCCCGACCGAGAGAGCACACCGACGTTCCCGGCCGTGTGAATGTGGCCGGGCATGATGCCCATCTTGCACTGGCCCGGCGTAATCACGCCGGGGCAGTTGGGCCCTACGAGGCGCGTAGTGCCCGTCTTGAGCTTCGCGGCGACAGAGATCATGTCGCGGACGGGAATGCCCTCGGTAATGCCGATCGCGAGCTCGATGCCCGCGTCGATGGCCTCGAGAATTCCATCGGCCGCAAATGGCGGCGGAACGAAGATCATCGAGGCATTGGCACCCGTCTGCTCGACCGCTTCGGCGACTGTGTTGAAGATCGGGATTCCCGTATCCTCGAAGATCTGACCGCCCTTTCCGGGGACCACGCCGGCGACGACGTTGCTGCCATAGGCAATGCAGTTCTTGGTGTGGAAGGCGCCGGCCTTGCCGGTGATGCCCTGGGTAAGGACGCGCGTGTTGTTGTTGACGAGAATGGCCATGTTTCAGTTCCCTCCGATGGCGGCGACGATGGCGTCGGCCGCTTCGTTGAGCGACCCAGCAGACGTGATGTCAAGACTGGAGTTCGCGAGGATTTCGCGACCCTGTTCTACGTTGGTTCCAGCAAGTCGAACGACCAGCGGTACCGCGAGGCCGACCTCCTCGACCGCAGCGATGACGCCACGGGCGATGACATCGCACTGCATGATGCCACCGAAGATGTTGACGAGGATGCCCTTCACAGCAGGATCACTGGTGATAATGCGGAATGCCGCAGACACTTGCTCCTGGGTAGCGCCACCTCCGACATCGAGGAAGTTCGCGGGCTCGGCACCCTTGAATTGGATGATGTCCATAGTCGACATTGCCAGACCGGCGCCGTTGACCATGCAGCCAATATTTCCGTCGAGAGCGACATAGGACAGGCCCCATTTACCGGCTTCGAGCTCGGCGGGGTCCTCTTCGTGGATGTCCCGGAGCTCGGCGATGTCCTTGTGGCGATACAGCGCGTTGTCGTCGAACGAGACCTTGGCGTCTAGAGCCACCACATTGCCCTCGGCGTCGATGACGAGGGGGTTGATCTCGATCATCGAGGCATCGGTCTTCATGTAGCAGTCGTACAGCGCCGCGAAGAACTTGCCCGCCGCGCGCACAGTCTTGCCGCTCATGCCGAGCGCAAATGCGAGCTGCCGGCCCTGGAAACTGGCGAATCCAACAGTCGGATCGACCCAGATCTTCTTGATCGCCTCGGGCGTATTGTGGGCGACATCCTCAATGTTCATGCCGCCTTCAGTGGACGCCATGAAGAGGATGTTGTTGTTCGAGCGGTCGAGCATGACCGCCAGGTACAGCTCGGTGGCGATGTCGCAGCCGGCCTCGACGAAGACGGTGCGGACCTGCTTGCCCTCGATTCCCGTTTGCTTCGTCACCAACGTCTGACCCAGCATGCTGGCCGTGTGCTCGCGAACCTCGTCCAAACTCCGAGCGAGGCGTACCCCTCCAGCGCCAGGTGCTTTTTCACCTCGCGCCGCCATGGCGAGCGCGTCGGCGTCGACCTGCTCCTTGA
>Ga0315336_1004930_pt1 | contig 15161 bp, 16 predicted proteins | sample ASW5metaG_FD_204512 | JGI IMG/M metagenome (GOLD analysis project Ga0315336, IMG submission 204512) | Ammonia-oxidizing marine archaeal communities from Monterey Bay, California, United States - ASW #5 | ecosystem: Environmental > Aquatic > Marine > Intertidal zone | place: USA: California...
ATGAACCTCAGTGAACGATTTCCGGACATTTGGTGTAAAATCGGTGCTTACCGAAATTCTAGAGATGGAGAGACCGACAATGCGAATGTTGCTTAAAGCATCCATACCTGTGGACGCGGGAAATACGTCCGTCAAGAGCGGAGACATAGGCAGTATCATCGAATCTATCATGGCCGAACAGAAGCCAGAAGCTGCCTACTTCACCTTGGACAACGGGATGCGTACGGGATTCATATTTCTTGACATCCAAGAGCCATCTCAGATTCCAGCAATTGTAGAACCTTGGTTTCTTGCCTTTAACGCTGACGTCGAGTTGACCCCAGTTATGGTTGGCGAAGACCTTGGGAAGGCTGGACCTAGCATCGGAGCCGCTGTTGAAAAATACGGTTAGGCCAGCGGTCCTGTACAGCGGTAGTCACCTTGGGGAACTTGATGACCATCGGGTTGGACAAGAAAACCCTTCTCTCAGCTATATGGAAGAAGGACTTATTCATGAGGGTTAGCATGTCGGGTATAGTGTCCCTGATCCTTTGGTTTTGATGGATATCAAAATAGGGTATATAGGAGTTACCTATGAAATACATGATTCGAGATGTTTTCACGTGCAAGCGGGGCAAAGTCCCCGAATATCTTGAATCCCTGAAGGTTGTCATCGCATTCATGCGGAGTGTTGGAATGACCGAGCATAAAGTCTACGCAGATATTGCCGAGTCCATGGACACGATATTCCACGAATACGAGGTCGACAGCCTTGACCAATATTTCACCATGGAACGAGGGTTCTTTGTAGAGATGGACGAAGATACCCAACGACTAGTCAACGCTATCAATGACGTTACGGTGTCTGGTAGGCGGGAGATATTCGAAGTTCTAGATTTTTAATCGCTTCCCTCGCTTACTGCGGATATCCAACATGGGAAACCCTTCTCTCAGGAATATGGGAGGAGGGTTTAATAATTCCAGCCTATTTAGGCGGCTTTTACCGACCAAGCGACGCTGGCCGTGTTTTTAAGCCTGTCTAAAAAATTTAGTTGCTGGGGAGTTTGACTCTAGTCTATCTCATGTTACCCTCCGGCAACATTGTTTCTGGAATTGAATCATGGGCACGTAATTTGGCTGACGATATATTTACATAGTACCCTAATAACGGTTAATTCCCGGCGGGACCCTTCCAGGACGATACGGATCTTATCTTCCGGGGCGTACTTCCTACGAGTCGCGGCTCTGACTTGCCGGATGAAAGTCCTGGTCTCTTGGGCCGGGGTTTTTATGGCTTGGCCTTGATCGATATTGTTTTGAGACACTCCGGGCTCCTTTCTTGATGTGGATGACTCATACCCAACACCAGGAGTCCAAACCCACCACCGCCCTCATGTTTTTCTCCCCTTAAACTTGTCCCATTATCGCTGAAGGCCTACGCTAGCTTCCAGAAAAAGGGGAGACTATTCTAGCTGTGGCTTAAATTGATATCGTTGACAACATTCCTGGCTGTGGTATATTGCTTCGGATGCGTTACTGGATGTTCTCATACGAGTCTCAATATAAAATTGGTAATGTGCCTAAAGATAAGATGTTTCGATACGCTTTTACATCCTAAGCACATGCTGTTTTCTCTCCTTCGAAAAAATTATGGAAACATCCAGATGCTATTTTGGAATTACCTCACTCTGAAAGATTGGAGTACTAATCATGGCACTACCTAGACCTGGTAACCTGAGAGTCTTAGTTTTTTTCCCGGTAATATTGTTAATGCTCTTCGCCGCAGCCTGTGGATCGTCGGCCGAGCCGGTGATAGTCGAAAAAGAGGTTGTCAAAGAGGTTGTCAAAGAGGTACCGGTTGTCAAAGAGGTTGTCAAAGAGGTACCCAAGGAAGTGATTGTCGAGAAAGAAGTTGTGAAAGAAGTTGTGAAAGAAGTTGTGGTGGTCGCAACGCCGGTCCCGGCGGCTCCGGACGCGGTACGGCAATCAGGAGGGCCTAGCGGTACATTGACGGTGAGTGTTGAAAACCTCGGAGCAGAAGTAACAGATCCCATTCTGCAAAGCCGAGCAGCGCATGCCCAGTATCAAGCGCCGATCTATGACGCCTTGCTGGGATTTAACTACGAATCCCAGTACGGCGGGGTAGGCCCAGGCGTCGCCAAAGAATGGGGGATTAATACCGACGGCAATAGTTGGACATTCAAACTTGAAGAGGGCCTGACCTTCCATAACGGAGAACCCCTCACCGCCGAGGATGTCAAGTTCAGTCTTGAACGTACTATGTTTCATCCAGAGACTGTTACCAGTGATGCCAAACGTCTGGCCAAACAATTGAGACAACCTGCCGAAGAAGCCATAGTAGTGATTGACCCACTCACCGTGCAGGTATTTACCGATGGCTCCAAGCCCCATTTCTGGAGCTTGCTAACCCGGGCAGTCTTCCAAGGCGGTCAGATAATGCCACAGGGTTATATAGACTCCGTCGGAGACGCAGTATTCCGAGAGAAACCTGTGGGAAGCGGCCCCTGGAAATATGCATCCCATTCGGTGGGAGACTATTTCGCGTACGAAGCATTCGATAATTCTCACCGAGGGACCCCACATTTCCAGGAACTCAAATTATTATTGGTTCCCGAAGAAAGCACCAAAATAGCGATGATTCGGACCGCCCAAGCCGATATGATAGATCTGGTTCCCGAGTCCGCCCCAGAAGTGATTGACTCTGGAGCGAAGGTGACGGTAATCGAAGGCGTCGGAATGTTCATATTCCAATTCTGGGGCCTCTACTTCGATGAAGCTAAAGCGCTTCCGCTTGCCGACGTCCGAGTACGGGAGGCATTATCCTATGCAATAAACCGTCAGGAGATAATCGATTACACCTTGAATGGTTACGGCAGGCCTTCGATGCCATTCGCCACATTCCCCACGAGTGTAGAGATTGATGCACCTAGGTGGCAGAAATGGGCAAAAGAAACCTTGGTGTATGACCCAGACCGCTCGAAAGCCTTACTTGAAGACGCAGGCTATGGCGACGGGTTCGAATTAACCATGTGGAGCACCAATTTCTCCGGAACACCCTACATGAATGACATCAGCCAAGCGCTAGTGGGCTTCTGGGAAGAGATTGGTGTCAAAGCTGATTTGAAAGTCGTCGAAGGTGGTGTCTGGAGGCCCATGACCCGGAAAAAAGGGAATAGCAAGTGGGGCCAGGCTATGAATGGCGATATAAGCATCTATCGCAATGCAGGCCGACCTCTCCCGATTCCCCGGTACAATACATCCTTCGATCCTGGTAGTAACCATCATCTTTTCGGGGATGCAGACCACATGACTCCCCAAGCTGAGGAATACGTCAGGCTGAATCAGATTGCCACGTCATCTATGGATGAAGCTACGAGGTTCAAAGCCACAAATGACATCATGCAATTGGTGATCGACAACTGGATAGGTATTCCCATTGTACAGAGCGTAAGCCTATACGCCACGAATTCTGATAGAGTCGGACACTGGCAAGGGATATACGGTCGTGGAGAACTTGGTGACGTTTTCCATCGTATTCCACACCCGGAAGGTAACCCTTGGCCCTGATAATCTGTAAGTAACCGTGAACGATGCGTACCTCCGAGAACCCGATGCCACTCGGGGGTACGCACTAACGTATAGCCCACTGGTTTTTAAATTCTCAGAGGCAGTATATTTCCAGGCCATGCTGCCATCGGTAATTACTTGCAGAAATACATCCTAAATAGGCTTTTTCAAGGAGTCATACTTTTATTTATAGTTGGACTTATTGTATTTGCGTTAAGTCGAGCTACCGGCAATCCAGCAGAGTTACTAGTCCCCGATGACGCTACGGAAGACGAAATTCAATTCATAGAACATCAACTGGGATTGGATCGCCCCTACCATGTCCAATTATTTATCTTCCTGTCGGGGGCTATAAAAGGGGACTTCGGAGAATCAATAGCCTATAAACAACCTGCTCGTGACCTCTTTTTTGACCGGTTGCCAAACACTTTGAAACTATTGCCTCTTTCTATGGGTATTGCTGTAGGTGTTTCGATACCTCTTGGCGTTCTGTCAGCGGTTCGCCGAGGTACATGGATCGACAAACTTGCCAGTAGCATCGGAGTTTTCGGAGTTGCGACCCCCAATTTTTGGCTGGCAATAGTCGGTATTTATATATTCAGTGTATGGTTGGATGTGCTTCCCCCTGGACGGATGGGGGGGCCCAGCCATTATATTCTGCCTGCGATTACCCTCGGGACTTTTTCCATAGCTGGGATGATGCGTCTAATCCGCTCCAGTATGCTGGAAGTACTGGACACCGAGTATGTCAAGCTGGCTCGCATCAAGGGATTACCTGAATGGAAAGTGTTTTGGAAGCACTCCCTTCGCAATGCCTTGATTCCAGTATTGACCTTGTTCGGAGTCTTCCTCGGAGGGTTTATTACAGGTGCCATAGTGACGGAAACGGTCTTCGCATGGCCCGGTATTGGGCGGTTGACTATCGATGCGGTAGCTCAGCGAGACTTCCCACTGCTCCAAGCGGTCATCCTTTTAGATGCTGTCATTATCTTGGCCGTCAACCTGATTGTGGACATCCTCTATGCCTATGTAAACCCCAGGATACGATTCGATTAGGTAATGAAATGGCTGACGATCGCTCGAATATCATATTACCGGCCCTAAGACTCTCAAAAGAACGGCGAAGAAAGTTAGCCTATGAGCTTAAGCATCTGCCCTGGATACCACTGATTACCATCGGCATCGTGGTTTTTGCGGCAGTCTTTGCACCTATTATCGCTCCCTATTCACCCACAAAACAAACGCTCCCGGACAAACTCTTACCGCCTGCGTGGCAAGAAGAAGGCACCAGCGAACACCTTTTGGGTACAGACATCCTGGGTAGAGACATCTTAAGTCGTCTGATACACGGGGCCAGGGTAAGCATGATTGTCGCATCCACCGCACTGTTATCTGGTGGAGTAGTCGGTGGTGCTCTTGGGATCATTTCTGGTTATGTCGGCGGCAAGGTAGATACACTGATTATGCGGGCGGTAGATGCGACTCTAGCATTTCCCACCATATTATTTGCTTTGCTCTTGGCAGTGACTATGGGCCAGGGAGTCTTAACTGTAGTACTTGCTGTGACCTTAATCCTTTGGGCCCGATTCGCCCGGGTTACTCGAGGCGAGGTACTGGCCCTGAAAAATAACGATTACATAGCATTGGCGCGAATCCACGGTTGCTCTAGCTTCCGCATCATGGCCATCCACATCATGCCCAACGTGTTTAATACATTCATGGTGATGCTGACCCTTCACGTGGGGCTGGTTATCCTGACCGAAGCGTCGTTGAGTTTTCTTGGCGCTGGGATTCCACCACCTACGCCTTCTTGGGGGCAGATGGTGTCCGATGGCAGGGCCAAAGTGGCCTCCGCGTGGTGGATTTCCATCATTCCGGGCTTAGCAATAACAATGGTCGTAATCGCGTTCAACGTTTTTGGCGACTGGCTCAGAGACCGCTTTGATCCGAAGCTTCGACAGCTTTAGGCAATGTCAACTTACACAGAGAATAGTCGAGTTACAGTAAGAAGGGTTTTTATTCACTGGACCTCATACTAATGACCGGTGCTTTAATCTCGCTGACTAGTGGTGTAAGGCCCTCCCGACCCCCGGAAAAGCCGTCTCATTATCTGGTCGGTGATTAGGTTAGCGATATCACTGATCCAGAGCAGCAACGCTCCTCCTGCGAGTATCACAATGAATCCTGCCAGAAGCATCAAGCCGTTGGCTTCGAAGCAGAGGCAAGGAGTGGCAATCGCAATAAGGTACCCACCGAAAGCCAAACCTAGCAACGCCACCAAGACCAATCCAGTCATGCAACCGGCGTGGCAGATGAATCTGGTAAGAGGCTCCAAGCGGCTCATCGGTAACTCCTTGTGCAATAATCAGGCGGGACTCTGACGCCACAACTATTCTAGCATGCTGTCCTCCAACAACCGCTTGCCAGCACCAGTTCAACTAGAAACGAACCTTAGATTGTTAACTGAATCGGCCAATATTGTGAGATCTTAGAATTTAGGACTACCTACCATTGAGGGTTTAACCAACGTCGATCTAGAGGGAGTTCACCGGGTTGTTTATCTCCCTATCGGTGGTATTAATAATCCTCGGCAAGGCTTGTGGAGATGACGCATCAGGACAAGCTGGCGGCAAACCTAAACCTGAATCAACTCCTTTGGTCGGGCACTATCAAAGGAGCAACTGTCCCGGATGTGACCTTACCGGTGCGGAACCGGCGGATGGGCACCGGTAAGGTGCGAACTTGACCAATGCCGACTTAACAGAATCCAACTTGACCAAAGTGAGACTGACTGCCTATCTGAATGGTGCCGACCTGAGCGGTGCCAATGTGACCAATGCCAGTATTGCTCATGGGCGATTGATCGACACTATCCTAACCGCTGCGAACCTCTCTGAAACCGACCTAACTGATGCCAACCTGTCCAGTGCCAATTTTTGTGGTGCTAAGAACGTGATTTATATCGAATTTGGGTTGCAGTCCGTCCCGGTGCCCTTATCCGAACAACAGAAGAAAGCGATTGCAACGTGCCCAGCGCAGTGAGGTGGACCCGGTTTTCTGGACAACTGGCTAAAACGTCAGGGGAGGTGAGGCCCATTACCGATTATGGGTGGAGGCGGTGACGCCGCTATCTCGGGCTGTTCCAGGTACTCCCGCAAGGTTGAGCACCGTGATACGTTCCAACTGCACGTTGTTGCGCTACCTGCTGTTTCTCGCTCGGAATCCGCCCGTTGGCCCTAGCTACGTAAGATAGGATTCTATTGCGATTTGCCCGGCTAACCCTTTTGCGAGAATACAAAAAGCGGGGTCAAAATGACTCAATCAAGTCACCAGATGAAACGCGTGGGAACATCTAAAACTACCATCTTCGTCCCACGGGGAATCGTATGGCGCTACGTTGCGCAATTTGAGAACCTCAATAAATGGTGGGGTTTCTTGCAATTCAGCGATGAAGCCATTCTCCCAGAATCAGGTAAGGAATACGAAGCGGTGGTCAACCGAGGCGCAAATGATGGGTCGTTTCTTGCAAAAGTGCTTGTTGAAGAGCTTGACCCTGGGAATAAGATCACTTTTCACCTTCCCTTGCTTTATTACCGCTACGTCTTCAGCTTGGAAGACAGGCCGCCTGGGTGCCGGGTTTCGGTAAGTTATTACAGCAACACCAACTCCTGGATCGACCGTGCTTCACACTGGCTACATTGGGATCCAAGTCTCACCTGGTCACCACTCAGCAAACTCCGGCGGTTAATTCGGGGCTGAAACGATATCGGCTATCCGCTTGCATCTAGTACAGAAGTTCAACGCGGGAGATATCCTAGATGTTGGTTCCATTACCGAATATGGATGGAAGCGGTAAAGCGGGAGAACTAGGGATGAGGGGCACGGAAACGAAGCCCCCTTCCGTGCCCTTGATTTTAAAATTTCTGTGGCTTCAGGAACTGAACTCCCTTTGTGGAGCTATCGGTGGTGGACATGGCTACCGACGCAGGATTACCATGCCCCTCAATAGGCAGGCATGGAAACAAGCGAATGGCCCCAGGCGTCGGTCGGCTAAGCCCATTGGGCCTATCAATAATACCTGGGCGGTGGCGAGCCGGTGATCTCGATTGAGGGTAAGTATTTTGTCGGAACTGGCCGTGATCCTAGCAACTTACAATGAGGCCGAAAACTTGACCCAACTGATTGAAGCTTTGGAAGGAATAGTCGAAGACCTGCAACTGGTCGTAATCGACGACAACAGCCCGGACGGGACCGGCCTGATTGCTCACCAGCTCTCATCAAAATTCGGCAACATTACTATAGTCAACCGTCCGTCCAAACTGGGCCTGGGATCAGCGTTGCGAATCGGTATATCCGTGGCATTGGACGTCGGCGCCCGTTACGTCATGACCATGGATGCCGATCTTTCCCACGATCCGGCAGATGTCCCAAGGCTGCTATCTGATATCAAAACGGGGAGCGCCGACATGGTCCAGGGGAGCCGTTACGCACCAGGTGGCGGCGTTCGCGGTTGGAACGGCAAACGCCGACTGTTGAGCCGGTCAGCCAATCTAGCATACCACTGGGGAGCAGGGACACCCTACGAATGCACTACCAACTTCCGAGTATTTTCTCGACAGGCTGCATCGGTGGTCTTATCCAGAGCCAAGGGCGACGGTTATGAGTTCATGCCGGAGTCTACATTACTTGTGATGTCATCCGGGTTTAGCATTCACGAAGTCCCGATTACGTTCACAAACCGCCGGCTAGGGCAAAGCAAATTGGACAAGAGGCAAGTGCTGAAGGGCTTAATTTTCTGTGTAGGCAGCGTATTCCAGTACCGGTTTCGACTGGGCCGCTTCTCCAGACGACGCCACGCTCCTGAAAAAGCTTGACGTGAGTTATTTAACATTTAGACGCAAGGACGCTGCACTTAATATGGAGTTTGGAACGATCTATCATTTGAATCTTCCTTGCCCATACCAATGTAACCAACCCCTTTCAGGTATCGTTCAACCCTCCTCCGCTCCCGATACTCAAGTTTTGTTGGCATCTGGCGTCATCGCTAGTGGGGAGTCATCAAGCTACACGACATAGTTTAGTGGACGAGGAGTTCCACTGAAGAGCTTGTCTTAGAAGTTGAGTCTTCACGGACGATTACCGCAGCAAAAGGGAATCTTCGGCCATGCCTTTGGCGCTAATGATAGGGGATGGATAGCAAGTGTCTTGCTGAGCCCCGCGACATTCTGTTAGCCCAAGACTGTACAGTCGGGGCACACTACGGTTGCACGCCCCCGCATCACGGGGAAGGAATCAGCGGCGTGTGCGTCGTCTCTGGTCTTGTCTTCGTCTAGCACTTCTCGACCGCTTAGCAGAGCCGGACATTCTGGCCCACATACGTGTGGTAAAAATCCCAGAAAGTGTAGTGCCTCGCTTCTCGCTTATCGCAATCAATGGAAATGTTACGAGTCCTAAACTCATCAGGATTATCCTGAGTCGTCGGGGTCTATATTCTAACCGTACTTGGTGGTCGCCTGGCGGTAACTGGACTCCCACAAAGCTGGGCATCAGCATGACGGTATCGGCTTTTACCCCGTCGACGGTGGCCCGCCAGTTTGGATGATAAGTGGCTTTCAGCAGCAGCAGGCTATCGCGCTCAACGGTAACATCAGCCGCGAAAAAATTTCTGCCGATTTCCTCGGAGAGCACGATGCCCCGCGATGGACCTGCAGAGACTTCGACTCTTCCCCTAAATATCCCTCCATCAACGGTGCTGTGTCTCCCTAAAAACATAGTTGGATGCTGTTTAACGCTCGGAAGTTCGCCAGACAGCCAATCCGTCGCCGCTGGAAAGAAGTCCGTTCTTCCTCCGGTAAACTCCAAACTTGATCCGACTAGGTCGAAGTATCCCGTTGTCTCCACTTGATATAAGAGATGGCGTCCAAACTGTTGGAGTGGCTGTACAAAGGCTGGAAAATCTCGGTCTTCGGGAGCTACCACATAGCGGACGTTGTAAAGATTGTATTGCTCCTGGCGGTTTTCGGCAAAAAAGAATCGAATGTCACCATTCAGTGAATATGCGTGGTATATGTGCCCCATCATGTCAAGGCCCTCTGCATGGAGAAGTGAGTGGACCGGAACAGCGCCAACGGCGTACTCATTTCCCCATTGGGTCGGCTGTCCGGCGTAAACCCGGCCGGGTGGAAGTTGCTCTAGTTTCTTAAATAAGGCACGTAAATCCCGCTCTTCTGAAGCAATAATCTGCCGGTTTTCTTTCATAAGTTGTGCATTCTGAGTAAGATATGTTCTTCTTTCGCTATATACTGGCAGCATAATCAACAAGGTTAATGCAATAGCTGCCACGAAAAACGACACGTTATTTCGAGCCATGGCCCAACGCCAAAGAGTAGCCAAGGCAATTGCCATTAGAAAGATTCCGCCAAAATGGACCCCGGCGATAAGCCGATGGAAATGCATATCCCGCCCCATAGGCAAAATGTCTATCAGCGGGCCCCAAGGGGATCTCCCGAAATAAAGCAATAACCATAACGAGAATATCGCTACCGGAATTAGGTATCGCTCCTCTCTCCAGCGACGCAGGCAAATCCCGAAACCTATAGCCAATAGGATGGTAAATGATGGAAACCGGTCGAAATCAAAGAGTTCCCCTCTGGCTAACGCCGGAAGCAACACGGAATACCCGTAAGAGTCGTACAGTCGTGGGTCCTCCAGGACACTGAGGTTTAAATACGGCTGGTCCAAAATTAATGGAACCAGGAAATATGACGTCACCACCACTACCATCACCAGTAGAATCAGCAACCGCTTCCACCTCATCCAGACGACTCTGGGAAACTCCGAGGTTAGCAATCGCGTCGTCGGAAGGAAGGTCAGAACGCTGAGGGTGAGGAAGACGATGGATCCGTAGATTAGGTGGGACATTAAGGTGGCGGCGAGTAACAGCGTTGCACAAAAGTAACCTCGACCCTCGCGCAAAACTCGATAACATATGGCCAAGGCTGGAGGCATAAGCACCATAGCCCAAAGCTGAGGGTAGATCCCGTACCCTCGCCAAATATAGCTTTCAAAATCGAAGCCATAAAGACCATCGGTAGCCGTAAGTGAGGCAACAAGGCCGCCCATGGCAGACGACAGTTGATCAAAACCTATGCGTCGCATAGACCAATAGATAGATAAGGGGAAAAGACTAAGTAGCAGATAGGTCGTCCAGTTCACCAACTCGAACGGGGAAAGTGCCCGCAGAGTTAGTATATGGATTAACGCTGTGGACAGATAAGGGAGATGTTGGTAGTAGTGGAAAAGGGGAAAACCCATTCCAATAGAGCCCATCCAAGGGTCGGTGAAGTCCAGTCCTTGGGTGATGCCCTCCACGGCGAGTTCTGTCGCCAGCAGATGCATACCTGTGTCGTTCGGGTCAGTGACCTGGACCGCTACTTCTGGGAAAAGGTGATACAAATTGAAGGCGACGGCGAATAGGACCAGAACGAAGGCAATGAGAGGTTCTCGCAGATGTAAACATTTCAGGACAGCGCGTCCGCCGTTGATTCCGGCGGTATTGGGGGTGGTCATAAAATTGTAAAACCCATGGGTCGTCGAATTCAGCGACTGGATGGGGCCAGAACGCCTGAATTATACCCGGCAGATTGGAATTCTGCATGGCAGGTCGGATGGAAAAACAAAGGAGAACTGGCTGCTCAAACAGGCTGGCCGCCCAACGAATCTAGCCCCTCGAACTCGGAACTCTCCAGATCACGGATAATAACCGCTATGCCCGCTGCGTAATCGTAATCCGAGACTAAATCAGCCGTCTAGGTGGTTCTCTCGGTACAGACCGTTAGACCTGTTATCGCCATGTATGCCAGGACAAAGTTGGCCCTACTGGCCGTGGAAAGGGCGACGAATCCGCGAAGGAAGAATATTATACAGATCTTCTATCGCGTCGTGACGAGATGATTGTTCCGGTACCATCGGCCGACCGCCTTCTCGGCAGTATATCTCAAACCATGGGCAGCTTGGATCAAGCGATATCCCACTTCGAGTATGTCCTGGCCTTTTGCCGCAGCGGGTTACCGACCCGAGTTGGCCTGGACCTGCTGCGACTATGCCGAGACGCTTAAAGAGCGGGATGCTGAAGGAGACCGCTCCAACGACATGTCCTTGCTGGACGAGTCCTTGGCCATATCCAGTGAGTTGGGCATGCGTACCTTGTGGAGAGGGTGCTGTCCCGGCGGGAGATACTGAAGGCGTAGGTTGATTGGAATCAGAGTAAGCTTATCGCGTGATTGGCTTAAGAGTCTGCAGGTTCTTCGACCAGGTCAGTGTCACTAGCACGGCCAATCCGTGTTTCTGGTGGAGTTGAACTCTCCCCCGTCTCCACCAAGAACACAGTGATTCTGCCTCTGGGCCTTCTGGGTCCGGGGGCGTTTCATTTATTAAGGACAATGCCACTGCCGGCGCAGGTAGTGGCTATTTCAAAGATTGGCCGGAAAGCTGGCTTGGGCCGGATGGCCACTACGGACTTCTCCTCGACGGTATCAACGTAGACGGCGTCCAGCATCGCCATAAGCAGCTTGCGCCTTTCGGCCAGGTCCGCTTCCTCCCACAAATCCGGGATGTTCTCCAGCAGCTTGCCAGATTCCATGGCGGCGTCAACGCCGGGGGCGACCAGGTTGGCAAGCTTGTCCTCCAGGGAGCGTTTTTCACGGCGGTAGTCCTCCAGATAAATACCAAGTGATGGTTATATTTCGTTTTTGTCATACTTCATCGTTTTATGACGGCTCCGGCTGCCGCCGGGTCTTTTCTTCTGTCTGCACACTACATTTACTCCGCTTCAAGTGCGCGTTGAAAATCAGACCATTCGGGCGGCGTGGTGACGCCTTCCCAATCGTCAAAGTGCAGCAAGTCACTGAGGGGCATGCGGTCGCGCCACCCTTCCGTCTGCAACAACGGCTGGCTGAGGAATTCCACCGGATAGCCAAGGCAGAGATAAGCCACCGGTATCACGTGGGGTGGGATGCCGAGAATTTTCCTCAGCTGAGGTAGTTTGAGCACACTGACCCAGCCCACGCCGATACCCTCAGAGCGGGCTGCCAGCCACAAATTTTGGACCGCGCAGCAAGTAGAGTACACGTCGGTTTCCCTTATGGAATTGCGCCCAAGCACCTCTTCGGCTCTGGTCGGGTCGCAGGTGATACATAGGTTGACCGGCGATTCCAGGATGCCTTCCAACTTTAGGGACAGGTAATGGGAACGGCGCGGCTCGTCGTAATAGCAGGCCGCCGCTCGGCGCTCCCGCTCATATAGTTCCTTGACCTGATTACGCACGTCCAGACTGCGAATCAGCATGAAGTCCCAGGGTTGCATGAATCCGACGGAAGGCCCCTGGTGAGCCGCTTTTATTAGCCGGGCCAGCACCAGGTCTGGAATCGGGTCATCGCGAAAGTGCCGTACATCACGCCGGGAATAGATTGCCCGGTAGATCGCTTGGCGTTGCTCCAAAGGGAAAACATCCGGCGTTAGGGACGATTCGGGCGTGGATGTCATAGACATACTCTCCGGCCAGCAGCGTTGGGACGTACAAAAGCCCCCGTCTTTCTTCGGACGGGGGCCTATCACAAAATGTAGTACCCGCTCAATCCTCGAAGCGGTTAAACCTGTGCGGCAGGTCTCCTGACTGATGGGTTGTCACCCTCCAGCGCCTTCCCGCCGGATGAAGGGCAGTGGCTGCGCTTACGCTTGCTGGAAGGATTCCCAATTACAGTGGCGGGCCCGTGCCGGAGTCTCACCGGCTTCCCTATTCTCCCCGATAAATCGGGGCACCGCACGCTATTCTGTTTCCGCTCATGAGAATATGGGAAACATGGACCTAAGTCAATGGAGCCAGGACGCCCCAATCCCCCAACAGTTTGCAGTAGCTTCGGCTCCCGGCGATCGAAGCGGGTAAAGTCGGCTTCAATCGCTTATCAATAAAAACCCTACCGTGTTTTATTTTGCCATGATGACCCCGGTTGTAGCCGCCCCGATAGAAGAGACCCCGGTTGCCGTTGGACCGGCGGCCTACTCCGAACCGTGACGAGATGCCGCTGCTTCGATGAACTCGTTGATCAGGCCGGCGGCCGTGGCGAAGCGGCCGCGATGCCCCTGGAGGCAGGCGGTCAGGCCCAGGGAGACCGCCAGGTGGGCGGGCACCCCAATGTGTTTGGGGTTGGAGGGTAACGGCTCGTCAAAGTTCTCTTTCACTTCCGTGTACGGCTAGGGCTTCAAGTGAGGGTAGCTAGTCACTAGGGCAGGTGATTCACAGGAACTATTCCCCCAACTGGTCATGTGGGATTGCGTCTGGATTGAGCGCCCGGATAATAGTAAATCTGGAAGTCCGATATGGCGGGATTCAGAGGAGTCTTGTATACCCTGGCCAAGCTGATGGGGGACTATAACGCCGTGAAGAAGGGTAAGGTGGGCAAACGCGTGGGCCGCCGGTTGGCAGGAAAGGCCACCGGCAAGGCGATGCGGAAATTGTTCAAATAGATGGCTTCAACTGGTTGCTAGGTCTTTTCGGACTTGGTTTGCGTGTGATCACCATCCATGAATATGGGAACGCCCAGATGGATCGCCAGCGACAGACCAGCCGCCACGTCCACGTTGACGTCGCACAATCCTGCGCCAGTCTCTAGGCGCAGGACTCCATCACCCCGCCAGTAGGTTCCAACAACTTGATAATCACTTGGCTAACTTTGGCATCAAGGGCTTCCGCCACCAGGCGGGTCAAGTGGTGATCCGGGCAGTGATCGGTGGCAAGGCCGCGCATCTCTATTGCTAGAGCCCGAGCTTGCTCCAGAGACACTTTAATGATGAGCGCCCCTCTGTTGATTTTAAGCCGCAGGAGCAACTCGCCACACCGGCCATCTGCGCTTCTTCGCACTAAGTATGGATAAACCGGCGTCATTTTTCCCTCCTAGTTGGGTTTATCACCTGTCTTCTCTGGCAATCACGCAATACAACTGGAAACACCACTAAAGGCTTATTGGCAAAGACAGGGATTGGTATCTCGGAGTTGCTACAGGTGACGCAGATGCGCTAGGTTGAGGGTGTCTTTCCCTGCGATTGTCTACTGGGGACACTGGACGATGATATGTTTCAGGCACTTGCAGCACTGGGTTCCAATCGACACACTGCTGTAATCAGTGGCATTCCATGCCGGTCTGATTCGCCATATTGCCACCGGGATAGTCCAGCTTGCAGGTCCCGTGGGACCTGCAAGCTGGACTATCCCGGTGTTAGGGTGTTACCCCGGCCTGGCGCAGGAGGTCTTGGGTCCCCTTCAGGTCACCCAGGTCTTTTATGGCGATAGCCGGTTGGTTAATCTCGGTAAATGGGATGAGGACGTGGGGGTTTTTGACGCCCTCAACTAGGGGATATTCAAAGGTCTGACCTGCGAAGTATTGCTGGCCTACCTTGGAAAGCATGAACTCAAGGAACCGCTGGGCAACTTCCTTATTCTCAGAGCCGTCTAAGACTCCGGCTCCCGCTACCATAACCGTTGCCCCTGGTCCTCCGGATCTGGGATGGTAGTTACGGGCAGGAAAGGACTCACCTTC
>Ga0315336_1004931_pt1 | contig 15160 bp, 16 predicted proteins | sample ASW5metaG_FD_204512 | JGI IMG/M metagenome (GOLD analysis project Ga0315336, IMG submission 204512) | Ammonia-oxidizing marine archaeal communities from Monterey Bay, California, United States - ASW #5 | ecosystem: Environmental > Aquatic > Marine > Intertidal zone | place: USA: California...
CCGGTTTTGCGATCAACGTGTCCGGACATTCCATTAACGACAGCACCTTCCCGGACTTCGTTCTGGAGCAATTCGGCAAGACCCAGGCGCCCACGACCAAGGTGTGCTTTGAAATTACTGAAACCGCAGCCATAGCCAATCTCGATAATGCTGTGGACTTCATGAATCGTATGCGCATCATTGGATGCACGTTCTCGCTGGACGACTTCGGCACAGGATTGTCGTCTTACTCTTATCTGCGCAACCTGCCGGTGGACTTCGTCAAGATCGACGGTGTTTTCGTCAAAGACATGGCGGAAAACCCTGCCGACTACGCAGTGGTTCGCTCCATCAATGAAATCGGCCATTACATGGGCAAACGCACGGTTGCCGAATATGTGGAGGATGGCCAGGTGCTCACCAGCCTGCGCGAGATAGGTGTGGACTACGCCCAGGGATTTGCGATCAGCAAGCCCACGTTACTGCAGGACATCAGCGTCAGCGCCTGAGCCGGGGTTTAGCTGTTACGCGTCGACGCGTCCTAAGATCAGGAACTCCATTAACGCCTTCTGGCTGTGCAGGCGGTTGCCGGCTTCGCGGAACACCGCCGCGCGCGGATCGTCCAACAACGTTTCGCTGACCTCTTCGCCGCGGTGCGCGGGTAGGCAATGCATGAATACGACGTCGCGATCGGCTTGATCGAGCAGCCCTTCGTTGACCTGATAATCTGCAAACACCGCGCGCCGATTGGCTTCCTGGCCTTCATGCCCCATGGATGACCATACGTCCGTCACGACCAGATCCGCGCTTGCCACGGCTTCGCTCGGCGTGTCGACTAATACGGCGTTGTTAGTGCTGTTGAGGATGTCTGCATCCGGGCGATATTCCGGCGGGGTCGCGATCTTGAGGTTGAATCCCCACTGACGCGCTGCGTTGATGTATGAATGGCACATGTTGTAGCCATCTCCCACGAAGGCAACCGTGGCGCCGACGATGCTGCCGCGAACCTCTTCATAGGTCTGGATGTCCGCAAGCAGCTGGCAAGGATGCAGCACGCTGCTCATGGCGTTGATCACCGGTACGCTCGCGGCGGTAGCCAACTGTTCGATGTGTCGCTGTTGCAGGGTACGGATCATGATGATGTCTACCATCTCCGACAATACTCTCGCCAGGTCTTCTATTGGCTCGCCACGCCCGATCTGAGTTTCCTGTGTGCCGAGGAACAGAGCGTGGCCGCCAAGCTGGGAGAGGCCTGCTTCGAACGCAACCCGGGTACGAGTACTGCTCATCTGCAGGATGAGCGCGCCGGTTCTGCCGATCAGGGGCTGGTAGGTCTCCCCGGCTTCGTGCATCTCGCGCATACGTTTGCCGCGCTGAATCAGGTAGTCCAGATCCTCAATGGAAAAATCGAGTAGCGACAGGAAATCCCGTTTAGCCATGACCAGATTACCGTTAGAGCAGAGGTCAGGATTGCAGCAGACCCGTCACTTTGGCGGCAAGCTCATCGGCTTCCGTGTCAGTGAGGGTGAGTGGCGGCAGAAGCCGCAGGATGTTGCCTTGGGTGACGTTGATGAGTACGCCGCTGGCGAGGCCTTGGGTGACCAGTTCCGGGGCGTCTTCATTGAGCACGACGGCGATCATGAGGCCGTAGCCGCGAATCTCTTTAACCCGGTTGTTGCCAGCCAGTTGCTCCTGCAGTTGCGAAAGCAGGCGCTCGCCTAGCGCAGCAGCGCGCTCGCACAGCCCGAGCTCCTCAATCTCATCGAGGACCGCGTGAGCCGCGGCACATGCCAATGGGTTGCCGCCAAAAGTAGAGCCGTGATTGCCGGGTACGAACAGTTCCGCAGCCTCGCCCCGCGCAAGACATGCGCCTATCGGCATGCCATTGCCCAGACCTTTTGCGGTGGTCAATACATCTGGCAGGCAGCCACTGTGCTGATACGCGAAATACCGTCCGGTTCTGGCGTTGCCCGTCTGCACTTCATCCAGCATCAACAGCCAGTTGTGGGCGTCGCATATTTTGCGCAGTGCGGGCAAGTAGCCCGGGTCCGGTATTTCTATACCGCCTTCGCCGAGCACCGGCTCGACAAACACGGCGACGACATCGGGATTGTTTTCCGCGATCTGTTGCACCGCGGCGATGTCGTTGTATGGGGCGCGCACGAACCCTGATAGCAGGGGTTCGAAGCCGGCATGAACCTTGCGGTTGCCGGTAGCGGTGAGGGTGGCCATGGTGCGGCCGTGGAAGCTGCCGTCCATAACCACGACGGCGGGGTTCTTGATGCCCTGTTGGTTGCCTTTGAGGCGCGCCAGCTTTATAGCCGCTTCGTTGGCCTCTGCGCCTGAATTCGCGAAGAAGGCCGTATCCATACCCGACAATTCGCACAGCCGATCGGCGAGCTTAGCCTGCAGTGGAATCTCGTACAGGTTCGACGTGTGCGTCAGCGTATTGGCCTGGTCGGCGATGGCGGCAGCAACGCGTGGATTGGCATGACCCAGGCCGACGACCGCCAGCCCGGTTAACCCGTCCAGGTACTGTTTACCGTCTGCATCCTGCAGATAGGCGCCCTTGCCGCTGGTAAATGCTACCGGTAACCGTGCGTAGGTATTCATTAAATGATTCACGTCTCAAATCCGCGATGATTAGCCTAAAACGCAACAGGCGGCACATGTGCCGCCTGAACTGAACCGAAAACGATACTCCAGGCAATGAGAGGGTTCAATAGGCTTTTTACCCACCGGCATCGGCCAGGGCATGCCCCAGACGTTGCAGACCCGCCAGGAGCGTTTCCCGCGGGCAGCCGAAATTGAAGCGGATGTGGCTGGGTTCGCCGAACTGGGCGCCCGGCGAGATGCCGAGACCGTGGCTGGCGAAGTGACTCTGGGTGTCTTCGGTGTCGAGGTCGGCGACATCGATCCACGCAAGGTAGGTTGCATCGTGCGCGAGAAGGCGTTCGCCAACGACGGATTTGAGTTCGGCCAGGTTGGCGCGGAGATAAGCCATTAACTCATCGATGTAGCTCGAGCGGTCGTTGAACGCGCGCTCGCATGCGACAAATCCAAGTGGACCGATGCCTGGCTGCAGACCTGCTCTGGCACGCAGAAAATTTTGCCGCAAGGTCGGGTCGGGAATGATGGCGGCCGCACAGCTGATGCCGGGAATATTGTAAACCTTGGTGGGTGAATACAGGCTGATGGTGCGTGCCGCTATCTCGGGATGTTGGGCGGCAATGGGCAGGTGAGTCTGGTCTGGGTCGAGTACGATGTTGCAATGGATTTCGTCGGTGACCAGGTACAGGTCGTGTTTGTCAATAAACCGGGCGAGCTCGGCCAGCTCGTTTGAGGTGTAGCATCTGCCGGTAGGATTCTGCGGGTTGCATATCATCAGCATGCGCGTGTCAGGTTGTACAGCCTCGGCCATGGCGTCGAAGTCCATGCGCCACTGACCGTCGCTTACGGCCATGGGTACGCGGATATCGCTGCCCCCTGCATTGGCCGCCAGTGCCAGGAAAGGGTGATAAACCGGGGTTGGCATCAACAGGGATGACTCCGGAGCCACGCTGCGGGCGGCAAGATTCAACATCGGCACTACCCCGGGCACCCACACGATCCACTCTTCGGGCACAGACCAGGCGTAGTGGTGTTCAAGCCAGCGTTGCAACGACTCGACCAGACTCGGTGGTCGATCGGTATAGCCCAGAATCGGGTGCTCGAGGCGCTCGCGCAATGCGTCGAGAAGGAACTGAGGCGCTGCGAAATCCATGTCGGCAACCCAGAATGGGAGCACATCTGGTGCGAACTTCAGCCACTTCGTGCTCTGGCTGTGGCTGCGGTCAATCACTTCGTCGAAATCAAAGGGCATAATGTGGTTGTTGTCGGTTATTTGGCGATGGGATAACGGTATAAGCAATTTTGCGTCAAACCGCTACAATAGGCGCAGCACAAAATCGGATCGGCCTGTATGTCAGAACAAGTTTTAGACGCGATAAAGCAGCAGATAGGTGAAAACCCCATCATTCTCTACATGAAAGGTTCGCCCCAGGCGCCCCAATGTGGATTCTCCGCGCAAACCGTGCAATGCATGGTGGCGTGCGGTCAGCGCTTCGCCTATGTAGACATATTGTCGAACCCTGACATTCGCGAGACGTTGCCTGGTTTTGCAAACTGGCCGACCTTTCCGCAGCTGTGGGTCGACGGCGAGCTGGTAGGTGGTTGCGACATCATCACCGAGATGTTCGAAGAAGGCGAACTGCAAACCCTGCTGGAAGAAACCAGCGCCAAGATTGCCGCCGACGAGTAAGGTTTATTCCAGCGCGTCTAACGCCGGCGCGTAATCCCAACCATTTACCATCTGGCAGAACAGCTGCGCAGTACGCTCAGTATCGTAGGCTGCGCTGTGCGCCTGGCTGTTATCGAAGGTCAGGCCGGCACGACGGCACGCTTCGCTAAGAACGGTGTGCCCGTATGCCACGGCTGCCAGAGAAGCAGTGTCCAGTGTGCTGAATGGATGAAACGGACTGCGCTTTATGCCGGTGCGCGCACAGGCCGCATTTAAGAATCCATGGTCGAACGAAGCGTTGTGGGCCACCATGATGGCGCGGTGACAGCCATTGTCTTTCATGGCTTTGCGCACCAGTTTGAAGAACTCTCCCAGCACCAGCTTTTCGTCTTGCGCCTGCCGCTGGGGATCGTCGACGTCGATGCCGGTGACGCGCAGGCTGGCAGGGTCGATGATGGCGTCAGGAAAGGGAGAGATATCCCAACTCACAAGCTCGGCCACGCTAATGGCATCGTCCTGCCATCCCAGCAGGCCACAGGCGAGTTCCAGCAGAGGGTTTGTCGAGCTGTCGAACCCGCCGGTTTCAATGTCTACAACCACCGGCAGGTAGCCGCGAAAGCGCTCACTCAACTTCATGCGGCCACCATACCAACATCTGTGCGCAACAACATCCGCGCCGCGGGGATTGCAAAGCCGTGCGCGATGCATAATATGGCGCCCCCTGTATCGATGGGACTGGCGTTGTGGCGGAAAAAATGAAAATTGTGTTGGCGTACTCGGGCGGTCTGGATACCTCCGTAATCTGTCGCTGGTTGCAGGAAACCTACGACGCCGAGGTGGTGACCTTTACAGCGGATATTGGGCAAGGCGAGGAAGTCGAGCCCGCTCGCGCCAAGGCTCAAGCCATGGGCGTGAAGGAAATCTACATCGAAGACCTTACCGAAGATTTCGTGGCCAACTATGTGTTTCCCATGTTCCGGGCCAATACCGTATATGAGGGCGAGTATCTCCTGGGTACCAGTATCGCCCGACCATTGATCGCACGGCGGCTGGTAGAGATCGCGCGGGAAACCGGGGCGCAAGCCGTGGCGCATGGCGCCACCGGTAAGGGGAATGACCAGGTACGCTTCGAAATCGGCGCCTATGCACTGAATCCGGACATCAAAGTCATCGCGCCCTGGCGCGACTGGGACCTGACCTCGCGTGAGGCGCTCATGGATTTCTGTGAGAAGCACCAGATACCGGTGGATTTCCAGCGCGGTGAGAAGTCACCTTACTCCATGGATGCCAACCTGCTGCACATCTCCTATGAAGGGGGCGGTCTGGAAGATCCGGCCAGTGCGGCGGAAGAGCGCATGTGGCGCTGGACCGTGGCGCCGGAAGACGCGCCAGACGAGCCTGAGTTGATCGAGCTGGAATATGAATGCGGCGATCCGGTGGCCCTGAACGGCGCAAGGCTGTCGCCGGCGACTATGTTGCGAACCCTGAATGAGTTGGGTGGCGCACATGGTGTGGGGCGCAGCGATATTGTCGAAAATCGATTCGTTGGCATGAAGTCGCGCGGTTGCTACGAAACCCCTGGCGGCACGATTCTGTTGAAAGGGCACCGGGCTATGGAATCCATAACCCTGGATCGTGAAGTAGGGCATCTTAAAGACGATCTGATGCCCCGCTATGCCAAGCTGATTTACAACGGCTACTGGTGGGCGCCTGAGCGCAAAGTCTTACAAGCTTTGATAGACGCGTCACAGAATGAGGTAAATGGGTACGTTACGCTCAAGTTATATAAAGGCTCTGTATCGATAGTGGGACGTAGTTCCGCTACCGACAGCCTCTATGATGCGGACGTCGTGACGTTTGAAGACGATCAGGGCGCCTTTGATCAGAAGGACGCGGGCGGTTTCATTAAGTTGAACGCGCTGCGCTTAAGGCTCGGTGCAAAAAAAGGCCGCGACTACTCCTGATCACGCCCCTTAAGTAGTAGGAATGGGCCGGCGATGTCGAACTATCAGGTACTGTTCAGCGGAGACGTGGCGCGAGATGCCAACGTTGACGCTGTGCGCGAGAATCTGGCCAGGGAGCTTGGGCTCGATGAGCGTAAAACCAGGCAGCTGTTCAGTGGTCGAACGGTAGTCATTCGCAGCCAGTTGGACCAGCTGGAGGCGCAGGCGTGGCAGGAACGGCTCGCCCAGTTTGGCGCGATTTGCCGTATAAAGGACCTCACCCCTAAAGAAGAGCCGGTCGGTTTCGCCGCGGAAAAGTCCGAGGTGCGTGCCGATCGTACCTTGCGTGACATTACCGCTGCCCACCTGGAATGTCCGCGCTGCAGCCATTTGCAGTTGGATTCCAGCCATTGCGCGCGTTGTGGCGTGAACCTCGAAGAAGCCCTCAAGGCTAAGCGCAAAGAAGACCTGCTTATCGAGAAAAAGATACGCGAGTTGCGCGGTAAGCGCGAAACGCCGGACGAGCCGGTCATGCGCCGGGCAGTGAACGACACCCCGATAATCGCTGAATCGTCGCCCGAGGCTGCTAAAGCCCGCAAGGGCGTGCGAGCCTGGTTCAAGAAATAGTGCGGGCCCGGTAGGATGGCGCATCCATTACGAGCCGGTACCGATCTCTGACTACGCAATCCAACCTCCCCATCGGGGTTTTCGACTCAGGCATGGGTGGGCTCACCGTACTCGCCGCCCTGAGGCGCCAGCTTCCCGACGAAGACTATGTCTATCTTGGCGATACTGCTCGTTTGCCCTATGGCACCAAATCTGCCTCGACGGTACGCCGTTATGCCGCCCAAGCTGCCAGCCAGCTGGTGGAGCGCGGCGTAAAAGCATTGGTGGTGGCGTGTAATACGGCGTCCGCGTTCGCCCTTGCACATCTGCGCGAAGAATTCGCGCCCTTGCCCGTGTTCGGGGTCGTGCAGCCCGGGGCCGAAGCTGCCTTTGCGCGGGCCGGTGAAGATGGGGTGCTGGTGCTGGCGACGGAAAGCACCATTGCAGCAGGCGCGTACCAGCGTGCACTCACGGAGCTTGCGCCGAGGCTTCCCGTGTATGGCCGTGCATGCCCACTGTGGGTCACGCTGGCCGAGCAAGGTCCGCAGAATCCCGCATTCATAGAGCACGTGCTGCGCTATGCGCTGCGCGGCTTCCTGGACGGTCGCCCGCACACCCTGCTGCTCGGTTGCACGCACTTTCCGGTCTTCGAAAGTGCTCTACAGGCGCTTCTGCCGGCCGGCACGGTGGTGGTCGACTCTGCTGAGACCACCGCCGCGAACGTTGCGGTGGAACTGGCTCAACTGGGACTGATCAGCGACCTAGCCCCAGGAGGCCCAGGCGGCGCGCTGTTTTTCGCCACAGACGGAGCGGCGCGATTCGTGCAGGTCGGGGGTTACTTCCTCGGTGCGGCCATCGCGTCGGTGGAGTTGATCGACCTGTAGGCCCGGTTACGAGCTGTCTGCGATTTCGGTTTTCTGTTTGTATTCGCACAGGTCTTCGACAATACACGCCCCACAGCGGGGTTTGCGGGCGACGCATACATAGCGGCCGTGCAGGATCAGCCAATGGTGCGCATCCTGCTTGTATTCCTCCGGCACCACCTTGAGCAGCTTCTTCTCCACCTGTAGCACGTTCTTACCCGGCGCGAGTTTGGTGCGATTGGAAACCCTGAAGATATGGGTGTCCACGGCAATGGTGGGATGGCCGAACGCGGTGTTCAGAATCACGCTCGCCGTCTTACGCCCCACGCCTGGAAGCTTCTCCAGACTGTCGCGGTCTTCGGGCACCGTAGAGTTGTGCTCATCCATCAGGATTTTGCACGTCTTGATGACGTTGGCGGCTTTGGTATTGTACAAGCCGATGGTCTTGATGTAGCTCTTCAACTGACCCAGGCCAAGCGCGTGCAGCGTTTCCGGTGTGTTGGCGACTTTGAACAGTGGTTTGGTTGCCTTGTTGACGCTTACGTCGGTGGCCTGGGCGGAGAGGATCACGGCGATGAGCAACTCGAATGGGGTCTTGTAGCGCAACTCGGTAGTCGGATCCGGATCTGCCTGTTGCAGGCGCGCAAAAATCTGGCTTCGTTTGTCGGCGTTCATTGGTCGGGTTGTCTCGCCATTGGCGTTGAGCTTGGGTCCTGGGATCGTCGCAGAAATCGGGCCGCGTTGAAAAGAGCATAGAGCAATCCCGCGACCAGGAAAGCGCCCGGCGGGTACGCGGCCAGTGGCAGCAACTTGGCGGCGCTGTAGTCGATCTGCCAGGTCAGTGCGGCAGGGCCGAACAACAGATGGGCGTCCGCCAGCAAGGTTCCGTTGGCGAGCAGCTCACGCACCGCGCCCAGCATCAGCAAGGCAATCGCAAATCCCAGGGCGGTACCGGCCGCGTCAAAGAACGTGTTGGCGATGCTTTGTTTGCTGGCGTATGCCTCGGCGCGGCCGAGGATCATGCAGTTGGTAACGATGATCTGCACGAACAAAGCGATCTTCAGGTACAGCTCATAGGCGAACGCTTCCAGTATCAGGGTGGTGATGGTGGTGAAGGTCGCGATGATGAGCACGAAGCAAGCCAGGCGGGCCTCTTCCGGTATGAGTTTTCGCAAGGCAGATATACACACATTGCTACCAACCATAACCACCGTGCTGGCAGCTGCCAGGCCCAGAGCATTCACCACCGTGGAACTCACCGCCAGTAGAGGGCATAGGCCGAGCAACTGCGCCCAGGCCGGGTTGCGCTGCAGCACGGCGCTGCGCAGAATTTCGCTGTTAGGCGTCACAATAAGCCTCCACACTGCCATATGCCTGTGCAGCCGCGCGGCGCATGGCGTTGGAGGTAATGGTGGCGCCGCTGACGTTGTCCAGTGCTTCGAACTCGAGGCGGGTGGAACCGTCCAGTGCGGGCAGCCAGGCGTCACGCTGATGATCGATGAAATCGCCGATGCCCGGGGTTTCGCGATGGCCGGTGACGCGCAACGCCAGGCTCGCATCGTCCGCCCGCCACATTACGGTCAGGTAAATGGGGCCCGCATATCCGGGCACAGTAAGGCGCTGGAACATCCGGTCATCGCACGCGCCAAAGGTGGCTTGGGAGAGATCCATGTGTTCGGGTAGAGCAGCCCCTGCCAGTTCCTCCAGCAGCATTCGCGCCCGCGCCTGGCGATTTGCCGTTATGCCCTCCTCGGTGAACGCGTGGGTGCCGACCAACAGCGCGCCGCAACCGCCGCCAATCGCCAGCAGGATGCTCAGTAGCCTAACCACTTGTCCGGGCCTCGAGGGTACGGCGTGCGCCTATCCTGTTCAGCAGCGGCGTCATGGCGTTGGCGAACAGCACCGCGAATGCGATGCCGTCGGGGTATGCACCAAAGGCTCGAATGGCGTAGATGAAAATGCCAATGACGAGCCCAAACAGGACCTGCTGTCGCGCTTCGCGTGGATGGGTGACCGGGTCGGTGGCGACAAAAAATGCCGCGGCTACGAAACCGCCGCCGGTCCAGTGGAACCACGCAGAGCCCATGCTCAACGATGAACCCTGATCGTAGCCCAGCACCGCGCAGGCGCCGAGCGCGGCAAACATGGCTACTGGAATGCGCCAGGCAATGAGACCTTTAATGGTTAGCAGCAGGCCGCCGACCAGGAAGCACAAGGCGACGAATGTCTGCCCCGCGACGATGGTGGCGTAGGTCGCATCAAATTCAGAGGTGGTCAGCCCAGGGCGATAGCGAAACTCGCTCAGCAGGGTGGCGCCGCTCAATACGTCGACTTCGACGGCATTCGCGCTGGGCCAACTGGCCAGGCCTTGCGGAAAACAGACCAACACTACTGCATATCCAACCATTGCCGGATTGAATACGTTGCGCCCCATACCGCCATAGGCGTGTTTAGCTAAGCCGATGGCTGCCGCGCCAGCCAGCAGAAGGTGTTCCGCTGCGGTATAAGGCGGCAGGCATATGGCGATTAGCCAGGCAGTGACCAGGGCCGTGCAATCCTGCAGATGAAAGCCAATGGCGTGCAGCCTGCCGGTACTTGGGACTGCAGCGCCAGGTTTGGCGTATAGGAACACCGCCAGGGCTTCGATGGCGCAGCAGAAAAAACTTGTCAGCGCAATGTTCCACAGTATCCCTGCTCCCCATATGAAGACCATAGCCGCGGTGCCAGGTATCAGCGCCAGCAGCACCCAATGCATGATGCGTGCGCTTGTCATGACCACCGTTGCCTGTTGCGCAAGCGCGTGGCGCGCTTTTCAGCGGCCGACTGCTGCGCCTGTGCCTGTCGTTCGAGGTGCGCTTGAAAGCGTGCTTTGTGCCGTTGCCGTGCCGCGACTTCGGTTTGTTGTCGCTGCTGGGCTTGTTTGGCGGCGCCGAAGCTGGCAGCAAGTGGTATGAGCGAAGGGCATGCCTGATCGCACAGACGGCACTCGATGCATTGCATAAGGCCCTGCTCGACGGCGAGGGCGGAGTTGTCTCGGTCCACGGCCTGCCATAGCGCTTGTACCGGCAGGTCCACGGGGCATAGCGGATCGCAGCGAGCGCAATTGATACAGGCGCGAGCCTGGGGGCTGATGCCTGGCTGGTCGCCATCGCTGATTGGCGCTGCGTCGAGGACGTGCAGGCTGATGCAATCTACCGGGCAGGCCGGCACACACAGCTCACAGCCTGTGCAGACCTGTTCGATGACGGTGTGCATCTTGTTGGCGGCCCCAACGATGGCATCCACCGGGCATGGCGGTAGACACAGGGCGCAACCGATACAGCGAGCTTCGTCGATGACCGCGACCACCGCGGAGGGTTCCGTCGGAGGCGTATCGGTTTGCTCTGCGCCCATCAAGTCGATGAGTTGATGGTGCAACGTTGCGCCGCCGGGAGGACACAGATTGAGTGCGGTCGAACCCGCAGCGATCGCTTCAGCATATGGGCGGCAGCCGGGATAGCCGCACTGCGCGCATTGCGTTTGAGGAAGCAGGGCGTCGACGGCGTCAACCAGCGGCTCGTCGTCACGCGGGTAGCGCGCGCTCATCGCACGATGGGCCAATGCAATAGCCGCCAGTGCGCACATCAGTAACACGGGTGTGGCTAGCCAGCTCATCCCGCCAGCCCTTGAAAACCCATGAAGGCGAGGCTCATCAGCCCGGCGGAAATGAGTGCGATGGGAGCACCGCGAAAGGGGGTCGGCACGTTGTCGTCGTCCAATGCTTCGCGCATGGCGCCAAACAGCACCATCACGCCGGTAAAGCCGCCGGCGGCTCCGATACTGAATACGACAGTCTGCAGAAGATTCAAATCCTGGTTGATGGCCAGCAGCGCAACGCCAAGCACGGCGCAGTTGCTTGTGATCAACGGCAGGTAGATCCCCAGCAACTGATGCAGGACTGGTGAGGTGGCCTGTAGATAGTATTTCACCAGCTGTACGACACCTGCGATTACCACGATGAACAGGATGATGCGCAGATACTCGAGTTCCAGCGGCACCAGCAGTCCGTGGTATAGAAGATGAGCGCTTACCGCGGCGAGGGTCAGAACGAAGGTTGTCGCAACCCCGGTAGCCAGCGCGGTGTCATAACCTTTGGTAATGCCCATGAATGGGCAGAGGCCGAGAAACTGGGCCAACACGAAGTTGTTGACCAGGAGCGCGCCGATAAGCAGCAGGGCAAGGTCTGCCATGTTCAGCGCTCGGTGCTATCTCACGTCCATGCCCGGCACAGCGCCGCTGTCCGGAGCAAGCAGGAAAATGTCGCTGCCGCCTGGACCCGCGGCCAGTACCATGCCTTCCGACACGCCGAAGCGCATCTTGCGGGGTGCGAGATTGGCCACCACCACCGTGAGCCTGCCCACGAGGTCTTGTGGCTGATACGCGTCCTTAATGCCCGAGAACACCTGACGCTGGTGATCCCCAACGTCCAGGGTGAGCTGCAGGAGCTTGTCAGCGCCTTCGACATGATCAGCAGCCACGATTTTCGCTACTTTTAACTGAACTTTGGCGAAATCATCGATATTGATGTAATCGTCTTCTGCTGCTGGTGCGTCGTCTGCCGATGCGTCACCGTCTGCCGTTTCAGTGGCCACTGGCTGGGCGGACGCTGTTACCAGTTTATCGATGGTTTTCATCTCCATGCGCGTGAGCATGGCTTTGAACTTGGCAATCTCATGGTCCAGCAACGGTCTGTGGATGTCTTCCCAGCCCAGCGGTTCCACCTGCAGGAACGCTTCCGCCTTCGCCGCTACCTCCGGCAGGATAGGTTTCAGATAAACCACCAGCGCCCGAAACATATTGATCGCCTGACTGCATACCAGGCCGACGAGCTCTTGCTTGTCGGGATCCTTGTTCAGGTTCCAGGGTTCATGCAGAGCGATGTACTGGTTAGCCAGGTCTGCCAGGCCGGTGATCTCCCGCACGGCCTTGCTGGTGTCGTCCTTTTCGTACAGGTCCGCAATGACGTCGGCCTGCTCCACGAATTTCTGCCACAGCGGTTCGTCGTGTATCTGCGCGGCCAGCTTGCCGTCGAACTGCTTGTGAATAAACCCTGCACAACGGCTGGCAATGTTGATCACCTTGCCGACCAGGTCGGAGTTTACCCGTTGCACGAAGTCTTCGAGGTTGATGTCGATGTCGTCTGCCGACCCATTCAACTTGGCGGCGTAGAAATAGCGCAGGTATTCCGGGCTCAAGAAACGCAGATAATCTTCCGCGGTGATGAACGTCCCGCGCGACTTCGACATTTTGGTGCCGTTGACAGTGATGAACCCGTGGGTGTGTATGCGCGTTGGGGTACGGAAATCAGCACCGTCCAGCACCGCGGGCCAGAACAGCGCGTGGAAGTTGATGATGTCCTTGCCGATGAAGTGGTGCACTTCATTTTCGCTGTCCGCCAACCAGAAATCGTCGAACACAATGCTATTGCTGGCGTCGCAAAAATTCTTGAAGCTGGCCATATAGCCGATGGGTGCGTCCATCCACACGTAGAAGTACTTGTCTTGCGTGCCGGGGATGAGGAACCCAAAGTACGGCGCATCACGCGAGATGTCCCAGGGCTTCAAGCCGGCCTCCAACCACTCAGACAGCTTGTTGGCGACTTCGCGTTGCACGGTGCCGGAACGGGTCCACTGCTTGAGAAATTCCGTATACCTGGCGAGGTCGAAAAAATAGTGCTCGGATGCGCGCAGTTGCGGCTCGGTGCCAGTGTAGACCGAGCGCGGATTTTTGAGTTCAGTCGCATTGTAGGTGGCGGAACAGGCCTCGCAGTTGTCACCGTACTGGCCATCGGCGCCGCACTTGGGACACTCGCCAACCACAAAACGGTCCGCCAGAAACAGTTGCTTTTCCGGGTCGTAGAGCTGCTCGACCTTTTCCGTAAAGATCAGGCCGCGCGCCTGCAGGCGTTCGAAGATCAGCTCTGAAAAATAGCGATTCTCGTCGGAGTGGGTGGAGTAGTAGTTGTCGTACTCAACCGAAAAACCATTGAAATCGCGCAGGTGATCCTGGCGCATCCGCTCGATCAGAGCTCCCGCACTCACCCCCTCTTCCTCGGCACGAATCATGGTGGCGGTACCATGGGTGTCGTCTGCGCACACGTAGATCACCTGATTGCCGCGCATGCGCTGAAAACGAACCCAGATGTCCGTTTGTATATGCTCCAACATATGGCCCAGATGGATGGGGCCATTCGCGTTGGGCAGCGCACTGGTGACTAAGATTCTGCGAGCCATGAGCCTTGTTGCCTTTACTTGAGCGAAGTGTGGGGTGAAAAAAGGGCGCTCATTCTACCCGTAGCTGCAGTCCGCAACAAAGCATATGTGGGTCAACAGCCAGCCAGGCGAGCTCTGATCCTAAGTTTTAAGATGGTTTGAGCACTAGTCCGACGCATGCATATACTTAGCGCCCTTGGATTTTGCGCAGGCCGACGATGAAGGTAGAAGATTTTGTAGACCCCTACCTGGGTAGAACCTGGGGTGAGTTGGGCGCCAGGGTCCTGTCCAGCGGCAATCGCGTATCGGTCACCCTCGGTTATCCGGCAGCAGGCATGCAGGCCGAGCTGCAGGATCGTCTGTCGCAGTTCCTGGGAAGCGATATAGAGCTGGAAGTCCACTTCACGGCACCGAGAGGCCGCGGCTTCGAGCACGTCAAGCACGTCGTTGCGGTCGCCTCGGGCAAGGGCGGCGTAGGTAAATCCACTACGGCCGTGAACCTCGCGCTGGCGCTGGACGCCGAAGGAGCCAAGGTCGGCTTGTTGGATGCGGACATTTACGGCCCCAGCCAGGGCATGATGTTGGGTGTTGCCCAGGGCAAGCGCCCGGTGGTGAAAGACGGCAACCTATTCGAACCCATACGCGCCCATGGTCTTAAGGCCATGTCGATGAGTTTTCTGGTGAACGACGATACCGCCATGGTGTGGCGTGGTCCCATGGCGTCTGGCGCGCTGCAACAGATTCTGACCCAGACCCTGTGGGAAGATCTGGACTATCTGATCGTCGATATGCCGCCCGGGACCGGAGACATACAACTGACTCTGTCGCAAAAAGCGCCGGTGTCCGGTGCGGTCATTGTGACCACGCCCCAGGACATTGCCCTGCTGGATGCGGTAAAGGGTATAGAGATGTTCTCGAAGGTCGATATACCGGTGCTGGGGATAGTCGAAAACATGAGCCTGCACCGTTGTCCTGAATGCGGGCATGTGAGCCACCTCTTCGGTGCCGGAGGCGGCAGCCGGGTGGCGGCGGACCTGGGCGTGCCCCTGCTTGCGGAGCTGCCGCTGGATATGAGCATTCGTGAGCAGGCGGATGGCGGCCAGCCGACGGTTCGCGCAGCGCCCGACTCTGACATCAGCCGCATGTATCGCAATGCGGCGCGGCACATGGCGGCGCGCTTGTGGAATGGCGAAACCGCGGCACCGAAAATCTCCATGGTCGACGACTAGTGCTCAAACC
>Ga0315336_1004932_pt1 | contig 15153 bp, 16 predicted proteins | sample ASW5metaG_FD_204512 | JGI IMG/M metagenome (GOLD analysis project Ga0315336, IMG submission 204512) | Ammonia-oxidizing marine archaeal communities from Monterey Bay, California, United States - ASW #5 | ecosystem: Environmental > Aquatic > Marine > Intertidal zone | place: USA: California...
TTCCGCTGGGACGGGCCGAGTGTACGGTGGAAAGAAAATTTTCGTAACTGATCATAATTAACAGCGAAGCCAGAACGAGAAAAGAAGAGAACAATAAAAAAGCCCGTCACGGTCGGTAACGGGCGGTGCATCTTAAAGTCTCTTCGGATGGAAGAACAATCTCTATTACGCAGGCACATACCCGTTCGATTGGCTCCACCACCAGCCGTTCAGAGAAATCGAGGTATTTGCGCTTTTTTGTATCACGTCGGCAAAGATAGGCGTGGCTGAGGAACGAGGCAAGCAGATACTAGAGGCAGCCATGCCAGCGAACTTCAATTAAAGTGCGGATGGAGCGGAAGGCGGCGCACTTCCGGCGTTCAGATTCTCAATCGATGCTCCCCACTGATCTGAACCCGGAGGCAGGGTGGCCAGAACACGATGTGCCAGATCAATATTGTCGTGATCCTTAAAGTCGTCGAGAAACATCACGGTCAGCGCATGCTCGGAGCCTCGTCTCTTTCGTGCCTCGCATAGATATCGAAGTGTAAGGCTAACGCCGTCTTCGACAACTTTTACGTAGACGAACGGCGTCAGGATCGAATAATGTATCAGGAACTCCCGCGAGATCAGGTGGATTTCGTTTCGAGCCTGTTGTTCAACTATTGCAGCGGATTCTTCTGCATATTTCATCATGATGTCGCGAGCGGCGCGCCAGTCACTTCGAAACGTGACCTTCATTTCTAGCTCATTCCAGATAAACTTGAATGAACGGGTGTAATTGTAGAGCGCGTATTGAAAGACCCAGCTGTTTGGGAAATGGACGATCCGACCGGTGCTTTGATCGGCATCAACCCAGCCGCCGATCTCCATCACGGTCGTGCGCATCACCCTCACATCGATAACATCACCACGAAGTCCGTTTATTTCGATTCGATCACCTTCTTTGAAGGACGACAAAAGTGTAATTCGGGCCCACCCACCAATAGCCAGAAGAACTTCGCGCAGGGCGATGGCCATTCCAGCTCCGATAACGGTCAGCAACGTCAACAAGTCTCCAAAACCAGGAGACCATAGAATCACGATAGAGACGACAGAAAGAAAAAGAGCCAGTCGTCTGGTTGACTTGGTCGATCTGTAAATCCGTTCGGGATCGTCAAAATATCTCCGCGAGACCCTATGCCCGACCCTGACGATTAGAAATGCCACGACGATGATCCCACCGGTGATCATCAAATTGACGGCAAGCTCGTTGGCGAATAGCTCTTGCATGTCCTGGCTGTCGTTAGAAGGGACAACTGAGAAAGAATTTGGACGAACAAGGGAATCTATGAAAGAAACCGATGATGAGAGTGAGAAAGAGTGCATTTTCACCGGATCAAACGGGATACTTTGATGGTTTGGACTCCGTCTCGAGCAAACGTGATTTTTCTTTCGTTTTAACCCGAGCTGATCAGATTTGGAGACTTTCCTGATTTAACCAATCGCGAATTGGCTCGCGATGTAAAGAAGACCTGTTATGAAATTGCGGATATCTGTTTTCTCACTGCTATTGGCCCTCTTCATTGGCGGTTCTGCTTACTTAGTGCAGGAGCCTGGTTCTCAAGCCGTTCAAGACATGGCGTCAATCGACGAATGCGGCTACAACGAGGATATTCCCGAAGTTGAGGACTACATGCGCCTGATCACGTTCGGCGACCCTTACATGGGCAATTTTGATGCTGGCGTGACGGTCGTGGAGTATTTCGACCCGAATTGCCCACATTGCAAGACCTTTCATCCAATCATGAAACAGGTGATTGCGGACAACGAACAGCATGCGCGTTTTTTCATGATTCCGTTCGTGTTGTGGCAGTACTCGCTTGCCCAAGCGGAAGCACTGTTCGTCGCTGGTCAGGACGGTAAATATTTCGAAATGCTGGATGCTCAATACGACAATCAGAAAGCTGGTGGAATGAGCCTGGACGAACTCGTCCTTCTGGCCGAGGATATCGGTCTTGATCCAGAAGTGTTTCGTGGTAGGCTGGAACGTGGTCTGAATCAACGAATGATCATCGCTCGGCGTCAGGAGATTTCAGACCTCGGAATTGGGGGCACACCCACCGTGATGATTAACGGCCGGTTCATTTCTTCTGATTCAAAATCTAGAGAGTGCATGAATCAGCTCATTGCCGGTGTGGCAATTCAGTCATCTGGAGGCTGATGATTGAAGGCTGGGAGCGCAAAGAAATCACGTTTGGGTGAATTTCGATTATTGTTAATAACTGTGACTCCCACAGGCTGATTTTCGGCGGATCGTTGTTGTAGTTTTTGCCAACGGTTTTCAGGTCCAATTTTCGAGAACGTTTTCACAACGACCGATCACCCGAATTCTGTATTCCGAGCCAATTACGAACGCCCCAACCTGACTCTTTCGATGTCTAACGAAGCCACTGCGCCCGCTCTCGATACCTCGCTCGCTCAACTTTCCGTAAATACCATGCGCTTTCTGGCCGTCGACGCGGTGCAGAAAGCAAATTCGGGTCACCCCGGTATGCCAATGGGCGCAGCCCCGATGGCGTATGCAGCATGGCACGGGCACTTAAATCTTGATCCATCTCAGCCAGACTGGCATAACAGGGATCGATTTATTCTAAGTGCGGGGCACGGATCGATGTTGTTATATGGGTTACTCCATCTGACGGGATACGACCTTACCCTCGAAGACCTCAAAGACTTCAGGCAATGGGGAAGTAGAACGCCTGGACATCCAGAAAACTTCCACACAGCCGGAATAGAGACCACCACAGGTCCACTCGGACAGGGGGCCTCGAATGCTGTGGGAATGGCGATTGCAGAGTCATTTCTGGCCGCGCGATTCAACAAGCCAGGATTCGATGTTGTTGATCATCACACAATCGCAATCGTTTCAGATGGCGATCTGATGGAGGGCATCTCGCATGAGGCGGCATCCTGGGCTGGTCATCTAGGGCTAGGAAAGCTCATCTATCTCTATGATGACAACAAGATTACGATTGATGGATCTACAGATCTTTCCTATACAGAAGATGTAACGGGCAGATTCGAGGCTTATGGCTGGCAAGTTCTGGATGTCGCAGATGGCAACGACATCATTGCGATAGACGACGCCATATCTCAAGCCAAACGGGAGACAGACAAACCGACGCTCATTCGTGTCCACACTATTATCGGGTATGGAAGCCCGAATAAAGCCGGCACATCATCCTCACATGGCTCGCCTTTGGGTCCGGACGAAATCGCGCTCACCAAAGATGCACTGAACTGGCCACACGAACCGACCTTTCACGTTCCAGAAGAGGTAAAATCGCACATGGGTGAGATTGCCGAGCGGGGTCGAGCGGTTCGCGAAACGTGGGAAGACATGATGCGAGCGTACTCCATTGAACACCCCGAATTGTCGATGCAATGGCAACAATGGAATCGCGGTGATATTCCCACGGATCTGGCCACAATGATGCCGACGCTCGAGGCAGGAACTTCCACCGCCACACGTGCCGCGAACGGCAAGGTGCTGGCCGCCTTGGATTCAGCCCTACCGAATCTGATCGGGGGATCTGCCGATCTCACGGGTTCGAACAAAACCGATATACCCGGCAGAACCGATTTTCAGGCCGATAACCGTGGAGGAAGCTATTTTTATTTCGGAGTGCGAGAGCACGCGATGGCCTCCATCTGCAACGGAATGCAGCTACATGGTGGCCTGCGAACATATTGCGGTACGTTTCTGGTCTTTTCGGATTACATGCGGCCCGCTATCCGGCTAAGCGCGCTAATGGGCCTTCCTGTGACCTATGTTTTGACTCACGACTCTATTGGTTTGGGAGAAGATGGGCCAACGCATCAGCCTATTGAACATTTTATGGCCTTGCGTGCCATTCCGAATTGCACGTTTATTAGACCTGCGGATGCAGCCGAGACGGCAGGGGCATGGGTTTCTGCTCTTGAAAACAAGACTGGGCCGACGCTTCTTGCACTTTCCAGACAGAATCTTCCGTTACTGAATCCTGATACAAATGCAGTCGTAGCCAATGTGGCGCACGGAGCATATGTCGCTCGTGACGCCGAAGGCTTTCCAGAGGCGATTATTATTGCTTCTGGAAGCGAGGTCGAAGTTGCCATGGGTGCTGCGCGCATTCTGACAGACGAAGGGCGAAAGGTTCGTGTCGTTTCCATGCCATCTTGGGAATTGTTTGAACAACAGGACGAGTCATATCGTGAATCTGTACTGCCACCTGCCATCTCTGCTCGCGTATCTGTGGAAGCTGGAATTACGATGGGCTGGGAACGCTACACAGGTCCAGGAGGTCAGTCGATCGGACTTGATCACTTTGGAGCATCGGCACCAGCTGAAACGCTTTATGAGCAGTTCGGCATTACGGCGGAAAATGTTGCTGCTGCCGTTCGCAATCAGCTTTCTTAGTACGTTTCTAGCTTTAGCAAGTCTTACTCCCGGACCTGCGTTGTCACAGGATGTGCGTCAGGTTACGACGACCTCGGATTGGGCATGGCGCCCAGTCATTGATCAAGACGGGGTAGAGGTGGAATACATTTTCTACGCAGAAAAAGAAAGTGTTGATGACGGGGTTGTAATCAAGCTCGTGAACAACAACGACCACGACGTCGCTTATCGTTTCACCGTGATTATCAAGAGCCCGAATTCCAGTTTTGAAAGGGAGGTAGAAGGCGTCGTAAAAGCAAAGTCACTTGTGACAGGTGATGATGCCGGACTGTACTGGGTACCGTTCAGAAATGGAGAATCAATTGGCGAGCTTGGCCTGCGTGGACTGAAGCTCGAGCGCATCAATTAGCTCGAATCATCTCGGGCGACACCAATCGACCCGGCCTGGCTTTGCCTCCCGCCTCGGATGCGCTACATTCTGGAGCGTATTCTTCGCTCCGAAGCACCTTTAGCCAAGTTTCTGATGTCTGACCTGTCACGCCGCGCTTTTTTCGAGTCGGCAGCCCTCCTGGGAGTTTCGTCAACGCTTTTTCCCGGAATTCTGTACGCGCAAAGCCAAAAAGCAGAACCGATATCTATCGAAGACATTGAGGCTGCCGAAAAGCTAGCCGGACTATCCTTTTCTCCACAAGAACGTGAGCTCATGCTCGAAGGATTGCGCGGCAATCTAGACCGCTTCGAGTCGATTCGGAGTCTCAAACTGGAAAATAGCACGATCCCATCGGTGGTTTTCGACCCGCAGATCGGAGGTAAAAAAGCGCCTGTTTTGGAGGGAAAAACGGCTATTGAATGGCTGCCAGAGTCTTTAGATCGACCAACAACAGACGAAGACCTCGCTTTTTTGACCGTTCCAGAGTTGTCTTCGCTCCTGAAGAATAGAAAGGTGACTTCTGTCGAGCTCACAGAACTCTATCTGGACCGGTTGAGGAAGTACGATCCAGTTCTGGAATGTGTGGTCACACTCACCGAAGAACGCGCGCGCCGGCAGGCGCGCGCAGCAGATGCCGAGATGGATTCAGGAAACTGGAGGGGACCACTTCACGGAGTACCCTGGGGCGCGAAAGATCTCTTGTCCGTGAGTGGCTACCCGACGACCTGGGGTGCGATGCCGTACAAGGACCAGGTACTCGATACTGACGCCGAAGTCGTTCAACGACTCGATGATGCCGGAGCCGTGCTCATTGCCAAGTTGACACTTGGTGCACTTGCGATGGGAGACGTCTGGTTCGGAGGAAAGACGAAAAACCCCTGGAATTTAGAACGGGGATCGAGTGGGTCTTCTGCGGGTCCCGGCTCTGCGGTAGCCGGGGGATTGGTCGGATTCGCAATTGGCTCGGAGACACTAGGTTCGATCGTTTCACCCTCCACAAGAAATGGAGTGACGGGTCTTCGCCCGACATTTGGTCGGGTCAGTCGCAATGGCGCCATGACATTAAGTTGGACGATGGACAAATTGGGGCCAATGTGTCGGAGTGCAGAGGGCTGCGCGCTGGTATTCAGTGCCATTCATGGCCATGATCCAACCGAGCCCACAACTTTGACAACTGAATTCTCTTGGCCATCCAATCGCTCTGAGATGGACCTGCGCGTCGGAGTGCTGTCCGAAGGATTTGAAAGTGAGGAAGACCGCGCTGTCCTCGATGTTCTTCGAGACGCCGGTATTCGTTTTCGTGATGTGTCGTTTCCCGAAATGGACACGTCTGGGATGTTGTTGATGCTGAGCGTGGAGGCAGCTGCGGCATTCGACGATCTGACGCGTTCAAACCGAGACGATTTGCTCGTGAGGCAGGACCGTGGCGCATGGCCAAATAGCTTCCGAAAAGCTCAGATGATTCCAGCGGTGGAGTACGTGAATGCGAGCAGAGCACGCACAGTACTAATGAAGGAAATGCATGAGATGTTCGAACACATAGACGTGCTCGTCACCCCAACCTTTGGAAATGCCGGGTTGAGAATCACAAATCTTACAGGTCACCCGTGCGTTACGATGCCCCACCACTTCGCCGAGTTGGAAGACGCTCCGGAGTCCGATCGACGCAACCCTTCCTCCATAACGATAATTGGGGGATTGTATAGGGATGAAGCCGTCCTGTCGTTGGCTGCGCTTTATCAATCACGCACTGAATTCCACCGCTTACGCCCTCCAATATCGTGATTGACTGGTCTCCGCCACCTACAGATGCGCTGGCATGGATCCGGAAACTGGATCCGAATATCGATGAATCGCGCGATGACGTCAAGCAGGTGATGACGCTGTGGGCGCCGAAGAGCTTGAAAAATATCAGTACGTCCGTACTCAGGATTGGGAAGCGGCTTAATTTGTTGCAAGAAGCGATGGTGCAACTGGCTGCGATCGAAAATCGACTCCGCATCCTGAGAAACGATCTCGGTATTTCTAGAAAAGCTCCTTCGGATATGCTGCCGCGAGCGACCGTGCTAGTGACCAGCGGAAAAGGCTGGATTTCGCCTGGACGCTGGATTCCAGAAGTACTCGATCGAGCGGCAATATTTGATCCGCTGCATGCCACGAAGGACGAGGAAGATCGAGATGTTTTTGTCGATGCAGATCGAATTCTTCGAGCACGGCTCGATCATGTGATCTTGTTGGGCGCGGAAAAGCCGTTATTAAAAGGTCCCACGGAGAATTATGTGAACTCACCCTCCGTTTGGCTCTCGTCGGCTCCTGCCATATTCGATGCAGTCTTTGAAGCGGCTTCATTTATTCATGCCCGTCCTGACCTATTTTCTGGTAATCAATCCAACTGAGAATCATGCCTCATTCCTTCTATATTTTCCTCCATGTGACCGGCCTCACCCTCCTGGCTCTTTCGCTGGGTGGTATGGCAATTCACCGTCAGTCATCAAGCGAAACAAGGCCCAAGATCCTATCCATTTTTCACGGGATCGGAATGTTGCTAATCTTGGTGGCAGGTTTTGGTCTCCTTGCGAGACTGTCCATATCGTTTCCTTGGCCGCTCTGGGTGTGGGCAAAATTGCTGATGTTCCTCTTCCTGGGTGGGTTTCCGAAGATGTCTGAAAAATTCGATGCAGGCATTGGCATGTACATCGTTGCGGGAGCCATTATTGCGGCAGCCGCGATGGGTGTCCTTAAACCATTTTAGATATGCCTGAATTGGAACACCTTCGGTATCCGGTCGGCCGATTTAAGCCGGTGGAAATCGAATCACACGATGAACGAGCTTCGTTTCTACGTTCTATTGCAGAATGTCCCGCCAAACTGCGGGATGCGATAGATGGCCTGGATACCCAGCAGCTCGATACCCCATATCGGGAAGATGGGTGGACAATTAGACAGGTGGTTCACCACGTGTTTGACAGTCATTGCAACGCTTACATTCGTTTTCGATTAGCACTGACGGAAGACAACCCTAGCGTTACGGCTTACGACGAAAACGCTTGGGCACATCTTGACGACACATTTTCTGTACCGGTAAGCGTGTCTCTGGACCTCGTTGATGGTCTTCATCAGCGCTGGGTGGCGACTCTGAATGCGATGAGTGCCCATGATTTCGAACGTACGATCGGACATCCGGAAAATGGACCAATGACTTGCGATGCTCTTCTGCAGATGTATGCCTGGCACAGTGTTCATCATGTTCGCCACATCACCGCGTTAAGAGAACGCATGGGCTGGTAGTTTTGGGTTCGAAACCGGGGTCTAGAAGGACTCGCTGTTTAACGGGTCCAGGTGGCCTGGAAAGTGAACCTGCGCGGCTCGCCTAGAAGAGCTGGGCGATCCACGTAGTGATATTCGAGCGCATTATTAATCAGGATCGCCAGTTTGACCGGGCCCTTCTGCGCGGAAAGTCTCAAGTCCAACACCTTCGTATCTACCATAATTCCTGCGTCGGTCACAAACCGGGCAAAGTCACTTTCGACGCGATCTGGCTCAGACGTGTACCGGAAATCGGCCCCGGCTCTGAGGCTTCCGATAAGTCTGACTTCCAGGGTCGAGACAATGTGATGTTTAGGCCGAAAAGGGAGTTCATCTCCCGAATCAGCTTCCTCTGACGAAAGATAAGTGTATCCGACGGACGCCTGAACATCGCCCGAGCGCGTTCTCCACTCCAGCATTGACTCTGCACCGACAATTGTAGCGTCGCCAAGATTGACGAACTGGAATGCCTGTTCCGCCGGCACAAGCCTCGGTTCAATAAATCGCTGATAGGTGTTCCAGAAGGCAGAAGCATCCCAAGAAACCAATCCGAGTGATCCGAAGGGCGAAACCCCACGAATCCCGACCTCAAAGCTCTGGCTGCGCTCGGGTTTCAATTCCAAATTTCGGACGATCGGCAGAAATTCGCGATTGTCCGTAAAGCGTTCGGCGAATGAGGGCACCCTGAATCCGTGCCCCCAGGCAACTCTAATCAGGTTTTTTGGTCGCCACTCATAGGCCAGGCTAATCTTTGGGCTGACTCTGGACTCCGTCTTTGACGCATCGATTCGGTAGTGGTCGTACCGGAGCCCGCCAACCAACTGTAATGTCGAGGAAAGTTGTTCTTCAATATGAGTGAACATGGCAACTTCTGGCTGTCCGCCCAGCGCGTCACCATCCGTGGTTACGAAAAACGAACTCTTCGTAGTGATGGCATCTCTCGAAAAACCAACCACCACGCGCCGATCTTCGTTTGGGATCCAGTTTCCCTGAAATTCTCCTCCGTATCGAGCCCCCAGGGTCCCTTCTGAAAGGTCCTTTCGTTTTTGTGTGTCGTCATCAATGGGCTGGACAAGGGTACCGAAAGCGCGCAGACGGACCTCGTAAAACACCTTCGAATTAACGAAGTGAGTAAATACCGGCAAGAAACTGATTTGTCGAACAAAATCGTCGGGAGCTCCATTTGGCGATTGGTCGACGGCAGAAGCGTCCTCTCCAAAGCTGACACGGCCGGGATTCAAAACATCACGTGCTGAGTTCCAGAAAAGGAAATTATCTCTTTGACGCGCCATTATTCCAACAAGTGATTCGATTTTTATGGAGGGTCTTGGGCGCCAACTGGTCTTTGCGAATCCGTGAAATACGTCCCGGCCCGAGAGTGCGGTAAATCCTGCGTCGCGACGAAAAGTGAGACTCGTCCACCACCCGAACCCGGGAGATTTACGTGTGGCGTGTGAAGCTGACACTCCCCAGAAGGGTCGATATTCGTCGCCATGTTTCCATCCGTCTCGCCACACCTTGTGCCGAACCGGATCCCATAGACCACCAAACGTTTTGATCGTGGTCGTCGGCTGATCAGGCAAGTCGCGGGTGACGACGTTTATCACACCGCCGAGCGCGCCACTTCCATAAAGCGCTGATCCGGGGCCTTTTAAAACTTCCACTCGTTCGATTTCTGTTGTCGGCAGGGCTTCCAAGGGAATACCGTCAGAATCTGGAGTCAGAAGCGGCATACCGTCTAGCATCAGAAGTACCCGACTCCCCGTGTTGTACGCAAATCCGCTTGATCCGCGGATGTTGATTTGGTTGCCGAGGATATGAACTCCTGAGACGGTTCGGAGCGCATCGTCAAGTACGATCGTATTTCTGCGCAAGAGATCATCCGAGGACAGAACAGAAATGCTGACCGGTACCGAAAGCGCCGGCTGTTCTCTTCGAGAAGCAGATACCACAACTTCGTCGGCCAGCAGGATTTTCTCCTTTAGCGTCACCGAAACTGTTTCGCGCGCTAGGTCTTCGAGGCGGATCGTTCTTCGTTCGTCGAAAAAGCCAATTGCAGAAAACCTGAGTACGATGGTACCCGCTGGGGCGTCTTCTATCAGATATCTTCCATCTACGTCCGATGCTGCGCCGATTAGCGTTCCCTCAATCAGGATGTTTACACCGGGTATTCCGAGTCCATCTTCACCTGTGATAATGCCTTCGACAGACTGCCCAGCACTCGATTGAGCTGAGAAGAGCAGGCACGACAAGATGAGGAAGAGGTATTTCAAGAAAATACAGTGGTTAATTATTTATCGAGGAGGAAATACGGGCAGATTATCAAAATCGACAGTAATCGAGATGGAGACGGTTTCTCCGCTTCTGACAACGAATATGCCCCCATTGTCTGCGTACAGCCCGATAGGCCGCCAGGAAAGCAGGTCTTCGTCGAATTTCTGGGCAATGCCGGAATAGAAATAGGTACCGGCTTGAGCCAGCGCTATGGAGAAAACGTCGTCAGATACATTGCTGCTCAGGCCGACGCTAATTTCCATATCGTTCAATCGGAAGAAGTCTGTCGTGTCCTGAGGGATAAATCGCATGGCGACAAATCGAAGGTCCTGCAGTTCATCACTAGGTGGCCAGTCTCCGACATAATGCACGCTCCCTTCAATTGCTCCAGCACCTCGATCCGTCGGAGGTTCGAGTCCATGGTCACAAGCGGTTATCAAAACTGCCATTATGATGAGGACCAGATACTTCACTCGTTATCAATATAATTGGTTTGGGACGCCGAACGCACCGGTTATAGTAGCGACGAAGCACGAGTCGTTCAAGGGACGGATCAATTAGTTGGCATCCAGTTTGGAGCCGCTGGAAAACGACCTTATATTTCGGCCCTTTTGCCCGAAACCTCGTGTTGGAAATTATCACCCGTTTTCCGAGCGGTTTCGTATCCACAATATCAAATTTAAGCCCTGTAAGGCCGCATGAAGCTCACATCATTCGAATACGAATACCCCAAAAATCTCGTAGCCAAATATCCTCTTGAACCACGCGATTCCTCGCGACTGATGGTCCTGAACAGAGCAGATCAAACGATTGAACATCGCTCGTTCAAGGACATCCGAGAATATTACACGAAAGGCGACGTGATGATGGTAAACAACACGAAAGTATTTCCAGCACGTCTTTACGGAAACAAGGAAAAGACTGGCGCTAGAATTGAGGTCTTCCTGCTTCGTGAATTAAACCCGGAAAGTCGTCTCTGGGACGTCATCGTGGATCCCGCTCGGAAGATTCGCATCGGGAACAAGCTCTATTTCGAAAACGGCCTGATTGCTGAAGTAATTGACAATACTACTTCCCGTGGTCGCACGATTCGCTTTGTATTTGAGGGTTCGAACGATGATCTCTATGCCAAGATTGATGAAATTGGCGAAACACCGATTCCTCCGTACTTGAAACGAGATGTCGAGCCTGAAGACAGGGACAGATATCAGACATTGTTTGCGGAAGAGCGAGGTGCCGTGGCTGCTCCCACAGCAGGCTTGCACTTCACCCCCGAGCTCATCGGTGATCTAGAAAAGATCGGTGTCGACATTTTGCCGGTCACTCTTCACATTGGCCTTGGCACGTTTCGTCCTGTCGAAGTGGAAGATCTGACTAAACACAGGATGGATTCAGAATTCTATCACGTGACGCCGCCGGTTGCAGAGCGCGCCAACATTGCTCTGAAGTCGCCAACGAATACGGTCACCGCAGTCGGAACTACCGTAGTTCGAGCAATCGAATCGAGCCTTTCAGCAGCATACACGCTGAAAGCGAATAGGGGTTGGACGGACAAATTTATCTATCCTCAGTACGAATTCCACATAACAGAGCGTCTTCTCACCAACTTTCACATGCCTCGTAGCACCCTACTCATGCTAGTGGCTGCGTTTGCTGGGTACGATTTCATGATCGAAGCCTACAAGGTTGCTAAGAAAGAAAAATATCGTCTGTTCTCCTTTGGAGACGCGATGCTCATCATTTGATCAAATCGGGATATTGAATGATCGCACTACTTGTATCGTAGCGGTCTAGTCCCGGAAATAACCACCGTAGCACCATGACCGAATCTGGACAGGTCGCCGTCATCATCCCGGCTGCAGGCCAGGGGACGCGTCTTGGCGGTCATCGAAAGCAATTTCGATCTCTCGGTGGAAAGTCAGTGTTGGTGCAGACTCTTCTCGTGTTCGAGCGACACGCTTCGGTGGACCACATCATTGTAGCCACACCTGAGGATGCGGTTGTACCGCTCGGTTATGAGTTGAGACGAGTTGGTATTTCAAAACTGCTTGACGTCGTCGCGGGTGGAGATTCAAGACAAGCTTCCGTTCACGCTGCGCTACAGATAGTGCCGGAGGCGGTAGATGTCGTTCTGGTGCATGATGCGGTTAGGCCATTTGTTCGCATGTCACGAGTCTCTGCCGTAATTCAGACTACGAGAAGATTGGGAGCCTGCTCATTGGCCATCCCGATTTCAGACACCGTTCGAAAAATTGAACTCCCCGAAAGTGGGGACATCGCGTTTGGAGAGACCGTGCCCAGGGAAGAACTTGTTCGCGTTCAGACGCCTCAAGGGTTTACACCGGCTTGGCTACGTACGGCGCACGATGATGCTCTCACGAACAACCAGCATGCGACCGATGACGTGGACCTCGTTCAACGAATTGGGCACAAAGTGTATCCTGTTTCGGGATGCTCGTTGAATGTGAAAATCACTACTCCTCAGGATTGGGAGTCCGCCACCCGGTATTGGGATGAGTGGGCGACGATATTGCAAGAAGAGGAGCGTGAGCAGATCGCGGGACAGGAGAGAAGGTAGGATAGACTATATGAGAATTGGATTCGGATACGACGTTCACCGGCTCGTGGCTGGAAGGCCATTGATCTTGGGTGGAATCGAAATCGATCACGATCGAGGCCTGGATGGTCACTCTGACGCAGATGTGCTCCTTCACGCCATCTCAGACGCATTGCTAGGTGCTGCAGCTCTCGGCGACATCGGAAGCCATTTTCCTGACACAGATGAGGCGTATAAAGGTGCCGACTCGAAGATTCTGCTGGCGCGCGTGAACGCGCTCCTCAAGGATGAAGGTTATTCAGTGGTGAATATTGATGCTACGGTCGCGGCACAAGAACCTAAGCTTAGGCCTCACATCGATCGAATGCGTGCCTCCATTGCGGCCTGTTTGGAAGTTGATGATTCCATCATATCGGTGAAGGCGACGACAACGGAACGCCTCGGATTCGTTGGGACTGGTGAGGGAATTGCCGCGCATGCGGTCTGCCTAATACAGAAGCACTAGTAAAAGACCCTATGGGAGATTTTCTGGCAGAGCTAGTGGAATGGATGGCTGGGCTACCGGCCATCTGGGCCTACACCCTCGTGCTCGTGGTCGCTTATGGGGAAAATGTTCTGCCTCCCATCCCGGGTGATATGATTGTGGTATTCGGGGGGTACATGGCGGGACTAAACCTGCTGGATCCTTGGCTCGTCATAGGGCTTTCTACCATCGGAGGAACGCTAGGTTTTATGTCCATGTATGCGATTGGGCATCGAATCGGACATGGACTACTTGACGAGAGCCGTTATCGCTGGATTCCACGGGGCAGAATTGAGAAGGTCCGAAGGATACTCCACGATAGAGGCTTCTTATTGATTGTCGCTAACCGATTTTTGAGCGGGCTGCGTTCCGTCATCTCTCTCACGGTGGGAATGGCTCACATGTCGCAAGGAAAAACCTGGTTATGGAGCGGCGTGAGCTCGCTGCTCTGGTGTGCACTTTTGACCTGGGCCGGAGTTTTGGTTGGAGAGAACTGGGAAGTGGTCAGTGAGTATCTCAGGACATACGGAGCCGTTATTACAGGCTTAATCGTCCTTTTTGTCCTGATTCAGTGGATCCGGTACCGTCGAAACCGGTTCGCAAAGGAGTCTTCGTGATGTGCGGTTTCACGGATCCTTTACGCCCCGTGTGGTTGACATGCGTTTGAGGTCGGCGTAACTTTCGTTTCTGGCCAAAATCTAGATTGGGAGTCAAAACCTGGATCAAGAGACTGCGCTAGAAAAAAAGATTGAGACTTCGCTGGCATAGCTCAGTTGGTAGAGCAGCTGATTTGTAATCAGCAGGTCGGGGGTTCGAGTCCCTCTGCCAGCTCAATCGAGCTTTGTGTCTTCACACGATAAATCGTGCGCTGATCCAAAGCAAAATACATATGGACGGGTACCGAAGCGGTCAACCGGGCTGGACTGTAAATCCAGTGTCTTTCGACTTCGGAGGTTCGAATCCTCCCCCGTCCACACCATTAATTGTGATGGTAAATCGAACTATTCGGGTATCCCGTTCCGTTTGAAATATCATTGCATTCAGTGTCGCATTTCGTGCGAATGATTCAGAGGAGATTCTCTTCTTTGCAATCTTGCGGGCGGGGTGCTTCATGCTGTGTAAGCGGGAGTAGCTCAGTTGGTAGAGCATCAGCCTTCCAAGCTGAGGGTCGCGAGTTCGAATCTCGTCTCCCGCTCTAGAGCCAGTCTTCGTGGACGTGGCTTCAGGGACCCAGCGCAGCGCCTCTTTAGCTCAGCGGTAGAGCACTTCCATGGTAAGGAAGGGGTCCCCGGTTCAATTCCGGGAAGAGGCTCTCGTGCATGATTTGTGCGCATCCTTTGAATCGTGACAGGACTAAGTGTTTTCTTATCGTCGCGTCTTTGGATGGATTGTCCTTGTAAGCAAGGACAATTCAGCATGATGAAAGTGCGTAGGTTTCGGAGAATGGTTTGGATCCATTCCATTTCCGAATAAGTACAAAAGCGCTTAGTATTAGGTAGATTTTTACCAGATTTAACGAGACACCTGCAGGTAAGCAAACATGGCAAAGGAAACTTTCCAGCGTAACAAGCCTCACGTGAACGTCGGTACGATTGGTCACGTTGACCACGGCAAGACGACACTGACGGCTGCCATCACTACGGTATTAGCCAAGCATGTTGATG
>Ga0315336_1004933_pt1 | contig 15153 bp, 26 predicted proteins | sample ASW5metaG_FD_204512 | JGI IMG/M metagenome (GOLD analysis project Ga0315336, IMG submission 204512) | Ammonia-oxidizing marine archaeal communities from Monterey Bay, California, United States - ASW #5 | ecosystem: Environmental > Aquatic > Marine > Intertidal zone | place: USA: California...
TAAATGGGTATTATATGCATTGGCAGTATATTTTCTCATTGATCTTTTAGTATGGTGGGTACGTTATTGGAGTTAGTAAATGAATATTAAAAACATATTGTTGAGTTGTGTAATCGTCTTTGGGAGTATATCTCTATCGGGGTGTTATACACAACTCACTATGTTTCACCCAGAACCAGAAAATGATGATAGTGAAGAATTCTATCCATATTCTGTAGCAAGAGTAAGACCAAATCTTTCTCTGTATGCTAACGATGGAGCAGGACAATCATTAGGTATGGCTTATCAACTGATGTATAATAGGTTTAGAGGGTTTATGGGATTTGGTAACAAATACAGTTATTATAATCCATATTATTATGGTGGTATTTATAATGATTATGTTTCCTATAACATATATGATGGAACATATACTATTTGGATTCCAGGTATTAAAGAAAAGAAACAAAGAACTTGGACAACAGATAGAAGTGATAATACACCTACAACAAAATTAAAAGTTACAAGAACAAGAACTAATACTTCAAATAGAATAAGAGTATCCGATCCATATCCAGTACAAGATACACCACGACAAGATACTTTTAATAATCAAAGGCCATCAAACAATTCAGGTGGAACAAGAGCAACAAAAAGGAATTAATATGAAAGGTTTAGCAAAAATAATTGGAGCAATTTTATCTATGTTAGGATTAAGTTCTTTCTTATCGTCAAAGAAAAAAGCTGCAGTTAAAAAGATAGATGCCAAGAAAAAAGTTGTAAAGAAAAAAGTCAAGAATATTGACAAAGAATTAAAGGCTGTAAAAAAGAAACAAACTAAAGCTAAGAAAGCTGTAAAAAGAAAAGCAGTTAAGAATACAAAGGAAGCTGAAAAGTTTTTGAAAGATTTCGCAAATAAAAAATGAAACAAATAATTTTATTATTGTTACTATCAGTTAGTTTATCACAAGTAACTTTAACTGATGAACAAGCTAAAAATATAACTAATAATATAAAAGAGTTACAAATTAAATCCGATTCTCTATCTACTTCAGATAGCTTAAAGACTATTGAAATAGATTTACTTAATGAGAAAATTGATTCGTTAGAAGAAGATGTAACTCTTACAGAAAAGAAAGCTAAGTTAGTTAAGCCAAGTTGGTATGAGAATAAGTGGTTGTATTTCGGGTATGGTTCAGTACTAACATATGCTGTACTTGCTCTTGTTGAACAAGCTGGTCACGCTATAAATATTTTTTGAGTAGTATACCAAAACGATCTAAAGAATTTAAAATACGATCGACTACGTTATGTTTTAGAGCAATAACAATTACTGCAGTAATAATGATATGGTTTTTATATGGATTAGGTTCAATTCCAACTTCCATAGCTATAAACACAATCATAAATAATTGCAATGTAGTTTGAATTTGCTTTTTTAATGTTTTAATATTCATAAACATAAATAGAAAAATGAAAAAAAAAATGTATTTTGAGAAATTACTCGATACTTATTATATCCGATTAGAACAACGGACATAGTTTTTTGAAAATTTGAGAAGCATCAGCAGGCATGTTGATGTGGGGTTGACTGAATAACAGGTTTTGTTAAAGGCTTGTAATGTATCCTAATCCCTCTTGTGGTAGAGGAGTATTCACCTAAATGTTGGTAATACTGAAAGACATTTCGTGCGGGAGTTTGAGTCAAACTTAATGAAAAAGAAGCCTACTTTTTCACTTCATTGGGAGTACCCGAAAGGAAATCTCCCTGTAAACTGGCTGAATTAAACCTTTCTTTGAGGGTTAAAGCAATCGGATTAGAAGTTGTATTCGCCTCAACGATGTTAATAGCATTGAGAGAGAATCGAAGTAACTTTCGGAAACGAGATATGAAGTAATAAATCAGAGTGATTCAATGCGAAATGGCATTTTCGCACCCCCAAAATTTTCATAATTTTACTTGGAGGATACTGATGACATAGTTATAATTACACTAAATATAATACGAGGTTGGCCACCAAATTGAACGGCTGGTGTTTAAATGCATCAACAAAATTTAGTGTATCGGTTGGTATCTAAAGAGGGACGGAGGCGGGAAAAAATTTTAATATAAGGGATTCAACAATTTTTAGTTTCCACTATTATAAACAACTTAAAAATGCGAATCCCTTATATTTATTAATAGAAAGTATTTTGACGGATTTGATTGTCTGAAAAAAAAGAATTCGACGCTCATTGTGAGGTCGATAAATAAACCGAATATCAAGGTCTAAATAGAGTTGATATTCATAGTTGACTAACGTAACTAATAGGAGAAATAAAATGACTAAAGTTGCATTTCGAACAAATATCCCTTATTTCGATAGGGATACTTTTTTAACACCCTTTGATAAAATGTTTGACCAAATGGTTGAAACACAATTCCCTGATATTACAAAATCAGTTGGAGTTAGACCATACGCAGGTTCAGCATATCCAAAAGTAAACGTATATGAATACGAAGATAAAGTGGGTATCATAGCTGAGATTCCTGGGTTGGATAAAAAACAACTGGAAGTTTCAGTTGTAGATGGTGTATTAACAATCTCAGGAGATAAACATAGTGCTTTTGAAAATGATGGTGCTAAAGTTCTTCGTAGAGAACTGAAACAATCTTCATTCAAAAGACAATTCGAATTGGGTGAATTGTTAGATGGTGAAAATATCAAAGCTAGTTTCAAAGATGGAATTCTTTCTGTAAGTGTTCCTAAAGTTGAACCAGAGAAACCGAAAAAGCATACTGTAAAGATTGGTTAATCTTTGCAAATCATCAATATAAAAGATGATAGGTATGTTGTCTGTGGAAGGGTATCAGCTCAAAAGGTTACACATCTAACTACTGATGAATTAAAAAGTTGGTATAGTCTAGCTGATACCGTTCTGCGGAACGGTGATATATTTTATATATGCTCAAAAATGATCGAAGCGGAGTTTGAAGATATAAACTGATATATATTATATTTATTTATATAGTTGGAATACACATATTATGCCGAAAAAAGATATAGAAATATTATATAATAAAATATTACGAGATGTAAATAAGCATCTTTCTGGCAGTAATAAAGTTAATTATGTTAATTTGAAAGGCATAGAAACTGAAACTGTTTTTCGTATTCCTCCGACCTCCGAAGAGTTAGAAGGTTTATTACTTTGGTTAAATAAGGAACAGCTACCTCAAGCATAATATGAAACAAAATAAATATTTTAAATATAATGTAGGGTTATCCGCTTTACTTATTGCGGGTAGTGCTGCATTTTTCTCAGTCTTTGGATTATCTAAATTATTTGCTGGAGCAACTCTAGCTGTAATTATAATGGCGGGTTCATTGGAGTTCGGTAAGATTGTAGGTGCTTCATTTTTATATCGTTATTGGAATTCCATAGCTAATTGGTTAAAAATTTATATGACAGTTGGTGTTGTTACTTTAGTTGGAATAACTTCAGCGGGTATATTTGGTTTTTTATCTAACGCATATCAAGGAGCAACAATACAATTTGAAAAACAATCTACAACACTATTGTATAAAGAAGATAGATTAGAACAATTAGAAGAAGATAAGATTTATCTTAAAGATGAATTAGAACAATCTATTGCGTCATTACCAGACAATTATCCTACAGCAAAAAGAAAACTTCGTGAAGAATATAATCCAAAGGTATTAGAACTTAACGATATGATATTAAACATTAAACAAGAGATTGGTGATTTAAAAGTAGGATTAATAGAAACAGGTGTAGATGTAGGACCCGCAATATATTTGGCGAGAGCATTTGATACTGATATAGATACAGTTGTAAAGTTCTTTATCTTTATTCTTATCTTTGTGTTTGACCCAATGGCTATATCTCTGGTTATAGCTTATAATGTAGTAGTTAGGAAAGAAAATAATTTACCTTCGCGGTCCACAAAAGAAAAAGTTGTTTTGGAAAAACCCATAGATATTTATACTGCGAAAAAAGATTTAGAAGAGGATGTGGAAGAAAAAGAAGAAATTCCAGTTGTAGGAGTAAAAGATACTCGTCTTGAAAGAGGTGCAAGGCCTGGAAGATAAGATTTCACATACCCAAAAACAGGCAGTTGACGCACCTGTGAAAAAATGCGTCTTAACAATAACAAACGAGGAGAACGATTATGAAAATATATCGTAATCTAATCTCAATGATGTTAACTTTCCTTACACCAATGTTCATTTATGGACAGCATATGGTAAGTGGAACGGTTACATCTGAGAGTGGGAAACCCTTAGCGGGAGCTAACGTAGTTGTAGATGGAACTGAACTTGGTGCTGCAGCAAATGAACGTGGTGTATACACCATTTCAATTGGTTCAGGTTCTTATACAGTTACGGCTTCAGTTATAGGGTATAAATCTGCTACCAAATCAGTTGATATCAGCGGTGATGTTACACTTGATTTTGGTTTAGCGGTTTCTGCAGTTGAATTGTCTGCATTGGAAGTTTTGGCTTCACGTGCAGATGCAAAGACACCTGTTGCTCACACAACGGTAAGTAAAGCAGAGATGGAATTTAGACTTGGTTCACAAGACATTCCAATGGCTCTGAGTACTACACCAAGTGTGTATGCAACTCAACAAGGTGGTGGTGCGGGTGATGCTCGTATCAATGTTCGTGGTTTTAACCAGAGAAATGTCGCTGTGATGATTAACGGAGTTCCACAAAACGATATGGAAAACGGTTGGGTCTATTGGTCTAACTGGGATGGTGTAGCAGATGCTGCACATTCTATCCAGATGCAACGTGGATTAAGTGCTGTTAATTTAGCTACACCTTCTATTGGTGGAACTATAAACATCATAACTGATCCTACTGCTCACGAAAAGGGTGGTAAGTACAAACAAGAAGTTGGTGCAGGTGGATTCCTGAAATCAACTTTTAATTATAATACTGGTTTGATAGGTGATAAACTTGCCTTGAGTTTTACTGGTGTTAGAAAAACAGGTGAAGGTGTCATTGACAAGACATGGACGGATGCTTGGGCATATTATATGGGAGCAAGTTATCAAGCAAATAAAGATAACAGATTTGAATTATATGCTATCGGTGCTCCACAACGTCATGGACAAAATCTATACAAACAGAATATTGGTGCATACGATGCCGAATTTGCTGAAGGTGTAGAGGGATATGATACTGAAGCACTTGGTGAAGGTGGTAAGTTCAAGGATGTTGGACGTACGTTCAATCAGAATTGGGCACCCATTGACGCATCATATACTGGTAAACAATACTGGTATATGTATGGTGCTAAAACAGTAGCACGACACGATCCTAATTACTTAAATGAACGTGAAAATTATTTTCACAAACCATTAGTAAACCTTAATCATTTTATGACTATTGACGACAAAACAAGACTGAGTTCAGTTCTGTATTGGAGTGGTGGTTCAGGTGGTGGTACAGGTACTTATGGTAGGATTCCTACCTTAGATGCTGATGGTACATTAGGTGGAGAGAACTATAAGTTCTATTATGGTCGTGGCCCGTGGACTCGTGATTGGAATACTCTTGTAGACTATAACTCTGGTACAGACGATGTAGTTTATGTAGACAAGAGAGCTATCAGTCGAGAAGCTGGTCAATCAGTTGGTATTTTGAGGAATAGTATAAATCGTCAGAATACATATGGTCTTATTTCTAAACTACATTATGATATGAGTGATGATCTCAAATTACAAGTTGGTTTAGATTGGAGAACTGCTGGAATCGAACACGCACGTGAGGTTCGTGATTTGATGGGCGGTGATTTCTATATGGACTATGCTGATGACAATTCACCAGATGGTAAACGAGTTGGATTAGGTGATATAATTGCCTATCACAATGAAACTACCGTTGATTGGTTAGGCGGATTTGTACAAGGTAATTATACTGCTGATAAACTATCTGCTTATGGTATGGTAGGATTATCACAAATTGCTTATACATATCAAGACCATTTTAGTGTAGCAGATGAAAAGATCACAGCTGATCCTATCTCTACTTTACAATGGAAAGGTGGAGCAATGTATGATGTTACTGATGACATTAGTGTTTTTGGTAATTTCGGAATTGCAGAAAAACCGCCTATTATGGATAACGTAATCTACTATGATGGTACAGTTGCTTCAGATCCTGCTAATGAGAAATTCATTAGTTCAGAAGCTGGTGCTAATTGGAGTTCTGGTAATTATGCAGTAAAAGTATCTGCATATAATACAGACTGGCAAGATAGAAACCTTACTAAATCTGTAACAAGTGGACAAGGTGATTCAGGTGATACTGATGTAATCTTTCTTAGTGGTATAAATCAAAACCATAAAGGTATAGAAGTAGAAGCTTCAGTACAACCACACAAACAGTTACGATTAGATGCTACTGTAAGTGTTGGTACTTGGAAGTTTGCAGGTGATGCAGATGGTAATTACCAAGAAGATGAGTTCAATGAAGCTGGTCAAGTTATCGGACAGAAAACTACACCTTATACATACGCTCTTGATGGGTTGTATGTAGGTGATATGCCTCAATCAATGTTTGTCTTAAAGACAACCCTTGATCCGATACCTGGATTAAGACTACAAGCTATATATAATTCTTATAGTGAGAATTATTCTGATTGGAGTCCTGGAGCAAGAGAGTATGATGGTTCAGACGCAGATGCAGACAGAGAACAAGTATGGAAAGCCCCTGGATATTCTAAAATAGATCTCCACGCTTCGTACAAATTACCTTCCATTGGTGGGTATGACTTAACTGCTTTTGGTCATGTATTTAATGCAACAGATGCTACATTTATACAGGATGCAGTAGATCACAGTCAATATAATAGTTACGGGAGCAAGACTCACGCAGCACATAATGCTGAAGTATTTCTTGGTATTCCAAGAACTTTTAACTTAGGTATTGCTGTTAATTTCTAAAATAGTTAATTGGGGACTGGGTAACTGGTCCCCAATTTCACTAATAAAATAAAAAATAATTAAAATAAACCTTGACTTGTATTGCATTTTTGTTGTATGATCGGCTATGAAAGTTAAGGAAAAAATGAATAATTCAATGAGTAAAATAAATGGTGTAGAGTATGATTGGTCTGACGCCATAGAAAATCTACTGTACAATATCAATGTGAAATATCACGAAAGTTTCCCTAAAAATAAAGATATGGTTTTATCATTAGTCGCTGGTAGTAAATTTGTTAAAGTAGTTAACGAAAATACTGTTTGGGGATTTATCGCTAAAAAAGATGGATTTCATAAAGGATTACCGATGAAAGTTGGTGATGTTTTCAAACCTGCTAGTTGGAGAGCACCAGCTAAACACGTTAGAGGTTCTATATTCGATACTAATACTAATTGGTTTAGATGGACAGGTCCTAATTATTTATAAGGTTATGAAAAACGTAACTCAAGTTGTTCCAACGAAAATGGAAAAACAGATTGAAGAAAATAAAAAATTGTTTGGTCGTAGGATAAAACAATTATCAGTTATCATTAAAGATGAGAATTATATTCCAGAAGGTAGTACGAATAGTTATCACGAATTTATATTTAGTATGTATAAGGCTTTAATACAAGGTAGAAAAATTACACCTAAGATGGAATCAGCAATTATTAAGATTGTTAAGGTATATGCAAATCATTTAAAAAAAGAAAATGACCCGAAATATCGAGTGCAAAGGGTAGAGTATGTTGATAATACTATAGCTAAATTGAATATGATTAAACGGAGATTAGATGAGTGTAATTATACAACGGGTTATAAAAATTATAAATTAGATTTTTTGGATTCAATTGAAAAACAAGTTTTTAGTCGTGGAAATTTGAGTATAAAACAGAGAAAAGCACTGAATAAGATGTATACTCAGTTCTCAATAAAAATTGAGAAAAATAAAAAACTCGAAAAGAAAATTGAAAAAATGAAAAAAAACCTTGACTTTAACGAAAATATGTTGTAAGATCAAGCAAGAAAAAAAAGGAATAGTTATAGTTTAATGAAAAATATGAAAAATATATTAATGGGTTTATCAACATTAGCAATACTATATGTATTGTTGATTATGATGTTTGTTATGAATGAAACGAGTGGGATGTAATTATGGCAAATTTTGATCCTATGGTACAATGGTCTACTGATGAAGAGTTTGAGTATATTGTATCAGATAATAAACCACTAACAGTATCTTGGAATATGTATGGTGATGAAGTAGGTATTACAGCTATTTATTGGGAAGATGCAAAAGAAGAAAAAAGACATTATACTGGAGATGAATTATGGGAGATGGATATTGATTTAGCAGAAGATATATTGAGTTATATTGATGATGAGTTTCTACATAGTGAAGATTTTTGGTTAACTAAAATGGGTTATGATTTTTGAAAACTGTTGATTATTTAATAAAAAAATTTGATGGTGTTCTTGTTGATGATTTTGGTTGGGAACATTATAAGGTAGAAGGTAAAGACTACGATATTAGATTTGATAGAAGTAGGGTTGAATGGGCATGTGATTGTAAAGCATTTACTTTCCGACATAAGTTCAAGAAAAAATATTGTAAACATATTTTGGAAGTTCAAGATATTAAATTGGCACAACGCAGTGGCCGTGCAAGTGCCGGAGTGGTTTAACGGGGTGGATTGCAAATCCATTATTCGCAGGTTCGAATCCTGTCTTGCACTCAAATAATTATGTTAATAGCTGAAGAACTTAAATCAGAACGTCAAAAAAGATTAATTAAAGACCATAAAAAACGTATGTTTAATATGAGATTTATGGGATTAGAATGGCAAGAAATACATCAAAAGCGTTGGGATGAAGATACTTTATGTGGTGAAGATACTTGTGATTGTGAAGAAATTTATAATAAAGAAAGAATGAAAAATGAAAAAGAAAATTGATAATTCATACATGGTAGGTACAGTTCGTTATGTAACTTGTACTAGGTGTGGTAGGGAAATTAAAGGTGTAGGTGATGATACAGTAACTGCAACATGCTCTTTTTGTCTTGTTAGAATGATACCAGTTGAAGAACCTAAATCAGCATACAAACCAACAGGTCGTCCAGCTGGATGGCATTGGATGAGCGAGTTCGTAGATAAAGATGGTAATGTTTACCATAGAGGTAAAGAACAACCTAAGTTAAAAGGTACTTTACCACCAACTAAAGTGAAACCACCAAAGAAAAGAAAAGTTAAACGCCGTACTCGTGATGAAGTATTGGTGGCACATTATAAAAAGAAAAAAGCTGACCTTAAAAAGGCAGTGAAAAAACAAAAAGATTTTTTAAATCACAAAATAAACAAGGGATAATAATGAATAAAGGTAAAGTAAAATGGTTTGATGGTAAAAAGGGTTACGGTTTTGTAGCCAATCCGTCAGATGGTAAAGATTACTTTGTACATTTCTCCGAGATACATTCAGATGGATATAAGACTTTAGAAGAAGGTCAAAATGTTACATTTGATATCGGTGAAGGTAAACAAGGTGAAGTTGCTAAAAATGTTAAAACAGTAAATTAGTAAAGGATCAAAGATGTCAAGAAAAAACTTTGTAGAAGCTAGTGGTAATTTTTCAATATATGCTGTAGTTAGATTTACAGCATATATGATGTCAGCTGTAGGGTTGTATTTGGAACATTTTCAAATAGCTGCAATATCATTTGGATTTGGAGCGTTATTAGGTTTCATTCGTAGACTAGCAAGAATTTGGGAGTAACAAATGTCTAAAAAAGAATGGTTAAATGAACCTGTAATGTGTGATGGGTGGGGAAGGCCACCATCATTAGCTGATGTACCATTAATGTGGATGACACGAAAAAAAGCGTTTGAAAAACGAGGGTATAGTAAGGAAGTAATTAATGAAACATTTAAAGTGTATAAGGAGTATTTAAAATCTGATGGCTAAAAAGAAAAAATCATTATATGATAATATGAATGAATTTAAATTACCTGATGGTACTAAGTTCTATGCAAAAGATAATAAAGATGCTTTACTTTACGCAAAGAAAGTTAATGGTGGATATGCAGAATTAGGTAATGATGGAAAATACTTTCACGAAAAAGGAGATGAGTATTAATGTTTGAATTTATGGTCGTATGTTTACTGATTTATATTGCATCAAAATTATCAGATATAAATAATAGACCGAGGTTTTAATGGGATTCAAAGATGATTTGAAACGTAAAAGAGATGGCTCTTATATTTTAAAACATAAAACTAAAGAAGGTAAAGTAGGTGATTGTATTGAATGTGGACAGAATCCTGAAGCAAGAGATTTATTATATAGATATAATAGTGAAGATATGATATTAGTAAGAAATCATGTAGAAGAACATTTAAGGTCTTTTACAAAACACGAATCTATGAAACCAGTTTGGTGTAAAGAATGTCAATCTTTAATAGAATATAAAATTAAGATTAAATATGAAAAAAATAATTAATTGTTTAAAAGAAGATAATCCAAACATCAATAAGAAATTAAGTAAAGTTTCAGTAGAGGAAGGATTAGAAATTGCAAAAGAATTACTTGAGATATTAAGTGATAGAAAAGATGCTATCGGTTTAGCAGCTAACCAAATAGGTATTAATGCTGCGGTTGCTGTGGTTAATGTTAGAGAACCAATTATTTTAATTAACCCAGAAGTAGTAGAAGTTTGGGATGAAATACCTTTTTATGAGGGTTGTTTATCATTTCCAAAAAAAGGTATTAATACTAAACGATATAAGAATATAGTTGTTAAAACAGAACAAGAAGATTGTGATTGGTATTTTAGTGGAGCTCCAAATCCTTCAGATGGTAAAGGTAGTTGGGAACGAGAAAGTTCTAATAAACAAGATGAAGAATTACGAACACTTGAAGCAGTTTGTGTTCAACACGAAATAGACCATTTAAATGGTATGACTATTTTGGATAGACAAGCAGTAACTACTATAGTTAATAAAGAAAAGTATGGTAGAAATGAAATTGTTATGATTACTGATGGTAAAGAAACAAAAGATTTAAAATACAAAAAGGCAAAACCACTTATAGATAGTGGTGAATGGGAAATCTATGTTGGGGGTCCTATAACTTAAATGAAAGCACCATATGAATTGGGACAATATTTTACAACAAATACAGAGTTACGAGAAAAAGTGTATTCATTTATTTTAAATAAACCATCTCGTATATTAGAACCAAGTATAGGTAGAGGTGATTTAATCAATTATGTATGTGAAAAAGATAATTCTATAAAGTTTGATATGTATGAAATTGATGATACAATCAATATATTAAACAAATATATATCACGCGATAAAGTTATATTTGGTGATTTTTTAAAACAACCTATTAAAACTAAATATAAAACGATTATTGGTAATCCTCCATATAAGAGAATGAAAACTAAAACAGGTAATTTATATATTGATTTTATAAGTCGTTGTTATGACTTACTTGAAGTAGGCGGGGAATTAGTATTTATCATTCCAAAAATTTTCTTTAAAAAAAAATCGGCGAAAGATTTATTAAATAATATGAAGAATAACGGTTCATTTACACACACATATCATCCAGATAATAAACATTTATTTGAAGGTGCTTCGGTTGATGTTATTGTATTTAGATATTGTAAGGATGGTAACATAAATGGATAAATCTAATATATTACTTAGGTTAGAAATGTTGGCTGATTTATGTGATACTACTGAACCTGAAGAACCAAATGATAAACAGTTATTTAGTAAACATTTAATTGAAGTACAAAATATGATTACTTTAGTTACAGATATGGAAAGCGGTGAAGTTGATTTTGCATCTAGTACTGAACGCGAACAACTAACTGAAGTTATGAGGTCATCAAATAAAATATGGAGATTTCGAAATAAAATTAAAAATGGTGAGTTAGACACGACAGAACATGCTGAGATGATTGATGAAATAGAAGATTATTTAGCACAAGGACAGAAGATAAATGCGATTAAGTATTATAGAGAAGAGATGCAAAATAGATTTGATGAACGAGTTAGTTTACGGGAAAGTAAAGATTTTGTAGATAGTATAGATGATGATTTGAAACGAAGAGGCATTGTTAGGTACAGATGAGAAAAGCGTTAACCTATGATGATGTAAATATTGTACCTAAATATTCAGAATTAGGATCAAGAAGTGATATAAATACATCTACAAGATTTACTAAGAAAATAAATTTAAATATTCCAATAGTAACATCACCAATGGATACTGTAACAGAATATGATATGGCTTTAGAAATGATGGAGTGGGGTGGTGTTGGTATCATTCATAGATTTATGTCTATTGAAAAACAATCCAATATTATATTAAAATTACATAAAGCAGAAATGGTTAGTCATTGGACTGATGAAGAATGGAATAAAATACCAAGATGTGCAGCTATTGGAGTTACAGGAGATTATTTAGAAAGAGCACAAGAACTAGTTAACAATGGATGTAATGTTATAGTTATAGATGTGGCTCATGGACATCATAAATTAGTAGGAGAAGCAATTGAAAAAATTAAAACCAAATTGGAAACAATCGAAGTTATTGCTGGCTCAGTTGCAACAGGAGAAGCGTGTGAATACTTATGTGAAAAAGGAGCGGACTCGATTAGAGTTGGAATCGGAAATGGATCGTTATGTGAAACACGCATTAGAACGGGTGTGGGGATACCTCAAGTTACTGCTCTCATTGATTGTGTATCTGTCGCAGATACCTATAGTACTCCTGTTATTGCTGATGGTGGTGTTCGCAATATTGGTGATGTTTGTAAAGGACTTGCTAGTGGCGCTGATTCGATTATGTTGGGCTCCCTTTTATCTGGTACAAAAGAAACTCCAGGAACGATTGAAAAAATAGGTGAGTGGCCTAATGAAATGTTACATAAAAAATATAGAGGTTCTGCCTCTTTAGATTCAAAACATGATAGAGGTGATAATAAAAATGTTGAAGGAAATCACAAAGTTATTCCGTATAAAGGGAAGGTCAAAAGAATTATTCAGGATATACAAGAGGGAATACGCAGTTCTTTCAGTTATGTTGGGGCTAACGATATTTCTGAGTACCATTCTAAAGTAGAATTAATAGAGGTTACAAGAGCAGGAAATCTTGAAGGAAAACCTCATTTACTTAATAGTTAATAGTTAAATGGGAGATTTAGTTTGGAATTATCAGAAATAAAAGAAAAATTAGAAGAAGCTATGGAAATAGAAAATTGGGATATTGTAATTGAAGTAATTAATGAAATTGAAATTGAAGAGATTTACAAATCCCCTTATGATGATAGTGAAGAAGAAGATTGGGGCTGAATGGCATCGACAGATGTTATTTGATAAAGCAGTGCAACGGAGTTTGAGTAAGACTTGCTATAAAAGACTCACAAACCTAAATAGCGATAAATCGCTACAAGGGTTGGAAATAGATTGGCATTTAGCCAATACTGAAATGGGATTTGACAATATGATTGTTGAGCCTATACTGGACTTCCAACCGACTTACGCTTACGCATAAGTCCTTGGGTTGTCTAACACCCGAGCATAAAATAAGTTAGACAGGATCAATCTCATATGACAGAGTATAAAGGTCATCAGTTAAACCATTCTGAGTAAAATGGGACATGGTGGGGTTGTTGGTAGACTACCGATTTGGAAACCAACTAAGTTGTGAATGACTATTTATTAAAGACAGACTGGACGTGGGTTCGAATCCCACCAGCTCCACTAAAATAAATGGTATTTTTGAAACTATTACAGATATTTATATGAAAGGTAAATAATGATGACTAAATACATTATACTTTTATCACTTATTTTGATTACATATGCTAATGGCATTGTAAGTACAAAATTTTTGAATGATAAAAATATTCAACTAGAAACTTTGAGAGTAGAAAACAATGACCTCAAAGAAAAGTTGAATGAGTATGAAACAGAGGGAATGCACGTGACCGTAACTATGTACCAACCACTGCGTTATCAAACTGATTCTACACCGAACATTCTCGCAGATGGAACGCGAATTAGGACGAAAGATGCGTCCAATTATAAATTTATAGCGGTGAGTAGAAATCTTTTGAAACGTTGGGGCGGTTGGTTAGATTATGGTGATTTCGTTCTGTTAAAAGGTACAGATCATAAAGATGGAGTTTATCAAGTTAGAGATACGATGAATCCGAGATTTGTTAATCGCATTGATATCCTAGAATCTGTTAACGTAAAACCATATAAATTTGTTGACGCTAAAATTATTAAAACAAATATGGTAATTGATAAATTAAATTGAAAAATAATACTTGACAAATGGTAAAAAATTTCGTATATTAGATATATGAAAGGTTGTAAATAATATTGAATTTAGCACATAAATTCTTTGATATCCCTGAATTTGATTTTGAAGGGGAAAAGAAAAAGTTCATAGAGAATCTTGATTTTCTTAAATCAATGAGCGTACAAGAACAAACATTATATAAGAAGTGGCAAGAATTCAATAAAGATGATTATGGTATTAGACGAAAGGCTAGTAAGTTTGATCCATCATATCATAGGTTATGGAAATTAACAGACATATATAATAAAGAATTAACTATTAGAGAAATAGAATCTATAGATCCAGTTGTAGAACATGTTCCATCTGAAGGAGCAAGTGAATGGACTTTATATCGTATGTTAATTCATACTATGGATTGGAGTTCTAATCCAGGTCGGAATCAGAAATATATTGTTAGAGATAAAACAAATAATAAAGTTTTAGGCTTGATATCTCTTGGTTCTGATGTAACTTCTATTAAGGTTCGTGATGATTATATTGGTTGGACTAAAGATAATAAGTTCGTTGATCATAAATTAAATAATACAGCTATAGCAAGTACGATTGTATGTACACAACCAATTGGATTTAATATGTTAGGTGGTAAGTTAATAGCAGCCCTAACAACCTCGGCAGCCGTGAGAGAACAATGGTATAAAGATTATGAAGATGTTTTAATTGGTATAACTACTACATCACTTTATGGAGTTCATTCTCAATATAATGCAATTCCACATTGGAAAACATTAGGTGAATCAGCTGGTAAGATTGCAATTAAACCAGATGATGATGCTTATTTTGTTTGGGCTAATTGGTTAAAAGAAAACCATAGAGAAG
>Ga0315336_1004934_pt1 | contig 15151 bp, 8 predicted proteins | sample ASW5metaG_FD_204512 | JGI IMG/M metagenome (GOLD analysis project Ga0315336, IMG submission 204512) | Ammonia-oxidizing marine archaeal communities from Monterey Bay, California, United States - ASW #5 | ecosystem: Environmental > Aquatic > Marine > Intertidal zone | place: USA: California...
GATCGGCTGATTCGTTTTATTGGTCAGCACCAACCTCCCTTTGGCGCTACTGCGGGCGATAAACTTCGCCTCGATCAGGTTCTGATCGACCGCCTCAAAGAGACCGATCGACTCGGGCTGATCGTCGGCTGGCGCCGCTGCCGGAGAATCGTCCGCTGGGGCCGAGGCAGCCAGCAATCCGCCGCAGAGAATCCCCACGGCGAGCAACCACTTCGTCTGTTGTGCGATGATCATGTTTAGTTTCACCGTAGAACGAGATGCGTAGAATGGCCTGGTCAGGCCTGCAGGAGCCCACCGGGGACTATCTCCAGCATAGACAAGCTGGGGCCAAAATCCAAGGAAAACCGCCATTTTCGAGCCCTGGCCGGGCCCTTAGCGGACTAGCAGCGTGCAATACTAGTAAGAGCCTATCCCAGAATTATGTTGGAGGTGTCCAGCGGCCGAGGAAATCCGAGCAATCAAACAGTTATGGGACGTGCAGTAAGTACCTCTGGGATTGACAGGTCCCGCCCTCTATCGATCTTTGTGCCATCGATGATCCGAGGGCGCCCATCGGAAGTCCGGGTTTCAATAGCAAACGCTAGTACTGGGGGTGATTCGTCACGCAATCATCGATAAAACTTCGAGGGTTCCCAGGAGAAACCTTCCGTGTCGACCACGCCCACAGCCCCTGAAGCAGGCCGAGCTCCCAGAGCCTGGATCGTCTCCCCCTGGTGGGATTTGGCGTACGTGGTGATCACGCCGGTGCTGATCGTGCCGGTCGTGCTAATCGTGGTGCGCTACTGGCTCTCGCCTGAGCAGGTATCGCTTGGTGTGATCGCTTTCGCGTCGCTAGGTCACCATCTGCCCGGCTTCATGCGGGCGTACGGCGATCAAGAATTGTTCCGACGATACCGGCTCCGCTTCTTGCTCATGCCGCTGTTGGTGTTTGCACTTGCGCTGTTGTTCACCCCGCCCAGCGTGATTGCCAATTCGCTGGGTCTCCCCTGGAGCCATCTGCATGGCCTGGAGTTGATCTTACTAGTTTGGGGTACGTGGCATGGACTGATGCAGATCTACGGATTCATGCGCATCTACGACGTGCGGGTTGGCGTGCACGATGTCTGGTCGGCTCGGCTCGACCATTGGCTTTGCCTAGCGGTGTTTGCTGCCGGTGTGGTCTTCAGCGACGCGCGAGTGTTTGGCGTGGCCAACGCCATGTGGCAAGCGGGACTGCCGCTATTCGGTCCAAATTGGATCGAATGGGCGAGACTGCTGGTTGCCGCGGCTGGGCTTGGTGTCTTGGCGGCCTACCTCTTCCATCAGTTGCGGCGTTGGCACTCCGGCAAGGTCATCGCCTGGCCCAAGCTGCTGCTGATCGGCACCACCGGTTGGTTTTATTGGTACTCGGGGCGCTTGTCGACAAATCTGTTGATTGGCCTGGCAATGTTCGAGATTTTTCACGCGGTGCAATACAATGCGATCGTCTGGGTCTACAACCAACGGTTATTCCGACGTGCCGGCGATCAATTTGGCGCGCTCGGTTTTCTGTTTCGCCAGCGCTGGTCGATGCTCGGACTCTATCTGGCCGCGATTGCGGCCTACAGCTCGATCCGGTTTTTCTCGGTCGACGCCAGTGGTTACGTCTTTCGCAGCGACCTTGCCAATGTCCACCAGTGGTTGATGGCCCTGTTTGTTACCTCTTCCTTCATGCACTTCTACTTTGACGGGTTCATCTGGAAAGTCAGCGAGCGCGATACGCAGCAGAATCTGGTGGAGCAGCCCAACCTAGCGGCCGTGTTTCAGTATCATGTCCCCGGGTTGGTCCACGCGAGCAAGTGGGCAGTGCTGTTTGCTATCGCGGGCGGGCTGCTGTGGTCCGAGCGAGCCCGACAACCCCGTTGGCAAGAATTGGAAGCCCAGCGGCATGCGGCCCTCGCTGCGCTGACGCCCAATTTGCCGGAGTGTCAGATGCTCGTCTGTCGCAGGGCACTAAGCCAGGGCGAGACGGAGACAGCGTTGGTCAACGCGCGGCGCGCATTGGAGCTTCGCCCTCGGTCGCATACAGTTCGTGCCGAGCTGGCATTGGCGCTGGTTCAATCGGGCCAATTGGAAGCGGCACAACAGCAGCTGGAGCAGGCTATCCATCTTGCGCCTAAGCATTGGCAGCACCACTGCGATTTGGGTTTGGTGCTGGCCGATTTGGGCGAACTTGAACGCGCTGAGGATTCCTTTCGACGTGCGGTCCAGCTGCGCCCCGATTTTGCCGAGCCGCGTGAACTGCTGATCGATTTTTATCTGCGACAGAATCGCGATGAACAGGCTGCGGGCCAGATCGCGGAACTGAAGCAATTATTGCCCAACTCGATTACGGCTCGACTGGGCCAGATCGTTCTGCTTGGCAAGCAAGATCAAAATGAAGAAGCGATCCGCCTGGCCCAGGACCTGGCAGCGGAGTGGCCCGACAATTGGCGGGTCCAGCTAACATTGGGGACGCTGTTGAATGCCGCTGGCCAGAACCACCAGGCCTTGGTTGCGCTGCGAAACGCACGTACCCTGCACACGGGCTCAACTGAAGTCGACTACCAACTGGGATTGGCGCATTTTCACTTGGGCGAAATGACCGACGCGGTGCAGCTGCTGCGGGAAGCGCTCCGCCGCGAACCGGACCATTTCGCAGCGCAGCTCCTATTGGGCAACTCCTATCTCACTCAAGGAAAACTAGAGCTGACTCTGCAAGCCTACGAACATTGCTACCAGCTCGACCCCAACCACGCCCAGCTCTGTGCGAATTTTGGCGCCTTGCTCAGTCAGCAGGGCCAACTCGTCCGAGCAGAAAGCGTCTATCGGGGCGGCGTCGAAGCCAATCCCGACTCGGGCCCGCTCTGCTACAACCTCGGCCTGCAGCTCTGGCAACAAGGCGAGCAAGACGAAGCGAGAAAGTTGATCCACCACGCCGAACAGTTGGGCGTAGCGATCTCGCCAGAAGTCCGCGCGGCAATCTTACCTTAGTCGGCTGACAACAGCAATAGAACACAGATGAACGCGGATCTAATCGAGTGTCGCAGATCAGATTGGTAAATAATGTGTTGGCCGTAAGGCCGGACGAACAGGCTGTCAATCGGCGATCAAATTCCCGAACTCCGCTTCGCTCAACACGGCCACGCCCAACTGCTGTGCCTTGGCAAGTTTGCTGCCCGCTTTTTCGCCGGCGATCAGATAGTCGGTCGATTGAGAAACGCTGCTCGTAGGCCTGCCTCCATGCTGCTCCACGAGCCGGTGAATTTCGTCACGCGTGTACTTTTCCAGTTTGCCGGTGACGACGATCGTCTTACCGGCCAGGATTTGATTCGACGGACCGGCCGCTTCGTCCTCGGAAGAGATCATCGCGACCCCAGCCTCGGCCAACTGCTCGATCGTCCGCCGGCCATGCTTGCCCTGGAGAAACTGGAACACGCTTTGGGCAATAATCGGTCCCACGTCGTCCACGTCGCTAAGCTCTTCGACACTGGCGCTAAGCAATTCGTCGACCGAACCGAACGTCTCGGCCAAGACGGTTGCCACGCGCGTTCCAACATGCCGAATCGAAAGCGCGTTGAGCAGCCGAGTCAGGCCGCGCGATTTGCTTTGCTCAATTGAGGCGAGCAGCTTCTGAGCCGACTTCTCTCCCATCCGCTCCAACTCCAGCAGCTGTTCTTCAGTCAGCTGGTAAAGATCTGCAAACTCGGCAACCAGCTGCGAGGAAACAAGCTGGTCGACTAGTTTGTCGCCCAGGCCTTCGATATCCATCGCCGAGCGGCCAGCGAAGTAGAGCAAACGTTCCCGCAGCTGTGCCGGGCAAGCCAGATTGGGGCAGCGGATATAAACGCCTCCCTCATCCTTTTCCAGCAGCGTCTCGCACTCGGGACAATGCGTTGGAAAGCGGTAGACGCGCAAGTTCGAGCGTCGCTTGTGTTTTTCCACTCGCACGATGTGCGGAATTATTTTGCCCGCTTTCTCGACCACGACCGTATCGCCCACGCGGACATCCTTGCGGGCGATCTCATCGGCGTTATGCAGACTCGCCCGGCTGACGGTCGTACCGGCCAGCTCGACCGGCTCCAGCTCAGCCACCGGCGTAATCGTACCGGTCTTGCCGACCTGCACGCGAATCTCGTTAAGCTGGGTCACCGCTTCGTACTTCTCAACTTTGTAAGCGATCGCCCAGCGGGGACTCTTACTGGTCGAGCCTAGTTGCTCTCGTTGCTCGAACTGATTGACCTTCAACACCAGACCGTCGACTTCAAAATCGAGCTCGTGCAGCTGCTCGACCAACGCCTCGGCATGAGTCACCGCTTCGGCAAAGCTAGCAAAACACTCGATGCGTGGCGTTGCGGGCAGGCCCCAGCGGCCGAGTTGTTCAATGAACTCCATGTGCGTCGAACATCTCAAACCGTCCGATTGGCCAATGCCGTGACAGAAAATGCGCAAGTTTCGCTCGGCACAGGTCCGCGGATCAAGCAGTCGGGCACTGCCGGCAGTCACGTTGCGCGTGTTGGCGTAAGGTTCTTCTCCTGCTTCTTGGCGCTGCGAGTTGAGCCGTACCAAGTCGCTGTTGGTCATATACAGCTCGCCACGAACCTCCAGCAGCGGCGGCACGTCGGTCCCATCCAGCCGTAGCGGTACACCGAGCACCGTACGGACATTGTGGGTGATGTCGTCGCCGGTTTGCCCGTCTCCTCGTGTAGCACCTCGAACTAGCCGACCTTGCTCATAGGTAAGCGACACCGCCACGCCGTCAATCTTCAATTCTACGACCCACTCTGCCGGCTCCTCAGGCAGCAGCCCCGCGATCCGCTGGCCATACTGCTGCAGTTCTTCCAGGCTATAGGTGTTGTCGATCGACATCATCGGCACGCGGTGGCGCACCGATTCGAGCTGACTCACCGGCTGATCACCGATCCGCTGCGTAGGGCTCTCCTCCGTGACCAGCTCCGGATGTTTCGCTTCGAGCTCTTTGAGCTGTTGCAGCAGCCGGTCGTATTCGAGATCAGAGATGGTCGGCGCGGCGTCGACGTAATAGCGCCGGTCGTGCGCGCGAATCTCCTCTCGAAGCCGAGCGATTTCTTGCTGAGGATCAGGCGGAGTCATGGCAACATGCTAACAGAAACAGCCCTAAAATGGATGCGAGAAATAATAGCACCCTCAGCCGGTCCGCAACGCGGACCAAGGCGTCTCAGCTACCATGCGTACCAGACAGGCTGCAAAATTCAAAGTCAAGCGGTGAAAGAGATCACGCCGCACCAGAAAAAAAGATACTCGAACGGAGATTCGATTTCCAGCCGTGCAGGTGACGCAAGTGAAGCATCGAGGCTCAGTTCAAGGGTTGCTTTCGGGCGATTAAGCCGAGGGAGTTACTAGCAAGAGTTACAAGTATTTCGTAGGATGGTGTGCTCGCACCATCTTTACATGTTCCCTACCAAAGATGGGTGAACCTGTCGGTGGATAATCTCTCAAGTGCAACACTATTTGCCGACAGAACCACCCATCCTACGGACTGAAGAGATATGCAAACCGGTCGAGCTTTCAAGGAACCATGCTGTCATGGAACAGCGGCTGGCTCAGCTTTCCGAGCCAGTAGTTCACGTATTTCGTAATACGCCTCTAACCTCTTGATCCACTTCAACTGCTCCTGAGTCTTGGGTTGCACGGCTGCTCTTGGCTGGGTTTGTTCTTGGCTTTGTCGGTTTGGTCGTTCCAAAGCGGCTATTCTTCTTTCCACCACTTGCGATGTCGTGCCACCTCGTTGGTTCCGACTTTCGGGATTGTATCCTTGGGCAAGTAGGTACCGAACGGCTTCAACGTTTCCCACCAAGGCTGCGCTGTTCAGACTTCCTTGTAAATCAACTCCCAGAGCGCTCAAATACTTAAGTCGCTCCGCTCCAGACCCCCACGCAGCAGTATCGCACGATCCCAAATGTGGATCGGCACCCGCTGCAATCAGCTGGTTCGCAACTTCAAAGTGGCCCGCAGCAACAGCAACGGCTAAAGGTGTGCGTGCTTCCGTGTTATCCCAGAAAACATAATTTACTAATGCGCCCGCTTCCAGCAACACAGCCACGGCATCGCTGTGACCAGCCGATGCGGCGGCTATGAGAGCACTGCTTTGTCTGGGCGTACCGTTTACAGGCGGTGGGTTTACTGCTGCGCGGTGATTAAGGAGCATGCGTATGATGTCAATGTTTCCGGATCGAGATGCCAATTCGATCGCAAATTCACCTGGCAGATGGTGCCAGCCCCAGTAAACTCGTGTGTTCGCGTCAACGCCAAATCGCAACGCCCAACGCACCTTGCCAACGTCGTCTTCGCGAATTGCGGCTAACAGCGACTCCCCTATTGGCCAGTTCCAAGCAACAACAAATGCGGACATGCCCACAACCGGTGTCAGCACCATCATGACGATGCCGCGACGCAAATCACGTATTCTGGCAATCCACCGAGTAGCGATCCAGAAGAATAACGCAGTAATGAACCCAAATGCAGATGCGATCAGTATCTTGTCGAATCCCGTTAGCCAACTGCTTGGACGAGTCGACGCCATGCGAAAAAGCAACACAATAGCTGCCAGCCAGCATGCTGCTGCCAACAGGAAAAAACAGATACTCATTAGAACTTGGGACGTTCGAGTAGGAGTGGCATCTACTGAATCGCCATGTGTCATTTTGAGACCTAGTAGTCGGGAATCTCCGGATGGCTTGAGCTAGGAACCGATCCAAGCTCGCAGCGCTCGCCATTCTAACATTTCGCCCGCATCCCGCGTATGGGAAACGGACATTTAGCTAACTCGCGTCGGCGTGGAACACCGAAGTTGTGAACTGCAAGTTGCGAAAACGCGTCGATGACTCACACCGCCGTAACTAAACGAGCCACCGGCAAGCGATCCGACGCGGAAAAAGCCTAAAACGGCCAGGTGCACGGACAGGTATACGCCCCCTTCCAGAGAATCTTCACCTCCGCGAATCCGCGCCATCGGCGGACTAATCCGGAAGAGGCGTTCGCGAACCGTCCTCCGAGTCGCTCGATCGAGTCCACCAGCTGTCGGTGCCGATTGCCCCGATGGTTAGCACCGCCAGGACCGCCATTTCTATCATCACGGCCATGCTGCCGTGCTCACCGAGCCAGAGCCAAAGTGGGTGGTCGGCGGTTTTCTCGGCCACGGATCGCCCCGCGTTGACTGCCTGAAATGCCATCAGACCATAAGCGAACGCCGTCAGACAGAAAACGGCTCCGGCGGGGATCAGCAGTACGTAGAATGGGTTTTTCCATTTCTTAGCGTTCTTCTCGACGTTCTTCTCGGCCACGGCCTCCTCCTGTGAAGGATCATTCAACGCTCACGCGGCGATTATAGCACAGCGGTGATCGACGCCACCCGCAATCCGCCGCTGGCGAAAGGCGACCTGTTTGCTGTACGATGAGGGGTTTCAGCCGCTTCGATCAGCCCCAGAGAGCATGCTCCGTTGTCCGCTTCGCCCCCCACCTCGGTCTCGGCAGAGGATCCTCAAGCTAGTACAGCTGGCCCGTCGATCCGGCTACGGGGCGTGGCCGTTCACAACTTGCAGCAGGTTGATCTCGACCTGCCGCTGCGCAAGCTGATCGCGTTCTGCGGTGTGAGTGGCAGCGGCAAGACAAGCCTTGCTTTGGACGCGTTGTATGCCGAAGGTCAGCGGCGCTATATCGAGAGCTTCTCCGCCTATTCGCGTCAGTTTCTGCAGCAGCTCGACAAGCCCGAGGCAGAGAGTATCGAGGGCATTCCCCCTTCGATTGCCATTACTCGCAAGCGGGTGAGCCGGTCGAGCCGGGCGACTGTTGGCAGCGTCACCCAAGTCAACGAACATTTGCAACTGTTGTTCGCGCGGATTGGACAGGTGGTCTGTCACGGCTGCGGCAACGCGGTGAGCCAAGATACGGCCGAGTCGGCGGCCGACGTGCTGGCCCAAATGCCCGAGGGGACGCGAGTAATGATCGGCTTTGCCTCCAGCCGAGGCAGCGAGCGGACCGACGACGTGTGGATGGCCGACCTGATCGCGCTGGGCAATCGCCGCTGTGCGATCGGCGACGAAACGGTCGAACTCTCTCGGGACGCGTCGGGCATGCTCTGTGGCGCAGCGAAGCTCGACATTGTGCTCGATCGACTGACGATCTCACCCGACGGCATGCCCAGGCTGCGAGATTCCTTGGAGACTGCTCTGGAGGCGGGCCGAGGAACTTGCCTCGCCTGGGTAGAAAGAAAACAGCCTGCTGACAAAGCGTCTTCTGGAAATGGGGCGCCTTCTGAAAATGGACACGTTGAGCTGGATGGCCGCTACTGGCGCCAACGTCCGTTTAGCCGGTTCTTTCGCTGTGAAGCGTGTGAGTTGGAGTATCCAGCGCCCGAGCCACAGTTGCTCAACTTCAACAACCCGCTGGGCGCCTGCCCGGTCTGCGAAGGTTTTGGCAACGTGATCGACATCGACATGGATCGGGTGGTGCCCGATCGCGGCAAATCGCTGCGCGAAGGGGCCATCGCCCCCTGGAACACGCCGGCCTACGCGCACGAACTGGAGGAGTTGCTGGCGTTGGCCGACGATTTCAACTTGCCCGTTGACGTCCCCTTTCGTGAGTTAAATGAACAGCAGCTTGAACTGATCCGCGGCGGCGTGTCGGAGCGCAAATTCGGCGGCCTGGCGGGCTTTTTCAATTGGTTGGAACGCCGCAAATACAAGATGCACTTGCGGGTTTTCTTGAGTCGTTGGCGGAGCTATTCTCCCTGCGGCGTCTGTCACGGTGCACGGCTGAAACCCGAAGCGTTGGCGGTTCGCATCGAAGGGATGAACATTGCCGACCTTTCTGCCGAGAAGATTTGCGACGTGCTGCAGTGGTTCGGCCGTCTCGAACTGAGCGATTGGCAGCAACGGGTTGGCCGGCTGATCTTAGCGCAGGTGATCGCTCGGCTGGAGTATCTCGATCGAGTCGGCCTCGGCCATCTGGCCCTGGAGCGGCCCTTGCGGACGCTCAGTGGTGGCGAGTCGCAGCGAGTCGCGCTCACCTCGGCCCTGGGATCGAACCTGGTCGGCATGCTCTATGTGTTGGACGAGCCGTGCGTCGGGCTGCACCCGGCCGACATGCCTCGGCTGGTTGATTTGGTCCGCGAACTGCGCGATCGGGGCAACACGGTCGTAATCATCGAGCACGAGCCCGATCTGATTCGTGCCGCGGACCACGTCGTCGAGTTGGGTCCTGGAGCGGGTGAGTTCGGCGGCAAGATCGTCTTTCAGGGAACGCCTGACCAGATGATACAGTCGGCCGAGAGTCGTACGGGCGAGTGGATTGCAGGCCGGGGTACCTCGGGACATGGCGGGCAGCGGCGTCCGTCTGACCAAGGTTCGATTCGATTGGTCGGCGCCCGGGGAAACAATCTGCAAGGCGTGGACGTGGCGTTTCCATTGAGTCTAATGTGCCTGGTCACCGGTGTGAGTGGCGCGGGCAAGACTACGCTAGTGCAGCAGACGCTCTATCCGGCCGTAGCTCGGGCCCTGCAGATCGATGCCGACAAGCCGGCTCCCTTTGACGAGATTTTGGGAGCCAGCCAAGTCGAAGATGTCGTGCTTGTCGACCAGAGCCCAATCGGCCGTACTCCGCGGTCCAACCCGGTGACGTACATCAAGGCCTTCGACGCGATTCGGGCCCTCTTTGCCGCGACCAGTGAAGCCCAGGCTCGTGGTTTCAAGGCGAGTCATTTCAGCTTCAACGTCGACGGCGGACGGTGTGAAGCCTGCCAGGGCGAGGGCTACCGGCAAATCGACATGCGGCTGATGGCCGATGTTTACATGCGCTGCGCTGAATGCCACGGGAAGCGGTATCGCCGCGAAGTGCTCGAAGTGAAACACCGCAGCTGCAACATCGCCGAGGTGCTCGATCTTTCTGTGCGCGAGGCATTCACTTTCTTTCGCGGGCAGCGCAAGGTTCTTACCCGGCTGAAGTGTCTGATCGACGTGGGGCTCGATTATCTGCGGCTGGGACAGCCCGCCAACACGCTTTCCGGTGGTGAGGCGCAACGGTTAAAACTGGCCAGCTACCTGGCGGCGCCGCGACGGGGTCGAACTCTGTTCGTACTCGACGAGCCGGCATCGGGGCTCCACTTTTCCGACATGCTACAGCTTTTGGACTGTTTCGAATCGCTGCTCGACATGGGCCATTCGCTGGTGGTGGTCGACCACAAGCTGCTGATGATGCAGTCGGCCGACTACATCATCGACCTGGGACCCGGGGCCGCCGATGCGGGTGGGCAAATCGTTGCTCAAGGAACGCCCGAGCAGATCGCGCAAAACCAGGATTCAATTACAGGGAAGTTCTTGGCAGCCGAATTAGAACGGTCCGCGGCCGCGGCGACGGAGGATTAGGAACCATTGACTACTGACGTCCTAACAGATCTCCAGCTTACGTTGGAGACCATGACCGAATCGGAAGCTCGACTGCAGGTCGAGCCCCGCACTGGTTCGCGGATCGTCGAAATCTCCGGAACTCTTAGCGGACCGCGATGTGAATTCTCGCGTACGCTGCCGGCAGAGATGGCTTCCAAACCGATTCCTCCTTCGGCGTCGGTTCGTTGCGCTACGGAGATCATTCTGCTCGAGCCGTGTTACTGGACACCAGCGTTGCCGTTTCTGTACGACCTGCGCTTTGAGGTACAGACCGAAGAGGGAGCCAGTCACCAGCTCACGGTGGAACTGGGCCTGCGTCGCTGGAGCTGCGCCGGGCAGAGTTTTCGATTGGAGTCTCGCCGCAAGGTGCTCCGCGGGATGCGCGTCAAATCGATGGCTCCCGCCGAGCTGCCTGCGGCCCGAGCTGCCGAGACGGCGCTGGTAGTCGATTGTCCGACTCAAGAACTGTGCAACGAAGCGAGTCGGTTGGGTGTGATATTGATTGCTGATTTGCGAACCACCGATAAGTCTCTCCAGGAAAAAATCGCTCGATTGGAATGGAGTCCCGCTGTCTTCTTGGCGTTGGTCAGCCAAGAACAATTGAAAGACCCGTCGCTCGAAGTTCGCAAAGGGCACCAATCGATGCTGACCTTGTGTCTGTCAGCTTCCGACACAGAAGCCGATCGGGCTCTGTTGGGTGCCGAGGCCGTCGCAGTCGAGCTGGGCCCAAGCGAGGGCCCTCTTTCATGGCTGGCCGAATACCAAAGACCAGTGATTGCAATCCGCCACGGCGAGTCGTACTCTGAGTTAAACACCACCCGCGCTGCGTGTGATCGGCTGCAAGCCGAGTTAGCCCCCGAGTTCGACCTGGCTGGATATTTTGTTTGATCGCCCATCGGAAGTAAGATTCACCACGGAGGCACGGAGGCCACAGAGAAAACAGAGAACGGAAGTGAGAGGTTCAGGAGAGGATGAATTGTTGGTCTGACCCTAACCCTTTCCTTTCATGTCATCTCCGTGTTCTCCGTGCCTCCGTGGTTAATTGTTTTCTAGAGCAGCGGCAGATGGCTGAGTTTTCACATTTGTTGATTTACTGAGATGAATTCCGACGACTCACAACTGGACCGTTACCGGCGTCAAACGCGGTTTGCACCACTGGGCGAACAGGGCCAGCGGCGGTTGATGGCTGCGCGGGTGTTGATCGTGGGCTGCGGTGCGCTGGGGACGGTGATCGCCAACACGTTGGTCCGAGCCGGGGTCGGGTTGGTGAGGATCGTCGATCGCGACTTTGTCGAAACGGGCAATCTGCATCGACAAGTGTTGTTCGACCAAAGCGATGCCGCGGCGCAGTTGCCCAAAGCAATCGCCGCGGCCAATCACTTACTGGCGATCAACTCGCAGGTAACCGTCGAACCGATCGTAGCCGACGTCAATCCGACCAACATCCGTCAGTTGGCCAGCGGAGTTGATCTGCTGTTGGACGGGACCGATAACTTCGAGACGCGCTACTTAATGAACGACTACGCAGTCGAAAGTGGAACGCCTTGGATCTTCGGCGGCTGTGTCGGAGCCGAGGGGCAAACGCTTACCGTTCTGCCGGGCGAAACGCCCTGCCTGGCTTGCGTGATCCCCGAGCCGCCATCCGCGGCTGTGATGCCGACCTGTGAAACGGTCGGTGTGCTGGGGCCGATTGTCAACGTGGTCGCTTCGCTGCAATCGATCGAAGCGATCAAGCTGCTCGCCGGCGAGCGAGATCAGCTCAACCGGGGCCTGACGGTGATCGATCTGTGGCACAATCAGATCCGCACGATAGGCTTCGGCGCCTCGGCCAGGCAAAACGATTGCCCGACGTGCCAGAGGAACGAATTTCCTTGGCTGGGCGGCGAACGGGGCGCCTCGGCCGTATTGCTCTGCGGCCGCAATGCCGTTCAAATCTTGCCTGCCGCAGCTGAGCCGGTTTCTCTGGAAGAAATGGCCAACAAGCTGCAACCTCTGGGTGACGTCCAAAGCAACCCTTATCTGGTTCGACTAGCAGTCGAGGGTTATCTGCTGACCGTGTTTGCCGACGGCCGGACGATCGTCGGTGGGACTGACGATCTGGCCGTTGCCCGAACCGTGCATGCAAAATATATCGGCGGCTGACAGTAAACTTGCCTCGGCTTATCTAGTTTGACACCGATGTCTGCTTCCTGGGGCAATACTTTCGCTGGACATAGAGGCGGACCGCTGCTGTGGCCGATGACCAACAGTAAGCACTGCATGCTCGGCCCCGCAATCTGAGCATCAGCATTCGACCCAGACTCACCTCGCCCAATACCCGCGTATGGCAACCGTTGAGCACTCCCCCTCCGCGCAGGCTTCGGCCACGCACGTAAACTTCGCCAGGACGGATCAGCCGGACCGACAAAAGCTTGTCGGACGCATCGGTCCCTGGCAACTCGTTCGCCTGCTCAACGAAGGCGAGTTGGCCCGCGTGTATGTTGCGCGTCCGGAAGCGGCCCCCGAGGAGCAGGTTTCGACCTACGTAATCAAGGTCCTGCGGAAAGAGTGGTGGCGCGATCCTCAGGCAATCGAGATGCAGCGTCGCGCCGCCTGGATCGGCAACAAGGTTTCCCATCCCCATCTCTTGCCGGTGCTCTCGGCCAACGTTCAGCAGCCGCCCTTCTACCTAGTCTCACCGCTGCTGGCTGGCTCCCTGCTCTCGGCAACGATCGAACAGAAAAACATGCTTTCGCTGCCGGCCGTTTTGTGGGTCGCTCGGCAAGTCTCCGAGGCACTTGCCGCGTTGCACGAAGCGACAGGCATGATCCACGCCGACGTGAAGCCCAGCAACATCTTTCTTTCGCCCGAAGGCCACGCGACGCTTGTCGACATGGGATTTGCCCATGCCCCCTCGGAAATGCGACATTGGTCCTGCCGGCCAGTGATCGGCACGCTCCATTACATAGCGCCCGAGGTAGTCACTTCCAGTTTGGCCGCTGAGCCGCGCAGCGACTTGTACAGTTTGGGAGTGACGCTCTACGAGATGCTGACCGGCGCCTTGCCCTTCAAGACCGCGGACCCCGAGAAACTGGTCCGACAGCATCGCGAAGACGTGCCGACCTGCATTCGGCACCACAGACCGCAGCTGCCCAAACCGGTGGCAGAGCTGGTCCATCGCCTGTTGGCAAAAGATCCGCTCCGCCGGCCAGAGTCAGCTGCGGAGGTAGCCGCTACGTTGATGCGGCTGGAGATCGACTGCTTCGCCATAAGATAAAGGCGCGCCGGCCGAGGAGGGGAAGGCCGACGCGCCCAACCTACAGGGGCTGCTGCTCTAGCTGGGGTCGACGACAGGCGCTGGGTCTGCACCGTCGAGGAATCCCACCAGGGATCGTGAGCGATAGGGAGACTGTAGCTTGCGGACCGCTTTGGATTCGATCTGTCGGACTCGTTCTCGTGTCACCGAGAAGATCTTGCCGACCTCTTCGAGCGTGTAAGTATATCCGTCGGCCAAACCGTACCGCAGTCGAATGATCTCCCGCTCGCGGTAGTTCAGATCGGTCATCACCTCTTCAAGACGTTCCTTCAGCGCTTCGATATTGGTGTCGTACAACGGATCGTCTTCGCTCTGTTCCTCAAGAAATTCTCCGAAGTAGTTGTCCTCGTGGTCGCCCACGGGCTGGTCGAGCGAGAGTGGCTGGCGGGTCATCTTGTGAACACACTTGGCATCTTCGACGGACAAACCGGCAAGTTCCGCGATTTCCTCAGGATTTGGCTCCCGGCCATGCATCTGGACATAATCGGCCGTTACGCTGCGAATCTTGCTCATCGTGTCGATCATGTGCACCGGCAGCCGAATCGTACGACTTTGATCTGCGATCGACCTGGTAATCGCCTGGCGAATCCACCAGGTGGCGTAGGTCGAAAACTTGTAACCCCGGGCATGCTCGAACTTGTCGACAGCTCGCATCAGGCCCGTGTTGCCTTCCTGAATCAAGTCGAGAAAACTCATGCCCCGGTTTCGATACCGTTTGGCGATCGACACGACCAGACGCAAATTGGCGGCGGAAAGATCGCGCTTGGCCGCGTCGTACACTTCCTTGCGGTGGCAGGTGCGCTGCACCAACCGCCGCAAGGTCGCGGGGCTTTCCAGGGTGATTTTCATCAGGTAACGCAGCTCTTCGGTCAACTGCCGCTGCTCATCGGCATGCAACAGCTGCTCGGGGTGGGACAGTTTCTGTTTGATGGTGTCCATTCGGACGGCGATTTCATGCAGTTGGTCCATCAAGGGCAGCAACCGCTGCATGCGAAGGTTTAACTCTTCAACGAGCCGCACCCCTTTGTTCCTCCGGCAGACTAGCCGCCGCCAGGCAGCGTGCTTCTGTACACCGGTCGCTCGCGGGCTGACAGCCATGTTGAAGTCGACCTGGTTTTGTGCCAACAGGTGACGAATGGTGATCAAGTTGGGGCCAATCCGCTGTAGCACCCGGCGTTTTTCAGCGATGTTGGTGACCGAAATTTCGATCGTACGGTCGAGTCGCAGTTTTCCGTTGGCTACCTTGTCAAGTAGATCAACCGCCCCGCTCAAAAGAAAATCGTTGCCAAGCAGCGTCCGCCGAAATCGTGTGCGACTCCACTCGATCCGTTTGGCGGAGCTGACTTCCATGTCGCGAGTAAACATCGGAATCTCGCCCATCTGCATCAGATACATTCGCACCGGATCGTCGATCGCCGGGCTGCCTTCCTTTTCAGCC
>Ga0315336_1004935_pt1 | contig 15147 bp, 11 predicted proteins | sample ASW5metaG_FD_204512 | JGI IMG/M metagenome (GOLD analysis project Ga0315336, IMG submission 204512) | Ammonia-oxidizing marine archaeal communities from Monterey Bay, California, United States - ASW #5 | ecosystem: Environmental > Aquatic > Marine > Intertidal zone | place: USA: California...
CGAACCTGTCTGCCAAATTCAGCCGACACGTGTTCACCTTTTAGGGCAGCACGTTCTTCTGATTTCTTCTGCATATCCAGATCAACAAGACGAGAGAGAAGAATTTTCATTGCAACTTCTTTGTTTTGTGCCTGGGATCGTTCGTTTTGAACTGCTACAACCAAATTAGTTGGTAGATGAGTGAGACGAATAGCAGTCGAGTTCTTTTGAACGTTCTGACCGCCATTACCGGACGCACGGAAAACATCGATTCGAACATCGTCGGAGTTGATCTTCACTTCTTCGGTTTCTTCTGCCTCAGGAAGCACTTCGACGAGGGCGAAGCTGGTGTGTCGCCTATGATCGGCATCGAACGGTGACAGCCTCACGAGCCGGTGCACACCACGTTCAGATCGAAGATATCCGTACGCGTACTTGCCATCGATCTTGATAGCAGCGCTCTTAATCCCGGCTTCATCTCCTGGAGTTAGGTCAAGAACATCGGCATCGAATCCTCGACGTTCGGCCCAGCGTGTGTACATACGAACCAGCATTTCAGCCCAATCCTGAGCATCGACTCCGCCTGCACCTTGCTTCACATAAAGAATTGCGGAACGAGAGTCGTAGTCACCGCTTAGCTGTAGCTCAAACTCGAGTTGCTCAACTGATTTCGTCTGCTTCTTAAGATCAGAAGTGAGTTGTGCGCCTAGGGCGTCGTCGCCTTCTTCGATGGCGAGTGTGAAAAGTTCGGCAGTACTGGCGACTTCGCTAGAGAGATTCGTCCAGGTTTCGAGTTCACCACGGACTGCGGACAGTTTGCGCATTCTCGTTTGGGCATGCTGTGGGTTGTCCCAGAAGCCCGGTTCGATAGTCTCTTTTTCTAACGAATCGACGTTGCGTTGGAGTTCGGTGAGGTCAAAGTCGCCTCACGATCTGCTCGACGCGCGAATTCAGCTCTTCGGCATCGCCTAAAAGAGTTCGCATGTTCGAGGTTGTAGATTCGTTGTTCGCCATAAATGCCCCGTGCAGAATCGACGCGGGCTTTTAGCTCAGCCACATCAGATCGTCTGCACAACTGCTCAATTATACCAAGCGACAAGTTCGATACACCCGCGTTTTCAGCTAACAGATCGACCCATAATGCAGTCCATTTGGGGCACTCGAATGTTATCTTTGGGTCATCGGGGCGTGGCGCAGTCCGGTAGCGCACTGCACTGGGGGTGCAGAGGTCACAGGTTCAAATCCTGTCGCCCCGACCACATATTTTGCTTAGATCGACTCACGATTCTCGTGGGTCTTTTTTGTGCCCGACATCGATGGCACATCTCTCGGCATTAAGTTGGTTTTGCTTCGTGGACAGGTTTTTTGATCGTAAGGAAAACCATCGCTGCAGCGATCAACAGACCCGACCCAACCCACAGAACGATTTCGTACGAACCGGTTTCGTCTTTCACCCACCCCGCAGCCACTGGCATTGTGAACAACGCTACGTTGTAGATCGGTGAGAGCAATCCGCGAATTGTGGCGAATCGCTTACGGCCAAATAAGTCGCCCACCAAAGCCCAATTAAGACCTGAGCCGATCTCTGTTCCGGCAAACAACACCAATGCGACAAAGATCGGCCATGTTCCATCGACGATATTCAACAACGCCAGAGAACTTGCGGCTGAGATGTAGCATCCGGCAAGCAGGCGAGGTCGACCAAGTCGATCACTAAGCCAACCAAAGATGAGAATCAAAGGCACTGAAACCAAAGCGAGCATGCCGAGCAGGTTGGCGCCCATCTGTTGGGTTTCACCCTTCCAAACGAGAATCGGAACGAAGTGAACAAATATCGTTCCATGTACCGACATTCTCAGCACGGTACCGAGTGCGAGAGTCCAGAATGCCCGTGTTCGGATCGCGTCTTTGGCGGTCCAATCGTCGTCAGTCTCGACGATTTCCGTTGATGGAGCGACGCCCGGAGCGGTTGGTTTGAGCGGATCGCCGTCTGGACCGACTCCCATCGATTCAGGAGAGCGTCTGTACATAATTCCGAGCGGGGCGATGAGAACGATCATTCCGACACCGACCCATATCGCCGTTGTGTCCCATCCCCACTTCAACACAGCGACCGATAGCAAAGGGACCATGAACGCCCCGCCAAGCCTGAAAGCGGCACTGTTGATCGACATGACCATTCCACGTCGTCTCGAGAACCATGTATTTAATGCGGTTGTCGATGCCTGCATGAAGCTGGTCGATGAGCCAAGCGAAACAACGAAAACATAGACGATCAAAAACGAGAAGAATGTACTCGTTTGAGACAGCAGGATGTATCCAGCACCGGTTAATAACGTACCGCCTATCATCAGGCGGCGAACGCCATATTTATCGATTAACCAACCAGTGATTGGTCCAACCAAACCGTTCTCAACTCTCGATAGAGCGAACGGCATCGCAGTTTGGGCAGTCGATAGCCCGAGCGATTGCGAGATGGGTATGAAGAAGACGGTGAAGCCTTGCCAATGAACTGACCCACCAAATCCGTTGGTTAGGGCGGAGGCGATAACGATGTTCCAGCCGTAAAAACGTTTCTTTTTTACCGGCTTGCCATCAGCTACTGGCGCTTCGGAAGCCTCTGATTCAGGTTCGACAGTGCTCACGAATCGCCATTCCTCTTTTGCTTCGCAAGTCTGTCGTACATAACGATATTGACCGTCATTCCGAGGTTCAGTGAGATCGATGTTGGGATTTTCACAACGTGTTTGGCCTTTGCCAATAATTCAGGACTCACCGACCCGTTTTCTGGGCCAAAGATGTAGCAAGCACGTTCTGGATGCACAAAATTCGACAAATCTATGGCGTCATCGGTCAGTTCTACTGCTACCGGCACGCAATCGGTAGGCATCGCATCGAAAATGTCGTTCACTTCGAGGATCGGAACGTGCCGGTATGCCCTGCCCGGGTCGGTCGAAAGCTTTCGCACGTTAATTGTCGAATCCTTTTGCCCAAGGATCACCATCCGGGCCGAGAAGCCAAGAGCCGCTCTCAGTGAGTGACCGACGTTCACACCGCCTTTGGGTCGATCAAGCGCGATGCAAGCAAATCCGCGCTGTGTCAGCGTCGACTTACGAGTGATTTGGCGAGACAAGTCTCGCTTGGAGCGTGGTGTGGGTTCGGAAGTCAATTTGGTGCAGGAATATCCGTGGGAGGGCGTTGGTGCCAGTTAGTTAGTTTCTCGTACGCGTGGCCGACTCGAAGAACGGTTGATTCGTCGAACGGGTGACCGGTAATCATCATCCCAATCGGCATACCGTTCTGGGTGAATCCGCAGGGTATCGAGTGTGAGGGTTGCCCAGTTACATCAAACACTCCAGTAAACATCGGAAGCTCGCTTCCTGCTCCAGGATTACCTGGCGACGGCGTGCAGTCGGCAATGGTCGGGGTTTGGATCGGGATTGATGGAGTTATTAAGACGTCGACCTGTTTCATCGATTCCTCCATTTGATGATTGAACCACTGTCTCGCCCGCTGCGCCCTGACGTATTCGATGGCGGATACGTTGAAGCCCGATTGGATGCGTTTCCGCACGGCCGGTGAATAGAGATCGGCATTTTCGGCAATCATCTTCTCGTGGATCGACACGGACTCAGGCAAGATCACCCCAAAGTTGATTGGACGTCCTTTTCCTACCCATGGCATCGACAATTCGACGATTTCAGCACCATTCGCAACAAGCAGATCGATGGCCGCACGCACTGAATGTTTTATCTCTTGATCGACAAAATCATCGAAGAAATAGTGCGACGGGATGCCGATTCTAAGACCGTCTAGCCCTCGGTTTAGATCGCTAGTGAAATCCTGTAGCGGTTCTTTAGATGAAGCAGGGTCGTTTGGGTCGTAGCCCGCCAACACGTTCATCAGCAGCGCACAATCTTCGGTCGTACGAGTCATAGGTCCGACGTGGTCCATGCTCCACGAAAGATCAAGTACACCGGCTCGAGAAACTCTGCCGTACGTCGGTTTCAGACCGGCAATGCCACATAGCGCAGCGGGCATACGAATCGATCCACCGGTGTCAGTACCAAGCGCTGTCGGAATCATGCCGGAAGCAACGGCTGCTCCGGAGCCAGAGCTTGAACCGGCTGTAATTCGAGCGTTGTCCCACGGATTTTTCACATCGGCCGTATGGGGGTTAAGACCTGTCGTCCCGAAAGCAAACTCAACCAAATTTAGCTTGCCCATTAGCACAGCACCGGATGCTTTGAGCTTCGTAACTACGGTCGCATCTGAGTGAGCCATATTCTCAGCGAGCACTTTTGATCCGCCGGTCGTCCTCGTGCCAGCAACATCAATCAGATCTTTTATGCCGACAGGAATCCCGTGCATCGCCCCTAAATACCGACCAGCAGCGATCTCATCCCGAGCAACTTTTGCTGATTCAACGGCTGCTTCATCCCAGACTTCAAGGAACGCGTTTAGCTGAGGTTCAAGCTGTGATATTCGGTCTAGTGACGTTTGAACAAGTTCGACTGGCGAAAGCTTTCCACTCTTAATTAGTGGTGCCAGTTCAGCGACAGATTTGTAAGTTAGGTCAGATTGTTGAATCGCCAAGCTATTCAGACTCTCGCTTTGAAGGAGTTGGCACGAAGATCGCTGCGGGCTCGAAGCCTGTCGTGTCAATCTCACGAATGGCGGCGTACGTCGCCTCCACAGCTTCGCTAAAACTACCAAGTTCGGTGGCATCTTCAACCGAAATTTCGAGCCCGGTCTCTTGCGCTCGTTCGCTGAATTCTTGGGGGTCTAGTGATGGAGTCATTTACAGGATTCTCAAAAACGGTTTTTCCAGTTGCACGGCAGTATAGACCTGCATCTATTGTTACGTGCTAATCTGAACGGTCTATGCAAATCACCGACACACTTGCAACACTCGTCTCAGAAGCGCTGGAATCGGCCCAAGCATCGGGTTCTCTACCTGCGGCTGGCGACGTTGACATAAAAATCGAACGACCCAAACTGGCCGAGCATGGTGATTTCAGCACCAGCCTCCCTCTTGCACTCGCTCGATCGATGCGAATGGCTCCGTTGCAGATCGCCGAGGCCATCGCTGCTGCAGTTCCCGAGCACCACATGGTTGGCGAGGTGACGCATGCAGCACCTGGGTTCGTGAACTTCACTCTCTCAACAGCGTGGTTGCAGTCGCAGGTCGAGATCGTTCGCGCTGCCGGAGAAAGCTTCGGATCAGTCGATTCCGGGGCAGGCAAAAGCGTTCAGGTTGAATTTGTAAGCGTGAACCCCACTGGACCGCTGCACGTCGGACATGCTCGGGGAGCCGTAATTGGTAGCAGTCTTGCCAATGTACTTGCCGCCGCTGGATATGAAGTTCAGCGTGAGTACTACGTCAACGATGCTGGTAACCAGATGCGAGTCTTCTACGACACGCTCTACTCCCGTTACATGCAAGCAGCAGGACATGATGTGCCGCTGCCCGACCCCGCTTACCCCGGTGAGTATCTTCAAGACCTAGCTTCAGACCTTTTGAAGGATCTGGGCGATGGTTCCGTATCTAAAGAAAAATCCGAAGCAATCGCTGATCTCGCTCCTGAGTCGCTAAAGAGAACTCTCGACGATATCCGAGAAGTGCTTGCCAAGCTCAATGTTTCGTACGACCAGTGGTTCCACGAGAGTGAACTGCTTTCGAAAGGTCGATTCGATGAGGTGCTCAGGTTCCTCGAAGATGCCGATCTTATTGTCGAACGTGATGGTGCGAAGTGGTTTGCCGCTACGAAGTTAGGCCTCGAAGAAGACATCGTCGTGATTCGAAGCGGTGAGGGCGGACCCACCTACTTCGGCACGGACATCGCTTATCACCACGAAAAATTCCTTGAACGAAAGTTCGATCGAGTTGTCAACGTTTGGGGTGCCGACCACCACGGGCACGTTGCTCGAATGAAGGCGTTGCTACAAGCGTTTGGACTCGATCCAGATCGCCTCACGATCATCCTGAACCAGATCGTCAATTTCAAGAACGAGGGTGAGTCGCTCAAGTTCAGCAAGCGAAACAACGTAATGGTCACCGTTGAAGAACTACTAGAAGAGGTTGGCTCCGACGCCTGCCGATTCACGTTCCTCAGCAGGTCGCCAGAATCGCACATGGAGTTCGATCTCGGTCTCGCCAAGACACAGTCTTCCGAGAACCCGGTCTACTACGTTCAATACGGACATGCTCGCATGGCTTCGGTATTGCGAACTGCGGAAGAACGCGAAATCACATACGCAACAGCCGATCTATGTTTGTTGGTACATGATCGTGAGCTGGAACTGATTCGAAAGATCATCGAACTTCCTGCTGTTGTTGAACGGGCTGCCGAACGACTTGAACCGCACCATTTGCCGCACTATGCGATGGATCTTTCACGATCGCTTCAACGATTCTACGAAGACTGTCGGGTGGTTTCGTCGGAAGAAGGCGAGTTGGAGATATCGCGGGCACGACTGCAGCTTGTTGAAGCCGCGAAAGTCGCACTAAGCCGAACTCTCACACTGATGGGAATGAGCTCACCAGAGCGAATGTAGACGACTGCCTTAGGTAGGCGTCTGCCCTGAGTGCCCAAGCCCTGCATCGGTGTACCGCTCGATTCGGTTCACGTAGGAAGCGGCTGCACGCTTCATCAAATCGGTGTGCCGTTCTCTGACTGTGCCCAACGCCTTGCCTGGCGTTCCGCGAATAAGAGCATTGTCTTCGTAAACCTTGTTTTCGTTGAGAACGCTACCTGCAGCGACGAGCGAGTTCTTTCCAATCACTACGCCGTCATTGAGGGTGCTGTTGTTGCCGAGCAGGCTGCCATCGCCGATTAATCGAGCGTGGCAAATAACTCCGTGCCCAATGGTCACATCGTCGCCAATTTCTGCGTCGTCGTCAGCGTGCAAAACAGAGTTGTCCTGAATGTTGGTGCCAGCGCCGATCTTGATCTTGCCTGAGTCGGCTCGAATGACTACGCCGGGCCAAATACTGGATCGAGGGCCCACTTCGACATCGCCTACCAGATAGGCAGTTTCAGAAACAAATGCTGTGGGGTCGATAACTGGAGTTTTGCCATCTAGCGATCGGATCATTGATTCTGCCTCTGAGATCGAGTCGTGTCTGAAGCCGGGATTAGCTTTCGGGAAGTCTTGAGAAGCTTAGATCAAGCACTTGGTTCGTGGGGTTTCCAACCGGGTTCCACTCCCACGTTTCTTTCGCCTTAACGTGGTCACCCTCTCGCGTCCCCAAGTAGAAGCTAATCACTCCGTGTTCGAGGTCAGCTTCGCTCACTGGGCCGAGAATTACTTGAACATACTCACCCTCAAAGGTTGTTGAACGGGGTGCTCCGCCGTGAATGAATTCGGCGTAAATGGTTTGATCGGCAGGACCGGGTTCACCATCTACGGTGAACTTGCCCTCAAAGATCATTGGGAACTGTGGCGGGCCAGCGATTGGCGTGAAGTCTTCGCGATCGTATGGAGTAGGTTCGACATCCGAAGCGCAACCGACGACTGCAATAGCCATCAGAGCGAGTACGAATATTCCAAACCGCGAAGTTAGCTTAGATTTAGTCACGTTTAAGTAGATCAAATTAGTGGGTGATTCTGGTGCCAGTTGGTGGCACGTTCATATGCTGCCGCCGCCCGTATTACCGTAGTGTCACCGAACTGAGGACCGATAAACTGAAGTCCGACCGGAAGCCCCTCAGACATCCCACCGGGTACCGATATCGATGGCAAGCCAGCGATGTTGACCGGAATGGTGCAGACATCGTTCATGTACATCTGGAACGGGTCTTCGATCTTGTCGCCAATCTTGAAGGCGGTGTTCGGAGATGTCGGAGTTACCAGAGCGTCGTACTTCAAGAAAGCGTCGGTGAACTCTCGACGAATGAGAGTACGAACCTGCTGTGCTTTCTTGTAGTAGGCATCGTAGTAGCCCGCTGACAAGGCGTATGTGCCAAGGAAAATTCGGCGCTTCACCTCATCGCCGAAGCCTGCACCTCGAGCTGCCTCGGTCGCTTGAGCCGATGTATTGGCGTCGAGCACACCTTGGCCGTACTTCACACCGTCGTACCTCGAAAGGTTTGCAGATGCTTCCGACGGAGCGATGATGTAGTAAACCGCCAAAGCGTGATCGGTGAGTGGCAGTGACGTTTCGCTGATGTTGGCACCGAGGTCTTCAAGAGTCTTCAGCGAAGCTTCGAACGCTTCACGTACTCCTGGATCCATACCGTCTACCAAATACTCTTTGGGTACACCGATGTTCATGCCCGCAACGCCGCCGTCGATATCGCTGGCAAAGTCGGTAAACGGCGCAGCGACAGAGGTTGAGTCGCGAAGATCGTGACTCGAGACGACGTTTAGAGCGTCGGCACAATCGGCAACGCTGCGAGTGAGTGGACCGATTTGGTCGAGTGATGATCCGAATGCAAGCAGACCAAATCGGCTCACGAGACCATAGGTTGGTTTCATTCCAACCACACCGCAAAGTGCCGCCGGTTGCCGAATGCTTCCACCTGTATCGGATCCAAATGCAATGAAGCATTCGCCGGAGGCTACACCAGCAGCGGCTCCGCCCGAACTACCACCTGGTACACGATCTGTATCCCACGGATTGTGAACGGGACCGTATGCAGAAGTTTCGTTCGACGAACCCATGGCGAACTCATCAAGGTTGCCCTTGCCGAGAATTACGGCACCGGCATCTTTCAAATTGCGCACTGCAGTTCCGTCGTAAGGAGGGATGTAACCCTTCAGAATTTTCGAGGCGGCAGTCGTTTCGACATCTTTGGTCGAGAAGTTGTCCTTCACCATCACCGGAATTCCGGTCAGTGCCGTCGGTTCTTGGCCTATGCCTTGAAGGCGCTGATCGGCCATTTCGGCATCTGCGATAGCGCGTTCAGGGGTGACAGTAATGAACGAGTTCAGATTCGGCTCAAGCGCAGAGATTCGTTCGAGCATTGCTCGGGTCGCCTCTACTGACGAAATTTCTCTTGCATCAAATTTGGCGCGTAGTTCACGCGCCGTTGAAAAGTACAGATCGGAGTTTGCAGACTGTGTGGTCATTCGAAGTTTCTAGTTAGTCGGGTGTTCGATAGTTGAATAGGTGTGGGCTATTGACTGGTGCAGACGTGATACGAACGCTATTCCAGGACCGGACGTACCCGAACGAACTCGCCGTCACGGTCGGGTGCGTTTCGTAGTACGTCTTCTTGATCAAGTGGTGGCTGCGGTTCATCTTTCCGCATCACGGTATTCGAATCGGTTGTATGACCTGTAGCTTCTACCCCATCGGTTTCGACCGTGGATAGGGAAGCAAAATGTCCCAGAATGTTGGTGAGCTGCACCCGCATGTTTTCCGACTCTTCGTCAGAAAGTTTTATGTATGCGAGCTGGGCAATGTGCTCTACGTCTTTTGGAGTTAGTGGATCCATTGTTTTCCGAGTAATTTGATTAGTGCTGCAAGCTGACTAATTACAACGTTTTAGTGCAGATAATCGGACCATTGTTCATTGCGAAAGATCGAGTGTAGCAGCGGCTTAAAGGGTGAGGGTTGAATGAAACGCACAGAAAGCGGCTCTGAGGTGTTTGACACCTGCATTTACCGGAACCTAAAATCGAGTCCCGTGTAGGGTTATTTTGTAACGGACAACACCTGAGTTCGTGACCCCACCCGAGGATGTGTGCAATCTCTGCAAAGAGCCGCTTCAACCAGATATCGATTCCGGTATTAATTTTCACCTGCTCCGACAGGCGGTTGCACTTCCCCTCAAATAACCCTTTCGTATCCGCTGGCACATCGGCTGGGCGCGAAACCGTAATCATTCAAGCGGGCGGAGCCAGCATTTGAGCAAGTTTATTTTCGTTACAGGCGGTGTGGTCAGTTCTCTCGGTAAGGGAATTGCGGTTGCATCGATTGGCAGGATGCTGAAGAGCCGAGGAATGACGGTTTCAGTCCTGAAGCTCGATCCCTACTTAAACGTTGACCCGGGCACGATGTCGCCCTACCAGCATGGTGAAGTATTTGTAACAGTCGACGGTAGCGAAACAGACCTCGACCTTGGGCATTACGAACGATTTATCGACGTTGAGCTTACTGAGCTATCGAACGTAACAGCGGGTCAGATTTACTCAGAGGTCATCGCCAACGAACGTGCAGGTCAATATCTAGGTGGAACGATTCAAACCGTTCCGCATGTAACCAACCTTATTAAGGACCGCATCCTGAAGCTTGCCGAGAAGTCACAAGCCGATGTGGTTGTTGTTGAGGTTGGCGGAACCGTTGGTGACATCGAAGGTCAGCCGTTCATCGAAGCGATCCGCCAGGTTCGCAACGCGGTCGGGCAGCAAGACACGTTCTATGTACATGTCACGCTTCTTCCTTATCTGGGTGCCACCGGCGAACTTAAAACCAAGCCGACCCAGCACAGCGTCAACACCCTCAGGGGTATGGGAGTGCAACCTGACGCCATTCTCTGCCGGGCAGATCAGGAAACCGGTGAAGACGAGCGACGAAAGATCGCTCTGTACTGTGACGTATCTGCCGAGGCAGTTATCTCGTTGCCAACTCTTGCAAGCGTGTATGAAGTACCGCTTCACCTAGAGAACGAGGGTCTTGGAAAGATTCTGACTGCTGGACTCGACTTAGTTCCAACAGAGCCAGACCTCGAATCATGGCGCCAAATCGTTCGAGTCGACGAAGAAGAGCACCCTGAAATCGAAATTGCCCTGGTCGGTAAGTACGTCGAATTGCAGGATTCGTACCTCTCAGTGGTCGAGGCCCTTCACCATGCTGGTCTTCACAACGATCGCAAAATCAATATTAAGTGGATCGCAGCCGAAGATATCGAAGAGCAAGGAGCAGAACAGCTTCTTGGTTCAGCCAGAGGAATTATTGTTCCAGGCGGTTTCGGCGAACGTGGCTTGGAAGGAATGATCGCAGCAGCCAACTACGCTCGCACTGCGAACGTTCCTTACTTGGGCTTGTGCCTGGGTATGCAGATTATGGTGGTCGAGTACGCTCGCAATGAACTTGGAATCGCGGACGCTACTTCTCTGGAGATCGATCCTGAAGCGGCGAACCCCGTTATCGCATTCATGGATGGGCAGGAAGAACTTTCTGCCACCGGTGGAACGATGCGACTCGGCGTGTACCCGTGCGTCCTTAAAGAGGGAACACAGGTTAAGGCTGCCTACGGCACAGAAACCGTCGATGAACGGCACAGGCACCGGTACGAATTCAACAATGAATACCGAATACCTCTTGAAGAAGCTGGATTGATCGCTTCAGGTACCTCGCCTGATGGCTCGTTGGTTGAAGTTACCGAGGTTTACGGACACCCGTTCATGGTTGGTAGCCAATTTCACCCAGAGTTCGCATCGCGACCTGAACGACCACATCCGTTGTTCAGAGAGTTCATTCGAGTATCCCGAGGTACGTTGCGTGAAGGCGGGCAGCACGATTTCTTTGATGAGGAAGAAGAGTAGCCAGCACGTTATGCAAATCGGGATCACGAACATGGGTACTGGAATTATTGCTCATAGATTTGGTAACATTGATTTAAGCGAGCGAATGAACCACTTCTGGATCTTCGCTAGCTCTTCATCTTTGCCCGCAGCGTTGTAATGATTGATTACCGCGATTGGGCTTTCCCTTTTCAGGAACCTAGATACCCGCTCATGCGAGCGAACTCGTCAGTCGAGATTCACTTCACAACTGTTCGACCCACCGCTCTAAGCGCAACCAAACTCAAGATACGTCGACATCTGGCAACTATTTGCACAGGCGTTCCCCGCACAGACGGTCTTCAACACCCACTTCATTTTTCCTAAAGAACTTTCGCTGAATCGGAACCGCAAATCGTTGGTCAACGTTGGCCAATACTGCGAATCCGTACTTCAGCCAATTCGTCCGGATACCAGCAGGAGGAACCTAAGCTGACTACCCAAGCCCGATCATCCCAATCTCGTGGTGGCAATCGCCGCCGATCAGGTCGACGTCGACCCCGAGGCGGCGGAGGTGGACGCCCATCAGGGCTGCCACAAGACAATTTCGAGGTAGATGAGAGCACGCTACCCGATCTTGGCAATCTGGGCGCAAAAACTAACGACGAACTTCGCCAGATGGCCATCGATAAAGGCATCAAGCGAGTTCCAACCCAGCGTACAGAGCTGGTTCTTGAGGTTCTTGCTTCAGTAGCTGAGACGACCGACCAGATGGTGGGAGCCGGGATTCTTGATCTTCTGGGCGATGGTTACGGATTTCTTCGAACACCCGGAAAACGTGGTGGCACAGAAGACATATACGTTTCACAAAGCCAGGTTCGACGATTCGGACTTCGCCAGGGCGATATGGTCGCAGGCCAGGTTCGACCTCCAACGGAGGGCGAAAAGTATTTCGGTCTGATTCGAGTTGAACTGGTAAACGGTTACGACCCAGAATCAGCATCGAAGCGACCGAAGTTTGACCAGTTCACTTCGGTGTACCCAAACGATCAGATCAAACTCGAAACCACTCCTAAGCAGATGGCTACTCGAATGATCGACATGGTCGCACCGGTCGGTAAGGGGCAGCGAGCACTCATTGTTGCTCCACCTAAGGCTGGTAAAACGGTTCTCCTTAAACAGATAGCCGCTGGTATCACCGAAAACCACCCTGAGATTTACATCATCGTGTCGCTCATCGGTGAACGACCTGAAGAAGTGACTGACATGCGCCGCACCATTAAAGGTGAGGTGTTCAGTTCTACCTTCGATGAACCGATCGAAGATCACTGCCGAACGGCTGAAGTTGCACTCGAACGAGCTCGACGCTTGGTAGAAAGTGGTGAGAACGTAGTTGTACTACTCGATAGCCTCACTCGTCTCGCACGTGCGTACAACCTTTCTGTACCAAGCAGTGGCAAGACTCTCTCTGGTGGTATGGACCCTAACGCTCTTTACCCACCGAAGCACTTCTTTGGCGCAGCACGTAACTGTGAAGAAGCAGGCAGCCTAACGATCATCGCTACAGCGTTGATCGATACCGGTTCACGTTTGGACGATCTCATCTACGAGGAGTTCAAAGGAACTGGAAACATGGAACTGCATCTCGATCGCAGGATGGCAGAACGCCGACTGTGGCCAGCAATTGACATCGAGCGAAGCGGAACTCGTCACGAAGAATTACTTCAGGACGATGCAACGTTGAAGCAGGTATGGCTGCTGCGTCGAATGATGGGAATCATTGGTCAAGACTCGAACAGTCCAACTGAGGCTGCAGAGCGAATCTTGGAGCGAATGGCCCGAACTCAAACTAATGATGAGTTCTTAGGTTCAATCACGAAGCCTGAAAAGGTTTAGTAACTAAGCGGGTTTGCGGATAATCGTGAGAATACGTTCTTAAATGTAATTCTCTGGTAACGCAAACTCGCTTTATATTGTTATGGGACTCGTTGACACTCGTTTGATTGGCTCCCTATAGTTCGTGAGAACAGGTTTGATTGGCTCTGGTCTGCTTATCCGGTAACGGATGCGTGCAAACCATAAAGAGATGATCAAATCGACATAGGGACTACTCAAAACGGGTTGACATCGTATTCACTGCGATGATTAAATCGCTGTGGGTCTGTCCCGAGGTCTAATGTCGCGCGCGCCGATTGGCTGGCATTTGGACCGGACAGAAATAATGGAATCGGCAAACCTTCCGCAATTGCGGGAGGATAAATGTATGGAGATCTCCGGGTTTCATACCACACGGCAATGGCAGAAGAATTTTCTTTTTGCCTTCTGCCATTGTTGTGGGTGATAACGCGGATGCAAGGGGGACTGAAGCTGTGAAGCTATCAGTTAAACTGCTTTCCGGACTTACGCTTATGGCGTTGGTCGCGGTAGCTGTTGTAGGACTCTCTCACTCCGCCAGTGCAGCAGTGGACGGCAAGGTGTATGTCACCAACAAAGCCTCCGCTCTGACAACCGAACCGGGTCAAACTGTTGATCCTGACGGTCGTCTGACTGCAAGCACGGTGTATGGGACTTTCGCAACTGCTGCCACAGGCACAAGTGCACGAGAAATCGTCACCGACTCTAACGTAATTATCGTTACAGTCATCGATAATGACATCAACGCAACCACAACTGTTACAGCCGGTGCTTACACCACCACAGTCAGCGGTAGTGGTGTTGTTGGTACTCTGTCAACTCCTGGTGACCAGGTAGTTATCACCTTCAACGGTACTTCTGGTTCACCAATTGTTGGTGGAATTGATGACCTGAGCATTATTGAGTCAGGTACTACCGATGTTGTTAGCAACATCAGTGTTAAGGCCATCAACTTCTTAGGTGACGGCTCTAACCCTCCAATCGTTACAGTTGGTCTGGACTACAACACTGTAGCCGGCGACATTCGCATTCTTTACCCAAGCTCAGTCGAAGACACTTTGACTGTTGGTATTAAGAGTGTTGTCGACCCAACCGGAACGTCTTTGCTCCTCACGGAGACAGGACGAAACACAGGGCGATTTGAAGGTGAAATCTCAGTTCTTGAATTCATCTCTGGCGGTACTACGTCAGAAACAGTTGGTGTGATCAACTCAAGCATTCCAGCTTCTGGTGGTCCAATCACAGTTACGTACACAGACGCGGACACTAGTGGTTCTGCTGAGAACGTAAAACGAACTGAAACGTTTGCTATTGACACAACTACTCCGACCGTAACAGTTGCAACTCCGACTCACGACAGTGAATCGCAGAACCGGCTTCCTTCGTTCTCGGGTACTGCTGTTGATGCACAATCCGGACTTGATGTCGATTCATTCAAGCTCGTAATTGACGAGTCTGACGACGCGGCGAACGGAACGTTTGCGATCGAACCAGCTACAGGTACGATCAACGGTACAGCGGCAAACATTGACACCACACCATATGGAAACGATGGCACAACCTCGATTTCATGGGCTTGGTCTCAGACTGTAAGCCTGCCTACCCTTACCGTTGGCGCAGTTCCAAACAACCTACTTGACTTCCAGGGTCGAATTACTGACCTTGCGGGTAACTTAGGCTACTCTGACGCTGATTCTGCTGACGATGACGACGCAACCGGTCGTTTCGGTAACCAGCCTCACGTGATCAAGATTGACCAGAAGATTCCGTCGATTGATTCGGCTGCTTCCGGTACTGGTC
>Ga0315336_1004936_pt1 | contig 15139 bp, 7 predicted proteins | sample ASW5metaG_FD_204512 | JGI IMG/M metagenome (GOLD analysis project Ga0315336, IMG submission 204512) | Ammonia-oxidizing marine archaeal communities from Monterey Bay, California, United States - ASW #5 | ecosystem: Environmental > Aquatic > Marine > Intertidal zone | place: USA: California...
GGTCTTCATGGCGGTCCCTTACTCCTTCTTCGAGGTGTACTTGGTCGTTCACCCGAAGACCTACCATCTGGCGGGCATCAGGTGAGGGACCGCCACCTCAAATTCCACGAAGACCGGGACAACCTCTAGCTACTTCAAACCCTCGCTAATGGGACTATCCCTTTATTCGACCACTGAAAGGCGGTTTGCGTGTCTCTTGCGGGAATATTCGATTCGTTCGCCAACGGCATGCAGGTCACCGGGATCATCCCAGGTACGCCGGTCGAAGTGGTGGCAGTCATTCCTCATGGGCAAGACGCGAAGGAAGTCATCTACCGCACGCCGGACGGCAACCTCGATCAGCGCGTGCTGTACCGGACTGATGAAGCCAACTTCGATATTTTTCACCCTGACGGTCGCCCGTTCGATGCCGACCCGCAAGACTTTCGGTTGGCAGCGGAAGCGCAACGAATCCTTTTAGCCAGCCATTCCGACCCAATGCTCGCGGTGTCGACCAGCGATGTTCGGCCCCTTCCGCATCAGATTCGTGCCGTATATGGGGAGTTATTACCCCGGACCCCGCTGCGGTTCCTGCTTGCTGACGATCCCGGCGCTGGCAAGACCATCATGGCCGGTCTCTACATCAAAGAATTGCTGTTGCGGGACGACGTCAAGCGTTGCCTGATCGTTGCACCTGGCGGCCTTGTTGAGCAGTGGCAGGACGAACTTCGCCTGAAGTTTGGGCTCGGGTTCGACATCCTGGCCCCTGGGACATTGGACGTTGCTCCGGGTGCCAACGTGTTCGAGTCGAAGCATCTGCTGATCGCACGTATGGATCAGCTCGCTCGCAATGAGTACCTTCAGGAGCAAATCGGCGACAGCGAGTTTGATCTCGTCGTAGTCGACGAGGCACACCGCATGAGTGCATCCTGGTTTAGCGGTGAGCTTAAGCCTTCGAAGCGATTTCAGCTCGGACGTCTACTCGCAGATCGCACCCGACATCTGTTGCTGATGACTGCGACACCACACAACGGCAAAGACGAAGATTTTCAGACATTCCTCTCATTGCTCGACAACGACCGCTTCGAGGGACGGAGCACGAAGAGAGCAGAGGCGGGTACGGCCGAGGGCTTCATGCGCCGGATGATCAAGGAAGATCTGCTCACCTTCGAAGGGACAAAGCTGTTCCCCGAGCGACGGGCGACAACGGCGAACTACGCCCTATCTGCGTCAGAAATGCACCTCTACGAACGTGTCAGTGAGTACGTGCGCCAAGGAATGAATCGCGCGGATCGGCTAGAAGGTAAGCGAAAGGTGACCGTCGGATTTGCGCTCACGGTGTTACAACGCAGACTTGCATCGAGCCCGCAAGCGATATTCGAATCGCTCCGGCGGCGAGCCGATCGTCTTGAGAAGACACGCCAGGACCTGCTTGCTGGCCGAATAGCGGCAGCCGCGACGGACTCGCTCGTCGGCGACTTCGGCGATGACATCGATCCCGACGAGTTCGACGCCGAGGAATTCGAGTCAATGGAGGAACAGGCGCTCGACGCCGCAAGCGCAGCGCGCACCGCGGTCGAACTTGAAAGCGAAGTCGCCGAGCTTCGCGCACTGGAAAGGATCGCTGAAGGCGTGCTCCTGAGTCAGCAGGACAGCAAGTGGGTCGAACTACGAGGCGTGCTCGAAGGTGAGGTCCTTGCGAAGGCGGATACGACCAAGCACAAGTTGATTGTGTTCACCGAACACCGGGACACACTCAACTATCTCGAAGGACGTATTCGCGGCCTCCTCGACCGCCCGGACGCCGTCGTGACCATCCACGGCGGCGTCAATCGGCTTGAGCGGCGACGCGTCACCGAGGAGTTCACCCACAACCCCGACGTTCAGATACTCGTAGCGACCGATGCCGCAGGTGAGGGTCTCAACCTTCAAGCCGCGCACCTCATGGTCAACTACGACCTGCCCTGGAATCCGAACCGGATCGAACAACGATTCGGACGCATCCATCGCATCGGTCAGACAGAAGTGTGCGAACTTTGGAACATCGTGGCGGACAACACGCGGGAGGGTGAAGTCTTCCGGCGTCTGCTGGACAAGATCGAAGAACAACGAATTGCATACGGAGGCAAGGTCTTCGATGTGCTTGGCACGTCACTGGGCAACGTCAAACTCAGCGACCTCCTGCAGAAGGCGATTCGCTACGGCGAGCAGCCCGAAGTGCGCCAACAGATGCACGAAGTCATCGACCAGGGGATCGTCGAAGGTCTCAGGGAGCTCATGAACGACGCCCTCACTCACGAGGTACTTCCTCCGGAAGACCTTGAAAAGCTTCGCATGGAGATGGAGGACGCGCGTGCTCGCCGCTTGCAGCCCCATTTCATTCGTGACGCCTTCACAGAGGCGTTTCGCCAGCTTGGAGGCCGGCTTGATGGACGAGAGAAGGATCGCTACGAGATCAATCACGTGCCGGCGGCAGTGCGCGAATCAACGCGCGCTCCGATCTCGCGGCGTTACCTCCGTGTGACCTTTGACGTGGAGTCGATTGGCGGCGCGGTCAACGATCGTGCAGAGCTCTTGGCACCCGGCCACCCGCTACACGACACCGTGCTTCGGCTGACCGTGGAGCGATTGCGTAGTGCACTCGAGCGCGGCACAGTGCTGGAAGCGTCTGACTTCGAACGACCGTCGTTGCTCGTCGGCGTCCTAAACGAGGTACAGGACGCGACGGGGGCCACAATTGCTCAGCGGTTCGGATATGTGCTCGCCGACGACGAAGGATCGATTACCGAGGCGGGCATTGCGCCGTATCTCGACTATATGACGCCGTCAGCGCCAGTAGTGCCAAGCGATCTCGCCAGGCTCGCGGATCGTGAATCCAGCGCAACTTCGTGGGTGATCGCCCATCAGCTACCAGTCTTCGCCGATCAGATCGTGTCCCGACGGACCGCTGAATTCGAGCGACTCGCGACAGCGGTCAAAAATCGGCTACATCATGAGATTAAGCGTTTAGGGGCCCAAGCATCGAACACAGATGCCGCAGCTGCGGCAGGAAGGCGTGTTCGAACGTCGGGCGATGCGCTTCGCCGTCGTGCGGATGAACTCGCGGCCCGACTAACGGTTCGTCTTGACCGGATAGAGAAGCAGTTGCGCATGAGCGCGATGCCGCCCCGAGTCGTATCAGTCGCGCTGGTATTGCCCGCGACTGCGCAGCAGTATCAAGATGCGCACACTGCTGATCCCGGAGCGCGAAAAGCAATTGAGCGCCGCGGTGTCGACGCCGTTCTCGCTGCTGAGCGATCACTTGCACGTGAACCAACGGAGCAGGCGTCGAACAACCCCGGTTTTGATATTCTCTCGACTCACCCTGGTCAGCCCGGGGTGCGGATTGAAGTCAAGGCGCGTATCGCTGGATCGGACACATTTGTAATCACACGCACCGAAGTACTCCTCGCACTTAACGCTGCTCCGTACCATCGGCTAGCGCTGGTCTCAGTTCACCCTGACGGCCCGCACTTGGATGAGGTGCGCTACCTCGGTGACGTGTTCGCAGGTGCCGAGCCGTCGTGGATCAACGATTTCGGCCTCGTGAGCCAAACGCTTTCGTGGGACCACTATTGGCAATTGGGCCACGCACCGTTCTAGGGCGACAGCGAGCGGGAACATATAATCGGTTGACCTGATGTAAGTCGTGGCACACTCCATCTCATGGACAGCGAAGTAGAACTGCAGCTTCGCCGCCTAATCTTTGAGCGCCTCGCTGAGATTGTCGCCGAGCACGGCGTCGTCACGCGAACTGAACTCGAAGCACTTCAGGTCGGCGACGAGACACGACGAATCATCGACCGTAACCGTGGCATCTGGAATCCGGCGAACATGCTCGCCACCCTGTCGGTCATATCGAATCCGGCCGGACCCTACGCCGACGCTGATGTAGGCGAGTCGCTCTTCGCCTACGACTATCGAGCCGGTAGTACCGGCGGCGACAATAAGAAGATGCGACGAGCCTACGAGCTCGGCCTGCCGATCATCCTATTGCGCACAATCAAGCCCGGCGTCTTCGTTCCGGTCTTTCCGGTCTACGTAGTCAAGGACGACATCGACAACCGCCAGTTCGTGCTCGCACTCGACGAGAGCCTCCGGTTCGTCTCCGACCCGCTCCATCTGAAGCCCATCGAACGCGAATATGCCATCCGCGCGGTAAAGCAACGGCTGCATCAGCCCGAGTTTCGCGGGCGAATCATGCTGGCTTACAACGAGAGTTGCACCGTATGCAGACTCAAGCACGGACGTCTCCTCGATGCTGCGCACATCATCGGAGATGATAAGCCGCACGGCATCCCTGTTATCGACAACGGACTGAGCATGTGCAAGATCCACCACGCTGCCTACGACGCGAACCTTCTCGGAATTTCACCCGACTATATGGTCCGGATTAACGCCGACCTTATGAAGGAGGTCGACGGACCGATGCTTCGACATGGTCTGCAGGAGATGGATGGGCGACCGATAGACCTCCCGAAACGTCAGGCCGACCGTCCCTCAAAGGACCGGCTGGCGGAGCGGTTCGATCAATTTAAAACAGCCATCTAGCCCTCAGAACATGGCTCCCGGTGATGTGCCGGTAGGGCGCCGCCTACCGATCTACTGATCCAAATAGGACGCGGCGAATCCCGAGTGCATGCCCGCGCTCAGTACCAGGTTCTCGATGCGCACCCACCGAGCAAGCATGTTCGGGACGAATGTGCAGAAAGCCACTGTTTCCCCGCTGGGATCCGACGGGTCGGGGCACCATGCGCCGAGCAATTGGGTCAGCGAAGACCCTTGAGCCTCAGCGACGTTGAGATCGTTGGCTATCGCACCAATAGCGTTCGGTTGGAAGCTGATCGGCAGCTGCATGATCGTGAGCACGCCGTTCCCAGCCTCAGGGTGCGGCACGTCGGTGAAGACTTGTACGAGCGATGTCTGAAGTGTGTCACCGCGCTCGGACGATAGGGACATTGCCGGCGCCTTGCCGACGAAAGGCACTTCACAGGTCAGTCCCGTTGCGTCTGCCGAACCGAGCAAGTTCATGTCCACGAGGAAGTCTCCTGCGCCGGCCATCTTCGCGCCCGTGAAGCGAGAGGGCTGCTGTCCCTCATGGACGACGACCTGTGGCACGTCAAGTATGTCGTCCATGTCGGGACGTTGACCGCTCGACGGGTGATTCGACGCAGCCGGAACACCGCCAGTCATCTCCGCGAATCCGCGGGCACGGTTGGTGGCCGACGCATTCTGCAGGATCGCAGCGGTGGCTAAAACCTTGCTCAACCAACCGAGGTTCTCTTCGTGGACGACGGCGGTGCAACACTCAGTGATCGTTGCAGCGCCGGTGTTCCACACCAACGCGTTCAACGTTGTCTGCGCGTTGAACGGCGCCAACACCCCCCCTGGTTCCGTTTTTGGGTCGACCTCGGAAACGAGGTCCGTCCAGATGCGGACCGTGCAAACGATGAGCCCTCGCGACTCGACGGGCTCGGTGACCTCGACGTGCTGCGCGAGGCGGTACGACCACCAGGTGAAGCCTCTTTCACGACGCATCGACCATTGCTCGTCGATCATCATCTGCTCGTAAAGGCTTCCAAGCAAGCGAAGTCCGACATCGTTCACCGTTGCTGCTCCCCCGTGCGCATCCAACACTTCGCCTACTCTAAGTTGGGGGCACTCCGATAAGGCGGTGTTATCGCGAGATCCCAATGAACCGCGTAGTTCCGTGGGACGCGAGGATGTGGGGTCACTTGGCCGGGAACACATCTACAGTGACGCTGTAGAGCAACCACTCCGTCCGCACACCGTAGTGTGTGCCGAGCTCTCGAACTCGCCTATCCAAATCCGGATTGGGTTGTCCGGTCACGATGATCAACCGCGCACCAGCACGGCCCTCCTTCTTAGCTTGTGCCGATAAGCACGACATGTATCGGGCGGCTTGACCCAACAGCCGGTCGTCACCATCGGCGACCTTCAGTTCGAACCCAACTAGCTCGTCAGTCTTCTTATCGACGGCGAGCAGGTCGATGATGGCGCTGCCGTCGAGGCGCACCTCCCGATTGCGGAATCGCAATCCCGCCTTCTTAATGTATGGCAACGCGGCCCAATTCATCGCCAGGAACCGTGAAAGCTCCTTCTCCTCCGCGAACCGCTGGCGGGGTTGCTGAAACTTCGGAATCGGCCGCTTCAGGTCGAAGAAGAATATCCGCGTGTCAGGACCGATACTCGGATCCCTCAAGTTGGGGTGGGTGGCGATCCCAGCAGCGTCAAGTCGTTCGTCGAGCTCCTCGAGCAGCTTCTCAGACTTGCGTTCGTAACCCGCCTGCTGGATCAAAGTACGCAAGTAGCTACTCGGGCTCTGCTTCAGATTGGGTGTCGAGTCGCCTTCGCGATCGACTCGCTTCCGCGTTTCGTCGACCAACCTCTGAAGCTTGCCTTCTCTAGTCAATCTCGCCGGCACCGCGTGCCCACCTCCGCAGTTCGATCGCCCGCCGAGCAACGCCGGCCTGCCCTTGTCCTATCACGCCTCCCCAGGCCGCCGCAGGCAAACGTGCTGCTCGAAGGGCTCCAGGTCGCACCCGTCGCGGGGCCTCGAAACTGATTCGACAACTCGACTGCAAAGCACCGCGCTCATTCGCTTTAATCGAACCCGGACGGCCGAGCACCCGACCATCCGGGAGAGTCAAGATCGAAACGACGACAACTGCCTATGGCCGGCCGGCGATCGAGCACCTGGGCGCCCAGATCTCCGCGCTCAAAGACGGAGATCCCCTTGCACCGGTGACCGTGATCGTCAGATCAAACTTCGTATCGGTGTCGACCCGCCGAGCGTTGGCCGCGCGTCCCGGCGGCATCGCGAACGTAAGCTTCCTCACCCTGCGTCGCCTTGCCGAACAGCTCGCCGGTCCGAGTCTCGCCGAGAGCGGTCGACGACCGCTCTCGGCTCCGCTCATCGCATCCGCTATTCGCGGCGTCTTGTCATCTGAGCCCGGCGTGTTCGCTGCGGTCGCCGATCACCCCGCCACCGAGCAGGCACTCGCCAGCGCGTATCGAGAGCTAAGGGAAGCTCCCGACTCAAGTCTTGATGAAGTGGCGACTTGCTCGGCCCGTGCAGCAGACATCATCCAAATTCAGCGATCTGCGCGTACCCAACTCGCACCTAACTGGTACGACGAGGAAGATCTGCTTTCCACCGCAGCAGCACTTCTGATGGCCGGTGAGGTGAAGCAGCCAAGTCCCGTCGTCCTTCATCTTCTGACGTCATTTACAGCCGGCGAAGCCGCGATGATCGCCGCACTCGACGATCACCACAGAGTCATCGTGAACGTTGGCGTAGTTGGGGACCACGACGCTGACGCCGCGACCGCCGCGGCATACCAGCTCGCCGACATCGCACTTTCTCACGATGATCCGTTCGAGCCCCCGCTCGCCAACAAATTCCTGAGCGCCAGCGACCCCGATGAAGAGGTGCGCGGCGTAGTCCAAGCGATCATGGGTTGGATGCACGACGGAATCCGGCTCGGGAATATCGCCGTTCTGTATCCGACTGCTGATCCGTACGCTCGGCTGCTTCAGCAGCAGCTGGAGGCAGCCGACATTGCGGTCAATGGCACGCCAGTCCGCAGCATCGGTGAGATGCTCTACGGTCGCACCATCCACAACCTTCTGGCGCTGTCCGACCGAGACTTTCGGCGTGCGGATGTTCTCGGACTGCTCTCCGACGCGCCAATCCTAGGAAATGAAGGCCGCGTTCCCAGCCGAGCCTGGGAGAGAGTTTCCCGTCTGGCTGGCATCGTCCATGGTGACGACTGGGATGGTCGACTCCGGGGGTGGGCTGCCGCACAGCGTGAACGAGCAGACGCAGATTTCGCCGAAGGTCTTGAGTGGCGTGCTGACCACCGCCGTCGGGATGCGGACCGCGCAGACGAGCTGTCCGCCTTCGTTATCGAACTCCGGCGTGATCTCAACAGCCGCCACCCGGATCAATCGTGGCGCGAGACCGTCGCCTGGCTGACCGACCTCGCCGGCAAGTACCTCGGCGGTGACCGGCGACGCATGTCATGGCCGCCCGACGAGGTCGACGCAGCGCACCGGATTGAGGAATTGCTGGACCGACTGGCCGGCTTGGACGCGCTCGGCGGATCTCCTCCGAGCATAGAGCTGTTTCGGCGCACCCTCGAAAGCGAACTGGCAGTAGCGCTTCGAAGGGTCGGGCGGCCCGGCGACGGCGTTTTCGTCGGCCACGTGTCAGCCGCAGCGGGGATGCTTTTCGACCGCGTCGCAATCCTCGGGCTGTCCGAAGGACGCTTCCCGCCACGCAGGTTGGAGGACTCCCTCCTCCCCGACGTCGAGCGCGAGGCCGCCGAGGGCCACCTGCAGTTGCGGGCGCATCGCGTCCTGGATGACCGGCGCGATCTGCTCGCCGCAGTGGCAAGCGCCGATGCGACATTGCTCTCCCATCCCCGAGGCGATCTGCGCCGGTCGACTGACCAGCCCGCGTCGCGCTGGCTTCTGGCAGACGCCGCCCGCCTTGCTGGTGTCGCCCATGTCGAGTCCGACGAACTCACCGGTTACGCCGATGAGGCATGGCTGACTTACACCCCTTCATTTGCTGGGGGGCTGGCGCGCACGGGTGTCTATTGCAACGAGCAGCAGCTTCGTCTCGCTGCCATAGCCCGAGTAACGGTCGACCATCCGCTGCTCGCTGACGACCGGCCGTCGCAGGCGGCACTACAGGTAGTACGCGCCCGACGCAGCACCGACTTCACCCGCTTTGACGGCAACCTCGCCCATCTCGCTACCGAAATCGGCCTCCCTGAACACATTTCGCCGTCTCGACTCGAAGCATGGGCTAAGTGTCCGCGGACATACTTGCTGGGCCATGTGTTGGGGATCGAACGGGTTGAGGAACCTGAACGGCGATTCGAGATCGACCCTCTTACGAGGGGTTCCATGGTTCACTCGATCCTCGAAGACTTCATCCGCACCGCACTAGACACTGGACATCCGCTCGACACGTGGACCGAAGCCGACCACATCCGCCTCCAAGAGATCGCTGCGCAGCACTTCGAGCGAGCCGAAATGCAAGGTAATACCGGCCGCGCCATACTCTGGCGCGCTGAACGAGTCCGCCTTGCGGGCGAACTCGACAAGCTACTCACGGTCGACGCTCAACGGCTCGAGGAAGGTTATCGCCCCGTGGCGGCTGAAATGGGCTTCAGCGGCGTCCCAATCGAACTACCCAGCGGCCACACAATCCGTATGAGGGGCTCAATCGACAGGATCGACCGCCACTCGGATGGATCGCTGGCCGTCATCGACTACAAGACCGGAAGTGCGAGCGGCTACGCCGGGCTGAGTGAATCGAACCCGCATCACAATGGCCGGCAGCTGCAATTATTCGTGTACTCGGAGGCGGCACGTGCCGAATACCCCGACGCCTGCGAGGTCCGCGCAGACTACTGGTTCACGAAAGATGCTAAACAGCAGGGATATCCGATCACAGCGACTATCCGTCAGCTGGTAACTGAGGCCATTGACACCATCGTGATCGGAATCGGCGCAGGGGTGTTTCCAGCGCATCCGGTCGACCGACCAACCTGGGGGTGGGTGGACTGCTGGTACTGCACTCCCGATGGGCTAAGCGACCAGCACGCCCGCCGCGAGTGGGAGCGGAAGAAGAACGATCCTGCGCTGGCCATCTACGGTGCGCTGTTAGCCGAGGTTGGTGACAATGTCGACTGACCTTATAACCGACCGCGCTGCGCGCGACGCAGTCATAAATGATCTCGACAGCACCATATTCCTTGAAGCCGGTGCAGGATCGGGCAAGACATCGTGTCTGGTGAATCGATTTGTTGCGCTTGTGGAATCGGGAGTACCCGCCGACCACGTCGCGGCGATAACTTTCACGGAGAAAGCTGCTGCAGAACTCGTCGACCGCATCCGCGCTGAGCTGCGTCGCCGCGCCCCGAAGAATGGCGCATGCCGCGACGCGCTGCTGGTACTCGACAGCGCTGCGATCGGTACGCTCCACTCTTTCGCTCAGCGCATACTCACCGAACATGCCATCGAGGCGGGCCTACCGCCGCGATTTTCGGTTAACGATGAGATCGCCTCGCAGGTTGCATTTGAGACCCGGTGGGAACAGTTCGCGGATAACCTGCTGGACGACGCCGATCTCGAGATGCCGTTAAGACTTCTCTTCGCAAGTGGCGGCAGGCCCAAGCACCTTCGCGATGTCGCCGTTGCATTCAACGCAAACTGGGACCTGGTCGCCGATCGTATCGACACGGCGCTACCGCCAATTCCATCCGTCGATGTCAGTGACATCCTTAAAGGTCTCACTGAGGTCATAGCTCTCGCGGAACACTGCACTAGCGAAAATGACCTGCTATTCCGTCATTTGACTACTAGCGTGACTGAGTTCGAGGGCCGACTGCGCGATGCTGTCGACGACGACGGCCGACTGCAACTGCTCGATGCACCGAAGCTGAAATCGGCTAAAGGGCAAGCACTCAACTGGGCAAGCATTGGCGTCCAAGTTATTCGAGACCGGCTGAGCGACCTTCAGGAAGCATGCGCGACGTTGCGCTCAGCGGTGCTCGAGGGGGTGCTCCAACTGCTCGCCGCGGCTTTGGCTCGATTCACCGCCGCAAGCGCGGTGCTCCGCCGCGACGCAGGTGAGCTCGAATTTCACGATCTGCTCGTGCTCGCACGGGACATGCTCCGTCACGGAGCCACAGGACCGGCAGTCCGCCAATCGTTGGCGCGCCGCTACGAGCGGCTCTTGCTTGACGAGTTTCAGGACACCGATCCGATCCAGATCGAAATCGCTGTGTTGATTGCGTCGGACGACCCCGATGCGGGCCAGAAGGACTGGTCGACTGTTGAGGTGACTCCCGGCCGGATCTTCTTCGTTGGCGATCCCAAACAGTCGATCTACCGATTTCGACGAGCCGACATTGGCCTGTTTATGAAAGCGCGCGACGACCTCGTTGGGCCCTCATTGCAACTCAGCCAAAACTTCCGTACTGGAGATGCGATTATCAAGTGGGTGAACTCAACGTTCACGCAGCTGATCGTGCGAGAAGGATCGTCACAACCCGAGTACCAAGCGCTTATCGCCGAGCGGGATGATCCTGAGGTGGGGCCATCTGTCGCATTCTTTGGTCAGGAGCACCAAACTCGACTGACAGCTGATGAACTTCGGGGCGAAGAAGCTGCCGACGTATCGGCGACGATCAGTCGGGCCATTCGCGAAGGATGGTCCGTCGCGGAACGCACACCCTCACATGAGGACATCTGGCGCCCTGCTCGTTGGAGCGATATCGCCGTCCTGCTGCCTGCGCGCACGTCGCTGCCGTTTCTCGAGCGCACTCTCGAAGACGCCGGTATTCCTTTTCGTGCCGAGACATCATCGCTGGTGTATGGAACCCGGGAAGTTCGTGAGCTGATGCTGGTTGCGCGCGCGATTGACGATCCGACCGACTCTTTAGCCGTTGCCAGCGCTTTGCGCACAACAGCGTTCGGTTGCGGTGACGACGACCTATTCCTGTGGAAGAAGCGTTACCGCGGTGGCTGGGATCACCAGGCCGCGCTTCCCGACGGTGCGCCCGACGACCACCCGGTCGCACAAGGCATCGCATGGATGTGTCAACTTCATCGAGAGCGCCAGTGGTTGTCGCCGAGCCAAGTCATCGATCGAATCTTGCGCGAGCGGCGATTCTTCGAACTGGCAGCTGCGGAGCGCCGGCCGCGCGACCTCTGGCGGCGGCTGAGATTCGTCATCGACCAGTGCCGTGCGTGGGAGGAAGCCGGCGGTGGGACGTTACGTGAATATCTGCAATGGGTGGAAGGTCAATCGGGTGAAGGAACACGGGTCGTCGAGACAGTACTGCCCGAAACCGACGACGATGCGGTTCGAATTCTGACCATCCACGGCGCGAAGGGGCTGGAGTTCCCCGTTGTGATCTTGTCGGGAATGACCACACTGATGAGGTCGCAAGCGCGCGGTGTCGAGGTTCGCTTTCCCGAATCATCGGGCTGGGCCATCAAACTCTCGAAGAGATTGTCCACCACTGACTTCGAAGACACGCAGCCGGTTGAAGAGCAGATGGATCACCATGAGCGGCTTCGACTCTTATACGTCGCCACGACTCGAGCACGGGACCACTTGGTGATATCAACGCATCGGAATGTGCGCGGCAACCGATCAGCGCCAACCTCTGCCGAGGTTCTGCAGGAGGCTGGATGGAACCCTGAGCTGGTCGAGGACCTCGACTTATCCGATGAGCCGTCTATCGACCCGCCTACGTCGACCTCCACCACTGAACTAACTCCGTTGCCCACCCTGACGGAGTGGCAGTCGGCGCACGATGCCGCATTGATCAGCGCGTCACGCCCGATCGCGACGTCCGCGACACGACTGGCGAAAGAGGCAGCGGCGAAACAACAGTCGAACACAACTCCAATAGACCCCGGGCTTGCAAAGGGGGCGAAGGACATCGACCTGCCACCGTGGCAGAAGGGCCGGTACGGCAGCGCAATCGGGCGTGCCGTCCACGGCGTGTTGCAAGTGGTCGATCTGGCTACCGGAGCCGGCCTAGCGGCCGCCTGCGCTGCGCAGGCCGCTGCTGAGGGAGTTCTCGGCAAGGAGGATGTGATCGAAGCGCTCGCCCAGGCTGCATTAGATTCCGATGTCGTTAAGACCGCTGCCGTACGGCACCATTGGCGGGAGGTCTACATCGGAATTCCCTGGGAGGCAGGGGTTCTAGAGGGATATGTCGATTTGCTCTATGAAGGCAATGGCGGGCTAGTGGTCGTCGACTACAAGACAGATTCGTGGAGCGACGAGAGCGAGCTTGATGCGAAAGTGGAGCTCTACAGCGTGCAGTTGCACGCCTACGTTGACGCGGTTCGCACCGCTGTCGGTCGCAATGTAGCCGAAGCGACTCTGCTGTTCCTACGGCCCGGCGGGGCAATTGCTCGTCACGTCAGCCCTAGGACCCCAGAAACCGCTTATGGCAGAAAGGAAAACTCGCCTTCATGACTGGCCACCTGTTTGTAGTTAACGGTGACCTGACGAAGATCGCCTGCGACGCCATCCTGATTCCGACCGACGAGCGCTTTCACATTACAAAGGCTTGGAGGAAGTTCCTGTCTGGAAGAACCAACAACAGATCGTGGGACAACGAGTTGGTGATTCGGCTCCGTGCGACGACCAAGGAGCCGCACATCTGGCTAGGGAACGCAGGACAGATTGGCAATGACTCCGACTTCAGGGCTTTCGAACCCATCATCAACGAATTCGTCGAGAAAGCCGTATCTGCCCTGGCTAAGCGAAGAAGTAGAGCCCACGTCTATACGTGGCCAAAGTTTCGACTAGGTGTGAATGTTATCGGAATCGGCCGGGGTGGTGCATCCAACCGAAAGGGCGAGCTTGTTCATGGGCTCATGCGCGCGCTTGATCGCATCGCTGAGCATCACGATGTGGACATCGTCCTCGTGGCGTATGGCGACAAACACTATTCTGCATGCCAGCGTGCACGGCGTCAGGTCGTTTCCGACAGGCCGCTTAGCGAAGTGTGGCGCTTCGACCAAGAGGCGAATCCACACCTCGAATCCTGCGCACATCGCCTTGCACAAGCCGCTATCGGTAGCAACCTCGTTCTGTTCGTCGGCGCCGGGGTTAGCATCGGCGCAGGTTTGCCTTCGTGGGGTGACCTACTACAGAAGGTCGCCAAAAGCGGCAGAGTAGATCCCAATATCGTGAAGCGGTTGCGATCCAAGGACTATCGAGACCAAGCGACCCTTCTAGAGCGCTGGCTCGGATCAGAAAATGGGTTGAAGAAGCGAGTTGCAACCGAGCTCGCAACTCCAGATCGATACTCCCTCCAACACGGATTACTCGCGTCACTGCCAAGTAAAGAAGCCGTGACCACCAACTTTGACCAGCTTTTCGAGACTGCGGCGACATCGGGAGGGCGCGAGCTTGCCGTACTACCAACAAATCCTTCAGATGCCGATGGCAGATGGCTATTGAAGCTGCACGGATCGGTGGACTGCCCCGAAAACATGGTTCTCACCAGGTCTGATTTCTTAGACATGCCTCGCCAGTACGGCGCGCTCATCGGCCTCGTCCAGGGCCTACTCCTCATGCGACACATGCTTTTCGTCGGATACTCGTTGCGGGACGAAGACTTCCACGAACTGATGTACGAAGTGCGTGCGGCGCGTGGAGATGCAGCGGCAGGCGCGTCCAATGCCACCGTCCTAACTCTGAGCGACGACGGGCTCGAACGACAATTGTGGGAAGACGACCTCGCGATAGTTCCAATGTTTTCCCGGCCCGATGAGGACGTCGACAAGAGCGAGGCAGCTCGTCAGCTCGAGATCTTTCTCGACTTGGTCGGATATCTGTCCACTACGTCTGCTTCCTTCTTTCTGGACACCACATACAAGAGTCTCTCGAAAGATGAGTGGCAGCTTCGAAATTCGCTGATTATGCTAGCCGGCAAGACGCGTGATGCTTCGCCCGGATCTGTTGGCTTTATCGTTAACCGTTTCCTTGAGGAACTCGGGGACAGCTCGACTTAGCAGTGCACAGGCCTACTCCCAGAATGCGATTTCCGGTTCAGGGTCCAAGTAGCATGTCGCGTCTAGCAGTTGCCGCGCCTCCTCAGCTGAACTTGCCGCCTCGAACTCAAATAGCTCATCCTTCATAATTAGCGCCAGCGAGCCCCGCTGCTCTCGCCAAGTTCGGACCTTCGTCGCGGCGACGAGGTCATATATGCCCTTAACTTCCACGGCCAACTCTTCTACCAAGAGGTCTGGCGCGTATCGCACGATCTCACCGTTGATCGAAACCTCGCAAACTCCCATCAGCGCACGGTCGTAAGGACGCCACTCCAGTCCCAGCCGGTCGCAGTTTTTCACGAACGTCACCTCCTGCGGCGAATCAAGACGCGCCCCTCCGTAGGAGTAGCGACCGGCCCCCGCGACTGAAGCGGCGAGGTTGTCCCGGTCTTCGTGGAATTTGAGGTGGCGGTCCCTCACCTGATGCCCGCCAGATGGTAGGTCTTCGGGTGAACGACCAAGTACACCTCGAAGAAGGAGTAAGGGACCGCCATGAAGA
>Ga0315336_1004937_pt1 | contig 15138 bp, 11 predicted proteins | sample ASW5metaG_FD_204512 | JGI IMG/M metagenome (GOLD analysis project Ga0315336, IMG submission 204512) | Ammonia-oxidizing marine archaeal communities from Monterey Bay, California, United States - ASW #5 | ecosystem: Environmental > Aquatic > Marine > Intertidal zone | place: USA: California...
GACGACATGGTGCAGACGTCCAAGTCGATGATGCCCAAGGCGCTGCTCGACCGCTTCACCAAGGCCGAGGTGCTGGAGTTGCTGGCCTACCTCTCAGCACTCAAACCCGCCGCGCCCTGATGCGATCATGAACCCGAGGTTCCAGCATCAGCCGGTCCCCACGTGTCGCGGCGACGTGCCTCACAACGCCGCGTGCAAGGCCCGCATGGCCGGTTCCATGACCGACAGCGGAACGGGCGTCGTGATCTCCAGTACCCAGCTCATCAGACGATGCCATCGGCCGGCGCTGCGCAGCCTGAGCGCGGGCCAGAGGGTTCTCCGCGCATCATATCCGCTCAACGCGCGTTTGCTTCGCGCGCCGAGTACGATTCGGTCCGGCATTCGTCGCTAGGCTGACACGACACAACAGCACACAACAAACGTAACAGAGACGACAATTCGCCCGTGTTTCCCGCAGATTCGTTAAATCTTATTATTCCGGAAAAACCGGAACAACCGATACCATCAATCAAGCGCCGCGTTTGGATCCTTGCGTGACCATGCCTTCAACAGAGGGCCACATGGCACGCCTCGGTGAGACACAGGCGACGAATCGACAAGGAACCGATGATGAGTGAACTGGTGTCTCGATTGCTAGTCAAGACAATCGCTTCGGTAGGTCTCTGTCTGGGGGTCGCTACGCTTGGCGTGGCCCAAGTCGAACAAGCGACGGCCACGGAAAATGTGGTGGGGGCGGCAAGTCCACAGCGTTCGGCAACCGAGTTGATCAACCGCGAGGCGTATGCCGGGGCGACGCTTGAGAGTCGGCTGTCGGTTCTGGAGCAGTCTTGGCTGCAGATGCAGGCTGCCGAGGTGCAGGCCGTTCCGGCCGCGCCCACCAAACCGACATTCAAACTCGGCGGCCGAATCCACCTGGACCAGTGGTACTTCACGGATGACACGGACGGCATCGGATTTTTCGAGCACCCGGTGACAGGAGATGATCCAGAAAACCGAATCTTCTTTCGACGCATTCGGATGGAAGCCGCAGGCGACATCCTGGACAACATGGATTACCGATTTCAAGTCGATTTCAACAATCCACAGACGCCCGAATACAAGGATATGTATGTCGGTTTCCAGGACCTGACCTTGCTGAACACCGTCCGCATCGGAAACCAGAAACGACCTCTCGGTCTCGACCATCTGAACAGCAGTCGCCGGAATGTCTTCATGGAACGACCGTTGCCGGTTGAAACGTTCAACCCCGATGCCCGCCGCATTGGTGCCGCCTCGTACAACTCGAATTATGACGAGTCACTGAATCTGGTTTATGGTGCGTTCCTTCTAGAGAACACCCGCAGTGATGGCAAAGTGGTCGGTGACTCGCAGCAGGGCAGTTTCAACGCCAGATTGTTCGGCAGCCCGGTGTACGAATGCGAAGGACAGGATTATCTTCACCTGGCCATCTCGACAATGATCGCCAAGCCGGATGGAGATGTCGGAGCCAACGACACACACAACAACGAAGGGCGTTTCGCGACGCGATCGGAAATCAGATCCGACCGCAGCTGGCTCGACACGGGACGCATTGCCGGAGCCGATTGGTATCAGGTCCTCGGCATGGAAGCCATCTACAACTCAGGTCCTCTGCAGATCACCGGCGAGTATTTCATGAACTGGACGCAACGCGACAGCGACACGCTGGGCACAGGACCGGACCTCTACTTCCAGGGTGCCTACATCTACGCCGCCTACATGCTGACCGGCGAGCACATGCCCTACACTCGCAAAAGCGGTACGCTGGGGCGAGTCACTCCGTTCCGTAACTTCCGCATGTTCTCGCGAGACAACAACGGCCCGGACGGCTGGGGAGCTTGGCAGATCGCGCTGCGGTACTCACACCTGGACATCAGTGATGAGGACATCCTGGGTGGCGTCGGCGACGATTTGACATTTGCGGTCGTGTGGTATTTCAACCCTTATGCCTCGCTGCAATTCAACGCCGTCTACGGTGAAATTGAAGATCATGCACCCACGGGCGGCTTTACCGGCGGTGATTTCACTGCCTTGGGGACTCGGCTGAGAATTGAATTCTGAGCCGGCGGCTGGCAGCGGCATGGCACTACGGCAATACCAGCACCCCCAGTCGCGATGCGGTCTGCGGTCCGCGAAACACGCGCTGTACCGCGGATTGATAATCGGACCGTTTCGCCTGAAAGATGTCGCAATAGGTCTGTGGGTTGCGATCGACCAGCGGGAACCACGAACTCTGCACATGAATCATGATCCGGTGTCCGGATCGAAAGCAGTGATACGTGTCGGGCATCGTGAACCGCACCCGGGTCGGCCGATTCGGTTGGAAGGGTTCCGGCTTCTCGAGGCTGTTGCGCAACTTGCCTCGAATGACGTCGCCGCGCACGAGTTGCTGATATCCGCCCATGCGGACAGCTTTGGGATTCGGCTTCGGGTCGGGATAGTCATCGGGATAGACATCGATCAGTTTGACAACCCAGTCACTGTCGGTGCCCGAGGTCGACACGACCAGATCGACTTCGACGGGACCGACAATTGTCAGATCCTGCTCCAGTTCGCCGGTCTGATAGACCAGCACATCCGGACGGCGTGACGCGAAACGCTGGTCGGCGATCATGTACTCGGCCTTCATGCCGGACACGATCCCGCCAATGTACGGGACGGGTTTGTCGGGGTTGCTGAGGTATTCATCGTACGGACGCTGGTCGCCGTTTTCAGCCGGCGGCTTGAACGCCAGTCGTTGGCCGTCCTGCAAATAGAGCGAGGTCGACCGGGCCCGCGCGGGCGGCCACTTGTCGTACTTCCGCCACTGATTGGTCCCCATCTCGAAAACCCAGGCTTCGGGGTGGGGATCCGCGTCGACATCTTTCAGATGCCGCTGAAAGAACGGAAACTCGATGTGCTCGCGATAGAACTCGGATGTCTTGGCGTTGAACGGAATGTCTCCGAAAAACGAGCCTTCACCGCGGGCCCAGCCCCCGTGCCGCCAGGGTCCCATCACCAGCGTGTTGACGGTCTGCGGATTCCGAGCTTCGATCGACTTGTAGGTCTCCAGGGCACCAAACAGATTCTCGGCATCAAACCAGCCGCCGACAGTCATCACGGCTGGCTTGACGTTTTTCAGATGCGGCCGGATATTGCGCGACTTCCAGAACTCGTCATACGTTCCATGCCGCATGGTTTCGATCCAGAACGGCACGTCGTCTTTGAGGTATTTCTCGTTGATCTCGGACAGGGTCTTGATGCGTCGATAGAACTCGTATCCGTCCGGGGTGCCGTAATCGAAGGTCGCCCGCGGAAATTTCTTGGTCGGTTCGGGACGGTTGCGACCGCTGCGGGCCATCCAGTTGAACATGTGCGCCAGAAAAAATGCTCCGTTGTGGTGCCAATCGTCCCCGACGAACCAGTCGTTGACAGGCGCTTGAGGTGACGCGGCCTTGATGGCCGGATGCGAATCGATAATCCCGGCGGCCGTGTAAAAACCGGGATAGGAAATGCCGGCGATGCCCACGCGACCGTTGTGGCCACGGACGTTTTTGATCAGCCAATCAACGGTGTCCCAGGTGTCCGTGCTTTCATCGATCTCGTTCGGTTTCGTCTTGCGTGACCGATGTGGCCGCATGTGCACAAATTCACCCTCGGACATCCAACGGCCACGGACGTCCTGGTACACGAAGATGTAGCCCGCGTTGGCGAACAGCGGCGACGGGCCGAGGTTGTCCGGATACTGATCGGCACCGTAGGGCCGCACGCTGTAGGGCGTCCGCTTGAGCAGCATCGGATAGGTCTCGGAATCGTCCTTGGGCACATACACCGCGGTAAACAGCCGTTTGCCGTCGCGCATCGGGATGCGGTATTCGTATTTGGTGTAGTGGGCCTTGATATGTTCGAGGCCCTGGGCGGCGGCAACGTTGGGAATCAACATGCCCACCGCAGTGGCGGTAACGACGCGCATCAAGTTCCTGTGCAGATTCATGAGTCAATTTCCAGTTCCAAGATGGATGAACCGCGGATCACCGGCCATCCAGGGTAATCGGGATGCCCCGTTGCTGGCCACCGCACCGGCCTGTCTCGGACCCTGATGCCGGTATCTGGACTGACATCATGCGGCAATCTGATTCCCTGATGGCAACGCCTCGCTACGCGGCGCTCATGTCTTCCGATCGAGGTCATTTTTCATCGCACAATCGGTATGGTTCGCGGTTCAGACTCGTACAATCAATCCATGCTGGCCGGCCTGCTGTCCAGGCCGAACTTCCCGGTCGTGTCCGTTCGGACGCGCAAGCGTCGCGCAAACCACAGGAGCAGTCTGTTATGCATCCGCCCCGTCCATGCCGATTCCCGTTTGTGGTCCTGCTCGTGCTCATGGCCGTCGCCAGAACGACGGCCTACCCGGAGGGCGGAGCGGACCATCGGCTGTTCTTACGATACGCCGACGCGCCAATCCAGGAAGCCGAGTGGAAACAGACCCAACCGCGCGTGATCTACACAGGGGCGCCGGCCACACACGAAGAACGGTATCGTGTGATTCCCTGCGTGACACGCATGCGGGACGGCACACTGATCGCCCTGGTGGAACCCGGCGGTCACAAGCCGATCTTCATCCGTTCGACCGACGCTGGAAAGACGTGGTCGAAGCCCTATCAAGGAATCCTGGGCAACGAAGTGCGAACCGTCAGCACCATGGGAGTCCGCCGCGATGGGCGGCTGATGGCAGTCTCCGAAAAGCCGTTGCGTCTGACGCACAGCCGTGATCACGGACAAACCTGGACCAAGGGCCCACGGATCGACGCCGGCCGTTTGAGCAGGGCATGGGTGTGGACCGGCGGGCGGCCCCTGGAACTGGGCCACGGTCAACTGATCGTGCCGGTGGCCGGATATCTTCGCTCCGGCTGGCTGAGCGCCGGAATCGTCCGCAGCGACGATGACGGGGTCACCTGGAGCCTGTCTGTGATTGGCCACGGCAATCCCGACAACATGATGATCTTTTCCGAACCGGCCGTGGCGGCCCTGCATGACGATTCGCTGGTGACACTGATGCGTACCGAGGATCGTGTCGCGGAGATCACACCGGGTGAGCCGCGCGGCGAGCGCACGGGCCTGTATCGCGCCAACAGCACCGATGGCGGCAAGACCTGGACGAACCCGGTCGAAACCCTGACCGGCTCACATGGTTCCGTCGTCCAACTTCCGGACAAGACCCTGTTGTGCGGATACCACCGCGCGCCGCGGCTGGCCCTCAGCAGCGATGCGGGACGCAGTTGGTATTCCAACAAGCTGTGGATGAACGCCAAACCGCGATCGGACTGGGGCTGGTACGTTTCGGTTGCCGCGGTCAACGAGACGACCGCCATCGCGTTGATCAAGGAAATGAAGACACCCAACACGATCCAGGCCTGCCTGCTGCACCGGCAACAGAAGTAGTTAGCCAGAGTCCGTCTGTTTCCGTTTCGAAGGGCTGCGGTGGAAATCCACCCCGGCTGGCCCGACAGGGATTCCCGCCAATGGACGGACTTGATGACGCAAACACTGGATTGTGCAGGGCCCGCAATGATACGATTCTGGAGCATCATCCTGGTGCTCGTACGCGGCGGCCTGAACCGGGTAGGCGCTGAACCACATGATTGCGATCAATCCTCAGATTTCGGAAGATCTTCCCGAACGTCCCGTGTTCGCGCCCGGCCAACTGGTCCGGCATCGCCACTATGGCTATCGGGGAGTGGTTGTCGAGGGTGATGCCAAGTGCGAGGCGGACGACGAATGGTATCTTAAGAACCAGACACAACCCGACCGCGAACAACCCTGGTATCACGTACTGGTCGACGGAACGTCGACCTGCACCTATGCCGCGTCCGAGAACCTGGTCGCCGACGACAGCAGCCTGCCGATCGAGCATCCCTTGCTGCCCTACTTCTTCCAGGGTTTTCATGACGGCCGCTACATCCGCAACGACCAACCCTGGCCCAGTTGATCTGCAATCGCGTTCGGCAAATGCTGGTGTCCATGCAGGTCGCTTGGTAAGCCGCGCCGCATCTGCTAACGTCGTTGCCCCGTTGACAATCCACGCCCGATTGCTGGCCACTCGGCAACGACGGTCAATCCATTCCGCACCAGAGAGCTCCGCATGTCCGACGATCGGGATCGAGACACCGATGCCCCACGCAAGTCACTCGATCCCGTCGCCGAGGACATGCGGCGCATTGGGTATGAATGCGTCGATCGCATCGTGGATCACTGGCAGACCTTACCCGAGCAGATGGTGGGGCGCCGTGGCAATCGCTCAGAGTACGAAGCTCTGATCGATGAACCGTTGCCAGAATTGCCCGTCAGTCTCGAAGACTGTCTGGCCTATTTCTTCGACCGCGTGGTCCCCGGTAGCACGCGTGTGAATCATCCCCGGTTTCACGCACACATTCCCTGTCCGTCGAGTTACGCCGGGGCACTGGGAGGCATGCTCGCCGCCGGTACGAACCTGTTTTCCGGCAGTTGGCTGGGTGGAGCAACCATCTGCGCATTGGAACTGACTGTTCTGCGCTGGATCGCCGAGATGCTGGGTTACGACGCGACCGCCGGCGGCATTCTCACCAGTGGAGGTTCGATGGCCAACCTGGTGGGTCTGGCGACCGCCCGTGCTCGATCCGGTCGTGACGCTCTGGAACGCGGCGTGATTTACGTTTCGCGCGAAGGACACGGATCGCTCAACAAGGCGGCATCCATTCTGGGATTTCCTGCCGAAGCCATCCGCGAAATCAATGTCGATCAACGCTTCCAGATGCGGCCCGACGAACTGGAGGCCGCGATTCACGCCGACCGTTCCCGGGGACGCCTGCCGCTGGTTGTCGCCGCCAACGCGGGTACCACAAACAGTGGAGCCATCGATCCGCTGCCACAACTGGCCGACCTGTGTGCTGAGCATGGTCTGTGGTTTCACATCGACGCGGCCTACGGTGGATTCGCAGCAATCACTCCTCAGGCACGCGATCGGTTCCAGGGCATGACACGCGCCGATTCCCTGACGCTTGATCCCCACAAATGGCTGTATTGCCCGATGGGCATTGGCTGCGCTCTGGTCCGCGACCCCACGCTTCTGGAACAGGCCTTTTCGACTCAAGGGTCTTACTTGAAAGACCTGCCGACGGACGAAGTCAATTTTCTGGAACGTGGCCCCGAGCTTTCGCGACCGGCACGCGTGCTGTCGGTGTGGATGGTGATTCGCTCGGTCGGACGCGCCGCACTCGCCGCGCAGATCGACCAGGACATGCAACTGGCGCGGCTGGCGGCCGAACTCCTGGGCCAGGACGACCGCCTGGAAGTCGTCGAACCCGAACTGTCGATCGTTGCGTTTCGACACCGGCAGGGTACGCAAGAGACCGAATCCGCGCGCGCCGCGCGGGACGCGGCCCTGATGGAATCGACGCTCGCCAGCGGAGAACTGATGCTGTCGTCCACCACGCTGGGTGGACGCAGCACGCTGCGGCTGGTCGTCATGAATCATCGCACCACCGCGGATGACATCCGCCGGTCCGTGGCACGGATTCGCGAACTGATCGTGAACCAAAACGCCGATTCCGCTCGACACGACGGGCTGCTACGCTAATCGAACACCAGACGATGAATGGTGGCGTCTTCCATGGCCGGCCAGTCGACACGCACCCCCAGGCCCGGTCCGTCCGGCACGGCAACCGTGCCGTCCGCCGCCGTGCGGATCACGTCCAGCATCCCGTACTCGTACGGCTCGTAGGGCACCGACTGTTCGAAGTAGCTGCAGCAGTCGTTGCTGAGCATCAAGTGCAGATTGGCGGCGGAAATCAGCGTGTTGCCCCAGCCGAGCACTTCGCACTTGATGCCCGCCCCCTCACAGATCTCCAATGCACGACGAGCCGCTGTCAGCCCGCCCAGGCAGGTGATGTCCGTGCGGGCCCGCGTCCAGGCACCGGAATGCACCGCGCGTTCGAAGGCCTGCAGGTCCATGATCCAGTTGCCCGACGGCACGATCGGCACCTGCACCTGTCTGGTCAATTCCTGATAGCCCCGCAGATCCCAGTCGGGGAAGGGGGCTTCGAACCAGGTGAACTCCAGCTGCTCGAGTTCCCGCGCCACACGCAACGCGTCCGGGTGCGAGTAGTTGTTTTCCACATCGTGCATGAACTGCACATCGGGAAACTCCTCGCGCGCCGCCCGGCACAGCTCCAGATCACGGTCGGGCAAACACCAGCAATGAAATTTGACGGCCGTGAAGCCCATCTCCAGCCGCTGTCGGATCAATTCCAGGTAGGCCGGCACGTCGTCCAGCAAAGGCGTGCTGGCATATGCGGGAATCGATGTTCGATTACCGCCCAGCAATTCGAACAGCGGTTTGTCCTCGATGCGGCCGGCCATGTCCCACAGCGCCACATCGATGGCCGCCAGAGCGCCCGGTGACAGCGGAAACACGCGGGGCCGCAGATCATGGTAAATCGCCGCCCGGTCCCGCGGATCACGGCCCAGCAACACAGGAGCCAGATGCCGAATCGTCTCGGCCGTGTAACGATCGAAATCATACGATGTGTAGTTCGACACTCCCCCCACGCTGTCCAGCCCCGTATCCGTCTCGATCCGCACCACCGTGTTCGTCATGAACTGTTCGGGCAGATCGTACGACCAGGTGAACCGCTGAACTTCGGGAGCCACGGTGCGAACTTCAATACGCGTGATCTTCATCGATGGCGGACCTGGTCAAAAGTGGAACGCGGTGGCATCGGAACATCGATACACACCGGCGATGTTCGAGAACTCCCCTGCCGCACGGAATGTCCCACGCGGCGCGACGGCTGTGTTCGGTCAGTTGTCTTCGACCGCTTGCTGTAACGCCAGGCTGCACAGGCGGACCGAGACGACGCATCCCGTTCCGCAAGCGGCTTACCAGCGATCCGTCCGGAACGAACTGGCGGGCAGTCCGGATTTGTTCATCAGATTGGGCGTAGCCTGGCTGGTGAAACCATAACGTACGGCCTTCGGCTGAGGTACGTTTTCGGCAGACACGATCAGCTGGTTGCCGTCGATAACGGCCGTGGCCGGGTGAAAGACCTTGTCGTCTCCCGCAATTTCCAACTGACTCACGGGCTTGTCATCACCAGTGGCCAGGCCGCCGCCGGCATGATCGAAGGTCAGCAACAGCTGTTTGCCTTGGGGTTTGGCCGCCTTGTAAACCGGTCCCGAAAAGATAACCTGCCGGCCGTAGTCTCTGGCCAGGGCCCACAGCGCCAACCGGCGTCCCACCTCTTGCTTGTTCTTGGGATGGATGTCGGTCAGGTTGCCGATATCCATGGTCACCGCCATCCCGGTCCGGGGCAGCGCGAGTGTTTGCAGTTGAGCTTCCCGCAGCAAGGCCGCGTTCAACCCTCGGTAATTGAAGGGCGCGATCTGCACGAAGTAAAATGGAAGTTCTTCGCCGAACGCCGTGCGCCACTGGCTGATCATGGTGGAAAACAGTGCCAGATACTTGTCCGCGCGGCGCGCGTTGCCTTCGCCTTGATACCAGATGAACCCTTTGATCTTGAGGTGTCGCAAGGGATGTATCATGCCGTTGTACAGCCGTGAGGGAATCTTCTGATCGGGTTTTTGCGGCAGCGACGTCGCCTGCTGCAACTCGGCGGTCATGCCCAGCTGTTTCAGGCCCGCCGTCGGCGTCCACGTCTCGGCCGACGTGCCGCCCCAGGACGCATCCACGATGCCGATTGGAACCTTGAGCTGCCGGTGCAGCTCGCGGGCGAAGAAATAAGCGGTTGACGAAAATGTGGGTATCGTCTCCGGCGCGCAGGCCTGCCACTTGCAGGCCGCCGGTGGAATGCCATACATGCTGATGCCGGATTCCACGTCTTCCAGCGGCGTTTGGCTGCTGAAGTTCCCCGCCTGAAACAGGCGAATCCGCGGGTAGCTCGCTGCGGCGACTTCCCGTTGGGCATCCTGGATCCCCGTGTAGGCGCCCGACACCTTGATCAGCGGCATCTCCATGTTGGACTGGCCCGAAGCGATCCACACCTCACCGAACAACACATCTTCCAGCTTGACGGTGTTGTCGCCGGAGATGGTCAGTGTGTGCGGACCGCCGGCCTGGCCGGTCTGGACGCGAACCCGCCAGCGACCGTCGTCACCAGCCTTGGTCGACTGAGCTGTTTTCAACCAATCGCCACCGACACGGACCGCTTCTCCCGCGTCGGCCCAGCCCCAGATGGTCACCTCGGAATTCCGCTGCAGCACCATGTGCGAACTGAGAATCTTGGGCAGACGCACGTCGGCCAGCACAGGTGCCACGCTCAGGAAGAAGGCGGTGAGAACGTATTTGGTCACGGTGGAGTCCTTGATCCGGTGGAGTCCTTGATGATGTCGACGGATGAATCAGCCACAACCGTGATCGCAGTTTTCCGGACGACCACAACGATTGGCTAGCGAGTTCTGAAAGCACCTTCCAGCAAGGAGCTGTCGAATTGTGGTGGACAGGTTCCCTCGGCGGCAAACAGATACAGGGCAGCCTGCAGAATGCTCTGCAACGCCGACGAGACCAAAGAGACGACCAGCAGGAGTAGCACACCAACGGCCACCAGCACACCACCGAGAAGTGCTCCGCCCATAAACCCCAGCACAATCAAGCCTATCGCCGGCAGAACCGCCACGAACACAATCAGGCCGATTCCCACGCTTGCCACAAGCATTTCACCCCAGGTCTCCCGCATCATGGCCATCGAACGTTTCACCGCGTCAACGGGTCCTGTCCGTTCCACCACCAAGACAGGCAGCACAAAGTACGTCATCAGAGACCACATACCACCGAGCAATGCGGAAATGATTTGTCCGAAACGCTCCGACTGCGACTCTACGATCCTCAACACAAATCCCACCGTGGCGCTGACCAGCGCCCAACTGAAAATCTGCGGCAGCCGGTTCCAGGCAGCACGCAATCCATCAGACACCGTCGGATTCCCACCCCGGAAGCGAATGATCGCACAGGAGATCAAGGCCGAGTTGAAGAACAGGATCACGAGATAGTTCACCAGGTAGAACGCGAACAGAACCACATAATGGACAACCGTCACGATGCTCTCGGCACCGTCGGCGATGCCCGTTGCATTGGACGTGGCCCACAAAGGGAGGGCGAAGCTGATCAAAACGATCAGACAAGCCAGTCCGCTGAGGACTGGAAACACGACCAGCTCTTTGTCCTGCCTGAGAACCCGCAGACACTCCTTGCCGATCTGCCAGGCGTTACCCATCCGCGCAAACATGACGGAAACCTCGATGTATCAGTTCGTCGGAATTCCGATTGTCAACATAGTCGTCGCCGCGCCCCCCGTCCAGAACGAGTCGTATATTCATCGCCGAACCGCTGCGGTCCACGCACGCCGCGCGGCGGATCATCGCGCTGGCATCCCTCGGTCGGGATGCCGGACGGTTTTGCGGTTTCACAATCCGACATCCACACGTACCAGACACCGATTTCCTCGGCGTCAGCAGCAGGCACCGGGGTCGAGGGGCCAACACCACAAATCGCCAACGGCTGCCGCCAAACTCAGGCAATGTGCTAGACTTACCAGCAAGCGTGTTGGATTGCCTCGCGTTCCACGCCTGGAGTATTCCAGCGGTATGTGCGCGTAAGAGTCGGTGATTCACAACGACGTTCCGAGGATTACCCATGCGACACGTTCTGGTGTTCACGGCAGTGTCGATCGCTGTCGGTTGCGGCGATTCGGACAAGAATCTGCCCGTCGACGTCGCGGCTTTGAGCAAGGCCGCCGTTGATGCCCGCGACGATGCGCGGGCCGCCCGCGCCGCCGGTCATCCCGACAAGGCTGCACAGCATGCCGCACGTTCGGAGGCCGCGGTGGCGCGGCTGATCAAGGCCATCGGTGCTTCGAAAGAAGACGCGGACCACAAACTGAGGCGAACAGCGGAAGCCGCCGCGTCCGAGGCCCGCTATTACGCGGAACTTGCCGAAGAAGAAAAGCAACGCGCCGATGCGCTGGCCAGCTGGAAAGCCCGCATCTACAAGACAGCGCGTGTGACCGCCTTTCAGACAACAACCCGATCGTTGATCCTGGCGGCAGAAGAAGCCAGCCGTCACGACCCGGAATCGCTACCGAAACAATTGCAGGATTCGGCCGAAATCGCCGCCGACCTGGCGAACCAACTCACAGATCGCCAGCCGCTTGCCAACGGCCAACCCGACTGGAAAGGCATCGTGGAAGATTTGAAGGCCATGAACAAAGAAGTATCCCAGCAGACGTCTCAGTTCCTGGCGCTCACGCACTTGATCTCCGGGCAACGGAGGTTCGCACTGTACGAAATTGAAATGGTCGACCCCCAGGACCAGACAACCCATGACACACAACTGTACTTCCATCTGTTGAAGGGCACGGTCTACTCGATGAACGACTGGCAGCATCTGGCTGTTCTGGAGGTCGAAAATATCTCGACGGATGGAGAGAAATCCAGCGAAGAGCTGATGGCCTCCGTGCACCTGATGCTGGCGTATCTCTTTTTGAAGGGCAATGACCTGGAGCGAGCCGATCGGGAAACGGTTCGGGCCATGCAGATCTGGCCGAACAATCCGGTGAGTGTGTTTCTGACCGGAGAACGGCTGGCGGCCAGCGGCGAACATGAAAAGGCCGCGGATTCACTGGAAGCACACGCCAAGACTTCCAAACAAAAATGGTTCGCCAAGCGGGTGTCCCAGCGCGCGCGCGAATTGCGCGACAAGCCGGGCAAAGGCCAGACGCTGATACACGATCCTACGTTCATGCGCGAAGTCGTCTTCCACTATCTGCTGGTAGCGGCTGAAGACTCGCCGGCCGCCGCCAGAATCAAACGCCATATGGACAGCGCCGTTAACTTTGGCAACCGTCTGCTCAAACACCTGCCCGGCAACCGCGACGCGCAAGAGTAGACACTGCCCATCGGCGATGCCCACCGCTGCCAGTCGGCCTTGACGGGTCACTCGATCCTGGTCACCGTGGTAAGGCGTCGCCAGCGCGCGTCGGCGCGGACGCGGGCCTTGTGAGAGGGAACCATGATCTCAATTCCCGGCAGCACCAAATCGCTCTGCAACGGAATCACCCGCCGTGACCTGCTGCATATCGGAGCGGCCGGCGCATGCGCTCCCACTCTGGCTCACGCACTGCGGGCTGAAAGCCGGTCCGAGCGGCAATCCGGGCGCCCCCCAGGACGGGCCCGTTCGGCCATCTTCCTGTTTCTGTTCGGCTCGCCCCCGCAGCATGAGACCTTCGATCCCAAGCCGGACGCCGCAGCGGAGATCCAGGGAGAAATGGGAGCCATCGATTCCGTCGTGCCCGGGCTGCGGATCGGGGAAGGTCTGCCGCAGATTTCCGGAATCGCGGACCGCCTGACGGTTGTGCGGTCGATGACGCACCCCTACCCGATTCACTGCTGTGCGTATGTGATGAGTGGCATGCCCACATATGGCGTTCCGCTGGAAACTCAACCACGAGCTGCCGAACACTGGCCGTACATGGGCTCGGTCGTGGACTTCCTCGATTCGGAACAGACGGGTCTGCGGACTCCCAAAGTCCCACGGAATATCGGACTGCCCTGGCGATTCTGCTCGCGGGGCAGCTCATCCAATCAGGCGGGTCCTTACGGCGCGTTTCTGGGGAACGGTTTCGACCCCTTCTGGACAGACTTTGACGGCAAGGGAACGAACGTCGTTCCTAAGCTCAGCGACAGTCAGACCGAGGACGTTCACGATCCCCACGCCGGCATCGCTGCCGACGGACGATTCAGCCTGGCGGCCGGCTGCCGGCTGCCATCGGAAATCAGTGCCCGCCGATTCGAGTCGCGGCAATACCTGCTCGATCAGTTCGACCAGCGTCGCGCACAACTCGCACAGCACGTCTCCACCAGGAACTGGGATCAGCATCAACAGCGGGCGTTCTCACTGATCGGATCGAACCGCGTCCGCGAGGCACTCGACGTGCAGCGTGAAAGTGCATCGCTCCGCGAGCGTTACGGCATGACGTTGTTCGGCCAATCCTGCCTGGCGGCGCGGCGGCTTGTCGAGGCGGGAGCGCGGTTTGTGACCGTTTTCTGGGATCCGTTCGGACCGCACGGAGCTTCGGTGTGGGACACACACTCCAATCACTTTCCGCGACTGAAGAACTACCTGCTGCCGGTATTCGATCAGAGTTACTCGGCGCTGATCACCGATCTCGACGATCGCGGACTGCTGGATGAAACGGCCGTCCTGTGCACCAGCGAGCATGGACGCACTCCGAAAATCGACTCCAAACCGAAGGGAGCCGGCCGGCATCACTGGTCGCGAACCTACTCGTCGGTGTTTGCCGGCGGCGGCTTCGCCCGCGGCCGCGTCGTCGGGCGTTCCGACGCCATTGGCGGAGACGTGGCCGACACACCCGTCTCTCCCAAGGACATGCAGGCCACCAGCTATCATCTGCTGGGATTCTCCGAGACAGCCACGGTGCCCGATCCGCAGGACCGCCCGCACCCCATCGCCGGTGATGGTCGCGTGCGTAACGAGCTGCTGGGTTGACTTCGCCACCGACTTCCTTGGAACAGCCCGCGTGTTGCACAACGACAAAGGTCCACTCACTCAGGAATCGATTGACCATGATCAACGGCTCTCGCATTGTGCTCGCCACGACAGCCTGTGCCGCCAGCCTGCTGCTGACCGCGCAGACACTCGCGGAATCAGAAACGGGATCCCCGCTCGAGTATCGCGACCCCGCGCCGCAGCACTACAGGCTGACCGCTCGAGCCAGCGCGATTGACGCGCGTGTCCGCTCGCATCCGGAAATCGGATTTCTACTCGAGACGGCGGCCGGCAAACCCGCGGACGTGCAGCACGCGGCGGTCGACACGCGCGTGGCACCGCGCGGCAAGCTGGTGATCTGGCTGATGAGTCACAATCAACAATTGTTCGATCGAATCAACTCTTACGGCCTGCACGCGATCCAGGTTCACTACGCCAATCGCTGGTTTTCGATCTGTTGCCGTGAGAATCCCGTCGGCGAGCACTGTCGGGGCAACATCCGACTGGAGGCGGCCACCGGACGGGACTTCAGCGACGACGTCGACATCCCCGGCCCGGATGGAATGATGGAGCGGGCGTATCAG
>Ga0315336_1004938_pt1 | contig 15138 bp, 19 predicted proteins | sample ASW5metaG_FD_204512 | JGI IMG/M metagenome (GOLD analysis project Ga0315336, IMG submission 204512) | Ammonia-oxidizing marine archaeal communities from Monterey Bay, California, United States - ASW #5 | ecosystem: Environmental > Aquatic > Marine > Intertidal zone | place: USA: California...
CGATCGCCATGCCATAGGCGGCGGTGCGCACGCCGAGCTCGGCGCCGGCCTTCTGCGCGAGGATGATGTAGAGCCCCCAACAGGCGCCGGCCGCTAGCGCCAGCACCACGCCCAGCGGATCGAGCCCGCGACTGATACCGGCAAAGGGCGACAGCAGCGCGATGCCCACTATCGCCAGCGCCACCCAGACAAAGTCGAGCAGGCGCCTGGAGCCGAGAGTCGCCACGAACAATGGCCCGGTGAATTCCAGCGCCACGCAGATGCCCAGCGGAATGCGCTGGAGCGCGGCATAGAACAGCATGTTCATGGCGCAGACGGTGACGCCATAGGCGGCCAGCCAGGGCAGATTCTTCCGCGACGGCAGCACCTTCCAGGGCCTGAGAACCGCCGCCAGCATCAGAGCGCCGATGGCAAGCCTCAGCATGGTCGTGCCTTCCGGCCCCAACAGCGGGAACAGGCCCTTGGCGAAAGCGGCGCCGACCTGCACCGACAGCATGGCGCCGAGCAGGCCGAGGACGGGCATGGCGCCGACATGCGCCCGCGGTTTTGCAATCGGCGTCGACGTCACGTGCTCTCCGCCCCCCTTTCCTGGTCGAAATCGGAGATAAGGCCTGGCGACAGCGCCGTCGTGAGGCAGCGGGCGGCGGATGCTGGGACAAGGCGGCCACTGCGTTCGGGCAGCAGGCCTGCCGAACCGCACAAGAACTTGAAATTCAAAATGTTTTCACGGGCTCTACGGTAGAATTTGGCATCCCCATCAAGCCTGTTTCCCAATATTTCCATCATGCCCGCTGCGGTTGCCGAGATGACTCCACGACATCTCTGGCGATAGATAGTTTTCCGGCATCAGACCAATTGCCCATGACTTCGTAAGACCATTGGACGGCCGGTGCGAATATTTTTTGAACACAACCATTTACGTCCCACAACGGCATCACATCTTATTTCAGGTACGTAAGCATTTTGTGTTGCACCGCAACATCCACCGCGACAACCGTGGGCGGGGGCATTCCTGTTGGAGGATGCCATTATTGTGACTCGGATGGGCATTCGGTCGGCCGGCAGGGATTGCGCCCCCGGCTCGGACGCTGAGTGGTCGGCCCCGAGCGGCGCGATTTGCCCGCACTCTGCCGCGTTGCGTGACCGATCTGGAGAATGCCGCTGATGGCGAACGCGCGCGACATTCAGCTCGATGCGCTGCGGGCCATTGCGGTAACGCTGGTGCTCTACTCGCATTTACTCGCTCCCGGCGGCTCGTCCTTCGTAGGCCATCTCGGCGTCAGGTTGTTCTTCGTGCTCTCCGGCTTCCTGATCACCCGGCTTTTGCTGGACGCGCGCGACGCATCCCAATTCGAGACCGGGACCGCGCTGCGTTCCTTCTATGCCAGGCGCATGATCCGGATATTCCCCCCTTACTTCGCGGTGCTGGCGCTCGCATGGTTCGCCTCTGAACAATCCAGGCCCTCGCTCGCCTGGCATGCGCTCTACCTCTCGAATTTCTGGTACGCGCGGCAGAACGACTGGACGCCCTGGCTGCTCTGCCATTTCTGGAGCCTCAGCATCGAGGAGCAGTTCTACCTCGCCTGGCCGCTGATCGTGCTTCTGGCGCCGCGCCGGCACATCGAGGCGATCGCCATCGGCGTCATCGCCTTTTCGCTCGCCTACCGGTTCTATTGGCCGATCGCCGCCAACCCGGCGCTCGCCCGCGACCTGCTGCCGCCGGCCTCGATGGATGCGCTTGGCTGCGGCGCTCTGCTTGCCGTCCGCCGCGCCAGGGGCGCGGATGCGCCGCAATGGATGCGGCTCTGCTGGCCGGCCCTGGCGGTGGTGTTCCTGTTCGTGGTCTGGTCGGATCCCGGGCCGGCGAATTCGGCCTGGGAGTGGCCGCGCTGGGCGCTGGTGCAGGTGCTGCCGCTGGTGCCGATGCTGGCAATCGTCGCCGCATGCTCAAACGGGCTGCGCGGCACTCTGGGCAGGATGGCCGAACTCGCCCCGCTGCTGTGGCTCGGCCGCATCAGCTACGGCGTATACCTCTATCATTCGATCCTTCTCGCCTTGACCGTCAGGGCGCAGCCATGGCTGCCGGTCAACGTCTCGGAACAGGGACCGGGGCGGTTCCTTGTCGCGGGCACCGCCACCGTGGTCGTCGCCTCGCTTTCCTGGGTGTCTTTCGAGAAGCCGCTCAACGGTCTCAAGCGCTATTTCCCCTATGTCGCGCCCGCTCATCCGCGTGGCGCGAGCGAGGCCCTCGGGTTTGGCGCCGCCCCGGCGCTCGGTCTGCGGCCGACGGACCGGAGCCGACCATGACCGCCGCGCCGCTGATCTCCGTACTGTTGCCGGTTTACAATTCCGAGCCCTACGTGGCCGCCGCCATGCAGTCGATCCTGCGGCAGGACTACGGCCGGCTCGAAATCATAGCCATCGACGACGGATCGACCGACAGGTCGCTCGAGATCCTCGAACGCTGCCGCCGGGACGACAGCCGCGTATCGATCATATCGCGCGAAAACCGTGGCCTCGTCGCCAGTCTCAATGAGGGTCTTGCGGTGGCGCGGGGCGAACTCGTCGCGCGCATGGACGCCGACGATTTTGCCTATCCATGGCGGCTGTCGCGCCAGGTGGCGCTGTTTGCCGCGCGGCCGGAGCTCGGCTTCTGCGGCGCGCTCGTGGACACGCTGCTGCGCGGCCGCGTCCTCAAGGGGCGTCTCGACCCGGTGTTCCGTCTCAGCCTCCCCGAGCTGGCACAATTCTTCACGATCTTTCTGCACCCGACGGTGGTCTATAACCGCAAGGTCATCGGCGAGGCCGACCTCCACTACGACGGCGCTTATCGGCATGCCGAGGATTTCGACCTCTTCCGACGGCTGGCCGACCGCTATCCGGCCGCGCTTATGCCGGAGAGCCTGCTGGTCTACCGGGTCCATCCCGGCAGTGTGACCAGCCGGCACGGCAAGGAGATGCGGCGCACGCATCTCAAGATTGTCGGCGAGAACCTCGAGCGGCTGGGTTTGGCGCCGGACTGCGAGGACCTGCGCGCCATCGGCGATCGCGTCTGCCTCGACACCGTGCGCCGGGCGGCCGCGTTCATCCGCGCGCTTGAAGAGCGGATCGCGATATTGCCCGATCCGACGCGGCCGAGCTTCGAGGCCGGCGCGCTCAACCTGTTCTATTTCCTCTACCAGTTGGTCAACGACGAGGAGCGGCCGGCGCTGACGCATGAATTGCTGACGCTGACCGGGAAATGGAACGCGATCCGCCGCCGCGAGAAATACGCGCTCGGCCCCGGCGCCTGGGCGCCCTGGCTGAGCCAGGCCTCGATGTGGGCGGGCAAGCGCGCCGATTGGCTTGCCTACCGCTTCAAATCCGCGCCGGCGACGTCGGCGCTCGCGCCCTACAGGATGGCCGCGCCATGAACGCCGAGCGCCATCCGTTGCTGCGGCAGCTGCGCCCCGCCCTGCCCCCTCCTCCGCGGCCCAGGCAGCGCCCGGAGGTCTCCTTTATCGTCTGCACGCGCGACCGGCTGGACGTGCTCGAAGCCTGCATCGACTCGATCCGCGCCGCGTGCCGGGCGCATCCGGCCTTCCCGGCCGAGCTGGTGGTGGTCGACAACGGCTCGCGCGACGGCACGGCCAGCTATCTTTCATCGACCGCCGCTATCTCTGACATCGCCCTGACCGCCATCTCGGAACCCCGCCCCGGGCTTGCGGCGGCGCGAAATGCGGGGCTGGCGCAAGCGCGCGGCCGGGTGCTGGTGTTCGTCGACGACGACTGCAGGCTCGACCGCAACTATCTCGCCGACCTCGAGCGGCACTATGCGAGCGGCGAGAAATGGCTGATCCGCGGCGGCCGCGTCGAGATCGGCGACGCGCGCGATCTGCCCTTCACGATAAAGCGCTGCGACAAGCGCGAGCGGCTGACGCCGGCGGTCCACCCGGGCGGGTTCGTCCTAGGCTGCAACATGACCATGCACCGCGATGTCGCCGCCCGCATCGGCCCCTTCGACGAACGCTTCGGCGCAGGCGGGGCGCTGCGCTCGGCCGAGGATACGGACTATCTGGTGCGGGCGATGCTTGCCGGCATGGCGGTGGAGTATGTGCCCGACATGACGATCTTCCACCATCACGGGCGGCGCGACCGCATGGCGATCGACCGCCTGCACCGCGACTATCATTTCGGCAACGGCGCGCTCTGCCTGAAGTATGTTCGCCGCGCGCCCTGGCTGCTTCGGCATTTCTACTGGGCGACGCGGGCGGCCATGCGCGAGCTCGTCGGCGGGCCGCGCTTCGACCAGGATCTCAAACTGTCGCACTGGCCGGTCGTCCTGATGAACCTCGCGGGCGCGGCGAGGTTCATGGCTCTCGTGCTTATCGGGCGGCCGGGTCGGCAGCCGCAGGCGGGCAACGGGACCATCGAGGCCAGGGCGGAGGCCGGCGCGCGATGAGCAGGCGCCCGACCTTGCCGATGCTGCGCCAAGCGCTCGGCCGCCGGCAGCTCGGCCTGCTGCCGGTCGTCGTCGCGCTCGGGCTTGCCGGTGCCGCGCTCGAAGGTTTCGGCATTGGCCTGATCATCCCGCTGCTCGGCATAATCATGGGGCATGGCGACACAGCCGGCATGGCGGGTTTCTCGGCCCTGCTGCAGAAGGTCGGCGCCGGGCTTGGCGAGCGCGAGCGGCTGATCGCCATTGCCGCCGCGATCCTCGGCTCGATTCTGCTGAAGAACCTGCTCGGCTTCGCCAATTCGGTGCTCACCGCCCATATCTACGGCAAGGCCAGCCAGGCCATCCGCGGGGCGCTCGCCGAGCGGCTGCTTTCGATCGGTTATCCCTTTTTCCTGAAGGAAAGCCCCGGGCGGCTGCTCAACATCATCTCCAGTGAATCCTGGCGGGCCTCGGACGCCATCCAGGCGATGCTGGGCTCGATCGTCAGCGCCTCGGCGTCGCTCATCCTGCTTGTCTTCCTGCTGCTGCTCTCCTGGCAGATGACGCTGCTGGTGATGCTCGGGCTGGCACTGGTCCAGCTTGCGCATATGACGCTGTCGGCGCATCTGAGGAGCCCCAGCCGCAGTGTTGCGGCGCGCAACAGCGCCTTGGCCTCACGGATGCTGCACCTGGTCCATGCCGGCCGGCTGATCCGCATCTTCGGCCAGGAGGCACGCGAGAAGGCGGCGTTCGAGGCGGCGTCGGACGGAGTGCGCCGGGCGGCCTTCCAGCTCTCCAGCCGCCAGAGCGCTCTGGGCCCGGTGACCGAAGTGCTGCACGCCATGCTGTTCCTTGCGGTGGTGATCGGCGCATGGCTCGCTGGCTTGAGCTTCCCGCTGGTCGCTGCCTTTCTCATCCTGCTCTACCGGCTGCAGCCGCATGTGCGGGCGCTGCAGATGACATGGAGCCAGCTACAGGGGCTTTCCGGCTCGCTGGAGGAGGTGACCTGGCTGCTTGACCCCAAGGGCAAGCCGGAGCCGCCGCAAGGCAGCCGGCCTTTCGAGTCTTTGAGCGAAAAAGTCGCCTTCGAGGGCGTGAGCTTCAGCTATTCCAACGAGGAGCAGCGCGCGGCGGTGCTGCATGCCGCGAGCTTCGACATAAGAAGCGGCCGCTCGACGGCGCTGATCGGCCGCTCCGGCGCCGGCAAGACGACCATCGTCAACCTGCTCTGCCGCTTCGTCGAGCCGGACGGCGGCCGCATCCTCGTCGACGGCGCGCCGCTGGGCGAGATCGATCCGGTCGCATGGCGGGCGCATATCGCCTTGGCCAGCCAGGAACTGGAACTGGTGGACGGCACGATCCTCGACAACATCACCTACGGCAAGGACGCGGCGAGCGCGGAAGGGGCGCGCCGTGCGGCCGAGCTTGCAGAGGCGCATGAATTCATTGAACGCCTACCGCAGGGCTACGAGACCGTCGTCGGCTATCGCGGCGTGAACCTGTCGGCCGGCCAGAGGCAGCGCATCGCGTTAGCCCGCGCGCTTGTGCGCGACCCGGACATCCTGATCCTCGACGAGGCCACCAACGCGGTGGACGGGCTGTCGGAAGCGGCGATCGTGGAAACGCTGAGGTCGCGTGCCGGCCGCCGCACGACGATCGTCATCAGTCACCATCACTCGACGATCTCGTTCTGCGACGATTTGGTGATCCTGGAGCATGGCAGGGTGAGGAAGCAGGCGCCGTTCGCGGAACTCGCGGCACGCAGCATGGATGAGCTGTATCAGCCGGAGTGAGGGCTTGGGGATGGCGGCCTCGCGCCATCGTCATCCTAGGGCGGAGCAAGGAGCGAAGCGACGCGCGCGGACCCCGGGGGTGACGAGGCGTTGGCGCAGGCCCGCTCCGCCCGCTGCGCGGCAAACCTCTCCCCCGCCATTGGCGGGGGCGAGGAACCAGTACTTCTCACCCCGCCATGGCCAGCGGCGCTGCGCTCTTGTTGGGGATCTGGATGTCGATCTCCAGCGTCGACATTGTGGCGCCGCGGTCCATCGAGACCTGGAGGTAGTCCTGGTCGATCTGCACATGCCTGGCAATGACCGCCATGATCTCCTCGCGCAGGATGGAGACGAGATCCGGCTGGCCGCGGCTCTGGCGCTCATAGGCGAGCAGCAGCTGCAGCCGCTCGCGCGCTACCGGCGCGCTGGTGCGCCGCTTGAAGAGATCGAGGATGCTCATGCGGCCCTCCTTCCGAGCAGCCGGTCGAGGAAGCCCTTGCGTTCGAAGGGGACGACCACCGGCAGGTCCTCGCCTTCCAGGCGTCTTGCCGCTTCAAGATAGGCCTTGGCGGCGGCGTTCAGCGGTTCGGAAAGCGTGACGGGCGAGCCCAGGTTCGAGGCCCTGAGCACGTCCTGGCTTTCCGGGATGATGCCGAGCAGCGGCGTGGAGAGTATCTCCAGCACGTCGTCGATCGACAGCATTTCGCCGCGCGAGGCGCGGGCCGCGTCGTAGCGGGTGACCAGCACGTGCTTCTGGACCAGCTCGCCCTGCTCGGCCTTGAGGGTGCGGGCGTCGAGCAGGCCGATGATGCGGTCGGAGTCGCGCACCGAGGACACTTCCGGGTTGGTGACGATGACCGCCTCGTCGGCGAAGCGCATGGCGAGCTGCGCGCCGCGCTCGATGCCGGCCGGGCTGTCGCAGAACACATAGTCGAACACCGAGCGCAGCCTGGCGATGACCTCGGCCACGCCTTCCTCGGTCAACGCGTCCTTGTCCCGCGTCTGCGAGGCCGGCAGCAGATAGAGCGTCTCCAGCCGCTTGTCGCGGATCAGCGCCTGCGAGAGCTTGGCGGTGCCCTGGATGACGTTGACCAAGTCGAACACCACGCGGCGCTCGGCGCCCATGATGAGGTCGAGATTCCTGAGGCCGACGTCGAAATCGACCAGCGCGACCTTCTTGCCGGTCTTGGCCACGGCGGCGCCGAGCGCGGCCGTCGAGGTTGTCTTGCCGACGCCCCCCTTGCCCGATGTGACCACGACTACCTTGCCCATATTCATCCAGCCTCCGTTGGCGCTTTTTATTGTCAGGTCCGCCCGTGTTGGACAGGACGGACTCTGCGGGAACAATTGCACGCGAAACCGGTCCGAAGCTTGCCGCCCCGAACAAACTCAGCCGAGCGGCACCACGCACAACGCATCGTTTTCGAGGAAGGCCTGCACGGCCTTGCCGCGCGAAACGCCCTCCATCTCCTCGGCGGTCGTGTACCATCCGTCGACGGCGAGCAATTCGGCCTCGTTCTTGCGGCAGAAGATGCGGGCCGAGATATTGCCTTCGGAACCCGCGATGGCGCGGCCGCGCAGCGTGCCGTAGACATGGATGGAGCCGCCGGCGACGATTTCCGAGCCGGACGCGACAGAGCCCAGCACGATGACGTCGCCATGCGGGTGGAAGATCGACTGCCCGGAACGGATCGGCGCCTTGATCATCAGCGTACCGGCGGAAGGTTCGGACCGCGCGGCGCCCTGCCCCGAATCTACTTGCCCTGGCTCAGCCTGAACCGGCTCGACCCGCACCGCCTCGAGCCTCGCCAGCTCGGGGTCGACCGGCTCGTCCTCGGACATCTCGATCCGCGGCGACTCGGCCTGCCCTGCCTGCGCAGCCTCGGCCGGCGCCGCCTGGATTATTTCCTGAGCCACCTGCGCCCGCTCGCCGGCGGCGGCTTCCAGTTCCTCCGCCCTCGCCTTGCGCGCGGCCCTGCCCAGCAATCCCTCGGCGGTCGCCTCCTTGGCGCCGGCCAGCAGCGGCGGCAATTCAGGGCCGAGCTCGGCGCCTTCGAGCTCGATGGCATAGACGCGGATGCCGCGCGAGCCGAGCACGCCGACCAGCGCGCCGATCTCCTCCGGTCCCGGTTGCAGCAGGTTCAAATCCAGCACCACCGGGCGCCCGGCGAAATAGCCGGGCGAGTTGGCGATCCAGCGATCCAGCCCCTCCAGCCAGTCGGCGATCGGCGCCTCCGGCGTCAGCGTGAAAGCGACGAAGGAACGGGCGCGGAAGCGGATCGATTTGTTGTGCAAAGGGGCGGCGAAGGTCACGACCGGGCGAATCCTTACTCAATGGTTAAAGGGTGCCGGGCGAATGGTTAACAAAAGGTTAATTTCAGGGATTGGAGCCGTTAAGGAAGTGGCGCGGCTAAGTTCTGTGGCAGCGCGATCACAGTGCCCGCACACCAACAGAAGCAGCTATCTTGCCAGATAGGTCGGGCTGTCCAGCGGCCTTTGTCTTGAGCTTGCTCATGCGAATGGAGCTGTACCGGTTCCCCCGCGCCTGCCTCAACATCTTGTCGCTCAATCCGCCCCCCCTTTCGCCTATCCGACGGTCCCGAACAAACAGTGCTTGCTATGTTGCGCGCCCCGGCCTAAGCGCAGTGATGGCAAACGAAAAATTCGATCAGTCGGTAACCGTCCTCGCCGATCCGGCGGGCGGGCAGGAGACAATCGGCGATGCGACCGCCTGTCTCGATTTCCTGCTGCGAAGATGGCGCGGCAAGCGAAGCGACAAGCACCGTGCAGCCATCCAGGCCTGCACGGATACTAATAGCGGACGCCGACCGGCTTCATTCGCGCGCAAGGCATTCATCGCGGCCGCCCGCGAGGCGGCCATTCTTGTGACACCTTAAGGCTGTTCGCGTACTCTGAAGTTCCTGCTTTCGATGTCGATGATCTCGCCGCAATTTTCGCACTCCATCTGGGTGTGAGCGCGAATCCAGCCCACGCGCGTTTTCGCGTGGTGCCGACACCGAGGACATTCCACATCTATTTCGAAGTGGTCGGACTCTCGTTTTGTCATTTTCGGTTCCAAGGCCGGCCTAACGCGACATCATCCGTTATCAGCGCTCCCCTCGCGCTCGCCTTTTTGCTCCGCTACTTTCTCTTTCACCACTTTGGCCGCGAGCTTCGCCTCCTTCTTTGCCGCCTTCGCCTTGTCGCGTTGACTGCGCTCGTATCGATAGTTGGGCTTTATCGCCATGGTATTTCTCCCGAGTCAGGGCGTGAACGGCTGGGATTGGACATGCCCAGGACCGGAAAAGCCAGCCCTCGCGACACTTGCAGGCGGCCGTAAGTCAAATCAGGCGATTGCGTTCAGCGATCTGGCGTGCCCGCCGCACGGTGCCGTCGGTGTCGGCGAGCTTGCGCATTGCTGCCTCGTCCTTCCTGATCGTCAGCCGCGCCGACATGATCCTTGACGACCTGACGATAGGCTTCACAGCGGGGGGCGGCGCCTCGGGGGTTTTCATGGAACGCATCGGCATTATCCTTTCTTGTGGCAGCGGGCAGCCAAGGCTAAGGCTATTCGCGGCTGCGTGCTTTTCCTGCGAAATCGGCTTACTTCCTATCGGAAGCCGGAAGCAGTGAGCGTGTAGGCGTTTCGGCGCTGGCGCGCATATGCTTTGCTGGCGGCGTCCTGGATGGAACTTCGCAGGGCGTCGAAGGCCGCGAGGTATGCCATCTCGGCCGCTTCCTTACCCCCAGCATTGTCGGCGGATATCCCAAGGGCTTCGACCTCGACGAAGAAGCGGACCTGGAACATGCCGTCATGGCCAATGAAGCTGACGGCGCGGCGTGTCTGGTCGAAGCTCCGGCTGGGATTTGGAAAGGCGAGCGTCACGGGTAGCCCGCCCCTATTTCGGCACATTCAATTGCCGGCCGTGTCCTGCTCCATTCCCATCGAGCCTCGACATTGCGACGATTGAGATCCAGCATGTTCCTGGTCGCGTGCGTGCGGGTAAGCCCAACCATCGCAGCGCCGTCGACATGCGCGGGAATTCCGGTGAAGACATGGTAGACGGTCCAGGAATGATCGGCTTCGATACGGCGGCCGTATTGACGATCCCTGAAGGCGTGGGTCGATAGGGCTCTATCGTTCTGCGGACAGCCGGATTTGCCCTTGTGTTCATTCCCGGTTTCGCCATTGGCCATGGAGCTGTTCATCCCTGTCCTTCCTCGCTTTCCTGTGCGGCAATAATCTCCGAATAGAGCGCTGCGCCGTCAGCTTCGGAGATCGTGACCGCGTCCGGCCGCTGCGGCATGTTCAGCGTCCTCGCCAGCAGCCGCGCGATCTCAATTGCACCGTCGAGATCGGTTGCCAGCACTGTCTCGCGGCCGATCAGGGCATGCGCGTCGTCGGTGACTCGCGTGCGATAGAATTCAATAACGACCTTCATCGGGGGCCGCCGCGCGCTGTCAGCCTTTGCCCTTTGCCTGGCTATTGCCGGCGCCCTTGATCTGGCCGCCGAACTGGATCTCAGGCTTGGCCGGGGCCTTTTCCTGCTTCGGCTTCCTGATCTCGCGGTTCGAGCGTCTCTGTCCCTTGGCCATGTCCGAACGTCCTTTCTATGAGCACAATGCCGTTGTCCGATGCCGACCTGCCGATGCGTTCCAAACTGTCCTCGGTCACCACGCGCTCATGCGGTTCTCCGTCGCTGCGGATGCGATATTGCGGTGAGGTTCCGTTCGTCGGCAGCGTGCCGGTGACGTGATAGATTTCGTCAGTCTTCCGACCGGCGCCAAACCCGCCCCTCATGCGGACCGCTTGTCCGATGTCGAAAAGGCGGATGGGAGCCCCGTGCCGTATGGGACGTGCGTTGCGTTGCAAAAGAGTTGTCATGGTTGTCTCCGGTCCTCAACGAACGCGGCCTCTAGCGTTGCCGGTTCGATAGGCACTATTTGCCGCGTATATCCCTTCGCGGATATCGCCGGCAGGTGAATGAAGGTGCCCACGCGGCGCCATGCGATACGCGAAGCCCCTTCCAGGGCCTCCTCGTCGATATCGACGCGATACTCACCGGGCGGCTGCGGCGTATTGAAGCCCGCCAGCATGAACGCCGCGTTGAAGCGAACGACGGTCGGTGTGGTGCGAGTGGTCACTTGCGGCTTTCCGCGGAAACGCGCATTGCGCCTTCCGCTTCAGTTCCAAACGAACCGCCGAAACAATGTCCGATACTGCCAGTACATCCGTGGTCAGCGCCGGCATCATTTCAGGGTTCGAACGAAGCGACCTGCCGCGCCGGGAGCGGCGCAATGCATTCGCTATCGAAAATTCGGAGGTGGATGGCGAGGCTTCACTATGCGAAAGCCACCTCGACCAAATCAACGAGTTTTATATATGCACATCAATTGCGCTTCGAGCAAGGCGGTTTCCAGTTTTTATTTTTCCCGGTTAAATAAAAATCCAAGACCAGCGCTCGAAAAAATAAACGGAAATTCTACACATTCCCGACTATATTTTTCGACTCTCGCAATTATTACACCCGATTTTTTCCGGGTTCAGCCATTAATTTTGGCACTCCTATCTATCGTGCGCCAAGCCGTCTATAAGGACAGGCGTCGTCGCCCTTGCCGACACAGAAAGAAGCAGCCGTTGAAATCCGCTCATTCCACAGCAGCGCCGTGCAGCGCGCCGCGAGGCCGTTTCCATGCGTGAACCGACGCCGTCGCCTGCTTTCGGCAAGTTCGGCGCCAAGGCGCCGGCTACCGTGGCGGAGCCACCCAGATCGAAGCGCATCGAGAATGCGGCGACGCGCGGGCTCGCGATGCTCTCTTCACACGGGCCGCTCGCCTTGAAGCTCTATGTGATGCTGTGGGTCGCAGCTTTGGCAGCGTCGGTGTTTGTCATATTGAAGGCCTGACAGGGTCGGCCGTCGCCCAAAGCGCAAATGAAAAGGAATATGAACATGGCAAACCGCTACGCGCTTCGGATGGAGCGGCCAAACAGTTGGACCGTCTTCGACATTTTCACCGGCCAACCTGCCGAGGTCGAGCGGAAGGTGATGGTCGGCATCAAGACACGTCGCGCCGAAAAGCTGGTTGTCGAACTGAACATCCAGGACATCAAACGGCGGGAAGACGCTCACAGGACACCCTGATCCCGCCACGCGCGTGGCTCCAAGGCTTCGCTGCATCTATAGAGTAAGGACTCCTGGAGCATTTCGCCGTTTCACGGAAACGGCGAAATCCTCTATCTCTATATCCTTATGCATATCGTTGCTGCAAAGCCGCCACGCACTTTTGCGCAACACGCTAGACGGAGCAAAGCCAGCGTGAGCGACGACCAAGCCCTCATCACCTCCCTTCGCTCGATCCTCCCCAACGCCACCATCTGGGACGCCCCCGAACTCGCCGCCCGCGATCCCGGCTTCGATGCCCGCAATTTCAGCGCCGCCGCCCTGGTGCGGCCGTCCGACACCGCGGGCGTCGCGGCGCTGGTTCGATTCTGCGCGGAGCGTGGCATCGGGCTGGTCGCCCAAGGCGGGCGCACGGGGCTGGCGGGCGGTGCGGCGACGGTTGCGAGGCAGATCATCTGCGATCTCGGGGGGCTTGCCCAGATCGAGGAGATCGATCCGGTCGCGCGGGTGGCGATCGTGCAGGCGGGCGTGACGCTGGGCGCGTTGCAGGAGGCTTGCGCCCTGCATGGGCTCGACCCAGGCATCGACCTCGCCGCGCGCGGCAGCGCCACCATCGGCGGCATGGTTTCCACCAATGCCGGCGGCATCATGGCCTTTCGCAACGGCACGATGCGCCACCGCGTGCTCGGGCTGGAGGCCGTGCTGCCGGACGGTCGGCTGTTCTCCGATCTTACCCGCGTGCTCAAGACCAGCGCCGGCTACGACCTGAAGCACCTCTTCATCGGCGCGGAGGGCACGCTCGGCATCGTCACCCGGGTCGCGGTTCGGCTCGACCCGGTGGCAGGCGCCAGCGCCACGGCGCTGGTCGGCCTGCCGGACGCGGCGAGCGCCCAGCGGATCGTGCGGCATTTCTTGGGCTCGACCAGCGCCCGGCTCACCGCCGCAGAGATCCTGTGGCGCAACTTTGCCCAGCTCATGCAGCGGGGGCTGGGCTACGCGTCCGGGCAGTTGCCGCTCGACGCGCCATGCCTTCTGGTGCTGGGGCTCGGCGCCGACAGCATCGAGGCGGCCAAAGCTGTGCTGGAGGACGGGCTGGCGGCGATCTGGGAAGAGGCCGGCGTCATCGACGGGCTGGTCGCGAGTTCCGAGGCCCAGGCGGCCCAGATGTGGCGGCTGCGCGAGGAGACCGTCGAGATCGAGCGCGCGCACCACCTGCCGCCCTCCTTCGACGTGTCCGTGCCGGGCGGCGGGCTGGACGCCTATGTGGCGCGCATCGAGGCGGGGCTGAAGGCGCTCGATCCTTCCTACGCGCCCTATGTCTACGGTCATCTTGCCGACGGCAATTTGCACATATCCGTCAATTGCGACGGGCCGGTTGCGCATGAGCGGCACGAGGCGATCGAGGACGTGCTTTACGAAGGGCTCACGCAGGCCGGCGGCTCGTTCTCGGCGGAGCATGGCGTGGGGCTCGACAAGCGCGAGGCGTATGAGCGCCACGCCGACCCGGTGAAGCGGGATTTGGCCAGGATGATCAAGCAGATGATCGATCCGGGTGATGTGATGAATCCAGGGAAGGTCGTGGGCTGAGAGGCCGCTCCTCGCCCGTGCAAAGAAAACACTGAGACGTCGGGGGAACAGTTCTTCCCTACCCCGCCATCCTCGCAACGCCAGGCGATACCTGCCGCATGGAGCTCGGCGCGATGCCGTAGGTGCGGCGGGCGGTGCGGCTCAAATGCGCGGCGTCGGCGAAGTTGGCGGCATGGGCGGCATCGGTCCAGGAGGTCCCGGAGTAGCCGAGTTCGAGCGCCCGGTTGAGCCGCGTCCACAAGAGATAGGCGCGGAAGGAAATGCCGGTCTCCGCCACGAAAAGGTGCCGGAAGCGGCCGGCCGAGAGGCCGACATGCCGCGCCACCGTCTCCAGTTCGAGCGGCTCGGCCAGCCGCCGGTCGATGAAGGCGGCAGCCTGCAGGATGCGCGGGTCGACCGCGCCCACCGGGGCCGTTCCGGAGAGCGCGTAAAGCACTTCGAGCGCGGCTGCCTCCAGCTCCTCATCCGGGTCGCCGGCATCGAATTTCGCGCGCAGGCCCGCCGCGTGCGGCGCCATCTCGGCCGGCGGCACGCCCACGATGCCACCTGCGCCGAAGCGGCCGATCAGGCCTTGGCCGAGCGCTGATTCCGGCGCGCAGAACAGATGCGCGATCATGCGACCGGGCGCCTGGAAGGTGTGCGGCAGGTCGGGCGGGATGACGGCGCCGGCATAGGCCTGCCATGGGGCGGCGTTGTCTGTACGGAACTCGACACGGTCGGACAGGGCGATGGCGAGTTGGACGGCGTGATGGGCATGCATTTCGCTCGGGCCCAGAGCCTGCCCGATCCACAGGCTGCCGCCCGACCAGAAAATGATCCTGCCGATGCCCGCGATCCCCATCGCCCCGGTATGCCACGAATCGCGCGAGCCGGCAGCCCCTACGTTCAATCCAGGAGGCGCGCGGGCGGCTATCTGGCGCGCCATCGAGAAAAAATGGAGCCGAACGATGACCACCATCCCCTTCATCGATGGCCTCGCCGCCACCGACCAACGCAGCACCGCCCTTGCCCAATCCACCAGCCAGCGGCGTTGCCTGCCCCTCGCCTCCGCTCTGCTGCTTGCCGGGCAGATCCTGTACATCGCCGTCACGCAGTTCCACGCCGGCGGCGAAGCCAACGATCACCATGCCATTTTCGCCACCTATGCCGCGAACGCGATCTGGATGGCGGTGCACCTGGGGCAGTTCGCCGCCATGGCGATCCTCACCGGGGGCCTTGTGGCGCTGTCCGCGGCGCTCGA
>Ga0315336_1004940_pt1 | contig 15134 bp, 15 predicted proteins | sample ASW5metaG_FD_204512 | JGI IMG/M metagenome (GOLD analysis project Ga0315336, IMG submission 204512) | Ammonia-oxidizing marine archaeal communities from Monterey Bay, California, United States - ASW #5 | ecosystem: Environmental > Aquatic > Marine > Intertidal zone | place: USA: California...
CGGGTAAAAGCGGCGCCAGACCCAAAAGATCCGGATACTCTTGCGCTTGAAAACGATATTTCAACCGCCCTGGGGCTTAAGGTGGCGATACAGTTTCTAGGCGAGAAAAAGGGCGGCGAGGTCAAAATCTCGTATGGTACCCTTGAGCAACTCGACGAGATTTGCCGTCGACTTTGCTCCCAAGGAGAGTAATTCCGGGAAAATTAGTTGTAATTAACAACTGTTTATAGGATTTAGCGGCTCTGCGCCCGGCCCGAAGCCGCCCGGCCTCTGGCGGCATTTCCAATTCGCAATAAAGCCCGCCCACACACAGCATCGCCAGGCATACCGGTTGTTTTACAGTCTATTTCAGCGTCTAGGGCAATTTGTAATGCCGTGCCCAGCCGTTCCTGTGGCCACAATTGAAGTTGCTGCCCGAAAGCTCTTTCCTGCTTGAAAAAGACGGGCGGCCGCAAGGATTTCATGGCCTGCGATGGCGCACTTCCTCGATCGATCTCCGCGCGGGCCCATTGCAAACGTTCTAAATGCCGCGTTAAGGCCCTCAGGACAGGGATCGGGTTCTCGCCTGCAGAAAAATACCGGCCCAAGTTCCTGTCGAGCCCCACAAGATCACCACCAGTTGCCGCAAATACAATCTCGTCTAGTTGTACTTTTCCGCCGTCGCCAACGGATTGCTCCGCGTCTTCAAGGGTAACGGACCTTTTGCCCGCAGCGCCGTCTGATGCTGCCCCTTTGAATAGAGCAAGTTTATCCAATTCCTGCCGGGTTACCCGCCGGTCACTGCCCAACCGCTCGGCCAGATAGGCGAGGGCGCCGGGTTCAATCCCCAATTTGTGTCGTTCGCGCAAATGGTCGGCAATCAATTGCGAAAGACCTTGGCCCTCATCTGGGTAGCAAGGGAGGGCTGCCCCCCGGTCTGATTTTTCAAATACCTTTCGTAAGGCACCACTTTTGGCGAGTTCGCCACTTTCGACGACGATCAATGCATCGCCAGAAGGATTTTTTAGGAACTCTTCAAAGTTTTTGGCATGGCTATTAGCCGCATTACGCACACGCACAACCCGGCGGCCACCGGTCATGGCGATGGCTGCGGCTTCATCGGACAGTCGGGCCGGATCGTCTTTTAATATCTTTGCGTCGAAGTCGGCTACGAGAAAAGGGTCAGATAAGTCACCAACCACGCTTGTTAAGAGGACTTCTGCGCGTTCCCGCACCAGACCCTCATCGCTTCCGTAAACCAGTACAACTTGAACCGATGGATCCGGCTTGGCTAGAAACGAGGAGATCGAACGGGGTTTGACGATCATGGGGCGCTTTTCAAATATTCGATGGTGGCCTAACCATCTATTTTAATTCAACTTTTTGGCATCAATTGTCGGTCAAAGAAAATCGCTAGCTGCACTTTTATGTCGTCGCTCACTTCGCGCGCAACCCGATCAGCTGCATCCTGCTCGGCAACCAGGGTGGCGTAATCAGAGCGCACTACATTGTAGGCGGCAATGGATTGGGAGCGGGCCCGAAAAACCGTGGCCGAGGTTGTTAGGTCAATCAGTTTGTATTTCGCGATCAAACTAAAGTTGTAACGCTCAACAGTTTCGTCCTGCTCGATAGCCAGCGCTTCCTTTTGGGTTTCAATATTCAATTGTAGGCGATAGCGTGGCGAATCTGGTTGACCCATGGGGGTAATGCTGTCGAGCAGATAATTGCGCATAATCTGACCGTAACGATTGCGTACCTTGGCAATATCCACCAAAGCCATGGCGTCTACCGTGCTTGCGCTGGTTGTCCGCTCCCCATAGAGGGGCCGGAAGCCGCACCCTGTGGCGATCAACAATACGCCGATCAGTAGATAAGTTTTAAGTTCCATGGCGCGTAGGTCTACCCGCAAGTTAAACGACCACGTTGACGATTTTGTTAGGGACAATGATAACCTTACGGATATCCCTGCCGTCTATGGCTTTTTTTACTTTTTCGTCAGCAAGAGCCAAAGCTTCGACCTCGGCCTTATCGAGATCCCGAGCGAGTTCCAAAGTAGCGCGCAATTTGCCACCGACCTGAACTGCAATGGTCAGGGTGTCTTGGGTTAGTAACGCGGGGTCGCCTTTAGGCCAATCGCTGTCGGCCACAAGATTTTCGTGTCCTAGTAAGGCCCACAGTTCCTCAGCTAGATGGGGCATCATAGGCGCAAACAAGCGCACGAGTGCATCCAGACCTTCCCGCAGAACCCAGGTATCGCCCGCGTCGTTTTCCTCCGGCGCAAAGCTATTGAGAGTGTTGGTTAGCTCGTAGATCTGTGCGACTGCCGTGTTAAATCGCAACCCTTCAATATCGCCGGTTACCGCCAATATTGCTTTGTGGGTCGCGCGGCGGAGGGCGATCGCCGGATCGCCAAAGGATTTGGGTGCGGGAATGTCCGTCGGTGGCAGTGTTGCGGCAGCACCTTCCACCAGGCGCCACAATTTCTGGCCAAATCGCCAAGCGCCCTCAGCCCCCGCGTCAGTCCATTCCAAGTCCCGGTCGGGCGGACTGTCCGACACCATAAACCAGCGCGCAGCATCAACACCGTAGGTGTCGACGATGTCAGTAGGGTCGACCACGTTCTTTTTTGATTTGCTCATTTTTTCCGAGCGGCCCACGGTCACCGGCGCACCGGTTTGCGCGTGGGTAACTTGATCTTTGTCGCGCACGATGTCCGATGGCAGGAGCCATTCACCGTTTTCCGCGCGGTAAGTTTCATGGCAAACCATGCCCTGTGTAAACAAGCCGGTGAACGGTTCTTTATGCTCCAAATACCCGCAATGTTTGAGCGCGCGCATGAAGAAGCGTGAGTACAACAAATGTAAGATCGCGTGTTCGACTCCACCGATATAGAGGTCGACAGGCATCCAGTATTTAATCGCATCGTCGTCGAACGCTGTGTCGCCGCGCGGCGTGCAAAAGCGCGCAAAATACCAGGACGATTCCATGAACGTATCAAAGGTATCGGTTTCCCGTTGTGCGTCGGCGCCACATTGAGGGCACGGCACGTACTTCCAAGTGGGATGGCGATCGAGGGGATTGCCGGGCTCGTCGAAACCTGGATCATCGGGCAGAGTTACCGGCAAGTCTTCGGCCGGGACCGGGACCGTGCCACAGGACGGGCAATGGATCATGGGGATCGGACACCCCCAATAACGCTGGCGCGATACTCCCCAATCCCGCAGCCGGTAGTTGATGGTGCGCTCGCCAACCTGCGCGTCTTCTAGGCGCCGGGCGACCTCGGCCTGGGCGTCAGGCACAGACATGCCGTCGAGAAATTCAGAGTTCGCCAAGCGCCCGTCGCCAATGTAGGCATCGTTGCCGATCTCGAACGTGGCGGGGTCCGTGTCTTCGGGCACGACCACAGGCAAGACCGGTAGCTTGTATTTGCGGGCAAATTCCAGATCCCGCTGATCATGGGCGGGACAGCCGAAAATCGCCCCGGTGCCATATTCCATCAATACAAAGTTGGCGACATAGACCGGCAGCTCAACTCCTTTGCTGAATGGGTGGCGCACGGTAAGGCCCGTGTCGAAACCCTGCTTTTCTGCGGTTTCAATCGCTGCTTCCGAGGTTCCCGCAACCCGGCATTGGTCAACAAAGTCAGCCAGTTTTGGGTCGCGCGCAGCTAAAGCGGAAGCCATTGGGTGGTCGGCCGCGATGGCACAAAAGCTCGCGCCAAACAGGGTGTCGTGTCGGGTGGTGTAAACTTCGAGCGTGTCCAGTAAGTCGCCACTACTGCCGTTGGTTCGGGCCGGGGTCCGGGCAACCTTGAAGCGTAGTCGCATGCCCTCCGAGCGGCCAATCCAATTGCGTTGCATGGTCCGTACTTTGGCCGGCCAACCATCCATGCGATCAAGCTCATCGAGCAGGTCACCGGCAAATGCGGTGATCCGGAAAAACCATTGTGATAATTTTTTGCGCTCGACTGGAGCGCCCGAGCGCCAGCCCCGGCCTTCAATCACCTGCTCGTTTGCAAGCACGGTGTGATCCACCGGATCCCAATTGACCCATGACTCTTTTCGATAGGCGAGATCGGCGGCGTGGATGTCCAAGAACATCTTCTGCTCGTGCCGGTAATATTCCGGGTGGCACGTGGCAATCTCCCGGCTCCAATCGATCGACAAGCCCATGGCCAGCAACTGCTCGCGCATCTGAGCGATGTTTTGGTATGTCCAATCGGCGGGCGGCACTTTGTTTTCGATTGCCGCATTTTCGGCCGGCATGCCGAAGGCGTCCCACCCCATAGGATGCATGACGTTAAAGCCCTGGGCACGCCGGTAACGGGCAACCACATCGCCCAAGGTATAATTCCGAATATGCCCCATATGAATGCGCCCTGACGGATAGGGGAACATCTCGAGCACATAATATTTCGGCCGCGAGGAATCTATCGTGGTCCGGAAGGTTTTCCGGTCCGCCCAAGTGGTTTGCCACTTGGCTTCGCTTTCCTTGGGGTTATAGCGTGAGGTGGGCTCGATTTTCCGATCCTCCCGAACACCGGCACCGGTGGCTCCGGGGGAACCCCTCGCAGCCGATGACCCGGTTCTGGCGGGGTTTATCCGACTTCAGTCCGCAGCCGCAATTGCCGCGCCCGGGACAGGATAGTGTTTTCAATCCGAATTGAGCTTTCCGGGTCAACGGGGGCATCGGCCCAAATACCGCTCACCCGCAAAGTTTGACGGAATATTGCAACCTTGATCGCATCAGCCCGCAATTGAGCGTCAAGCACGTAGACCGTCATCTTGAAGCGTTCGTTGGGGTTATCTGCCGAAGCCAGCCAATCGGTAATGATCACGCCTCCGTAAGGGTCGGCGCTGGCAAGCGGCATAAAGGCGATAGTGTCCAGGGCCGCGCGCCAAAGAAAGCTGTTAACTTTGCCGCTGGTCTCGTCGTCGTCACCCAGATCTGCGGGGGGGGCAATCGGGGCAGCCACTTGACGCGCTGCTGGCGGCGGCGCCACGCCGCTATCGGAGCCCCTTTCGACGCTGCCAAAAGGCCATACACACCCGGCCACGAGACCGGCCAGTACGATGATCGGCGCCACCCGCACAAGGCCCGCTCGAAACCCACGAAAACCCATATTTCACCTTATCTACACGGTGCCGGGAGCCACCCTGGCCCGGTCTCAAATCCCTCTTATGCGACGGTAAACATCCCTATCCCGCCACATACTGTCAATTGTGCGCTCTTTATGCGTTATCCATTCTGAAAAGTATAGGCCCCTCGCGGGTTTAGAACGGACTGTGGCCTAGACGCCATAGGCCCCTTGATTCCGACGCGCCAAAAGTCGCTCAAATCTTTACAAGTGGCGTCGGCCATGCGCTAATCGGACCCTGGAACGATATTGTGGAATATCGCCGCTTCGGTTGCGCGACCGCGGTGGCTGAAAAGTCGATAACCTAAGACCGAATGTGTGCGCCAGAATTGGCCGCATGCTGAGGCGCCTCCAACGGCGGATACTACAGCTTTCGGAGTGCATAAGGCACTCTAGGGTGCGAATAATTAGATGGGATCGCGCGGGAGCTTAAGAGGCGTACTTTCAGCGCTTGGATCGGATTATGAACCGAAATAGTAAATTCAGCCCGACAATGGGCGCCGATAGAGGCGTTTGTCGTGGCGATATGGGTACGCGCTGTATTTCAAGCCGCCTGGGCGGTATTTCGGCCGCGGTACTCGTTATTGCTGTTGCGGCCCAGCCTGCGTGGGCTCTGGATTTGACAGAAACTGATGCTATCGGTCCCAGTTTATCTCAGTTTAGTGTGACCCCGCCCGAGGTGCCCGGGGTAGCGGGCACGATCGGAGAAACCCAGGACCTGCCTCTGCCAGCATCGAATCTCTTGTTTTTCACCCCGAGGGTGATGAACTTTGATGCGGAACGGGAAAGCGAAGCGGGGACATGCAATTTTATTAGCCCTGAGGTCGATGGCGCCAGCTGCTACAAACATCCGGTGGGCGACGGTGCAAACCTCGCGCTGGGCACGGTGCAGGGCTCGGGCTTGGTCACAGGCTCGGCCATGGATCAGGCACTTGCCCAGGGTTTGACGGGCCTATCGGGCGAACTGCATACCGACCTTGAAGCCGGCAGTGGGTTTGAAAAAGCGTTTGCCGTTGGAGTTGAATATCAGAAGCGAGTTCAGAATCTGGATTTGGGGCTTTCGACCAGTTTGCGCTCGAACCCCAAAGACGTGGACAATACCGGCCAGATTCACCCCGAAGTTCAAAGCTGGATGCTGGGTTTGTCGGCGGGCTATACCGGCTTTACCTTCAGTACGTCCTATTTTGAGGACCGGGTAAAAGCCGAAGGCGACCGGGACAGTTACACAAATCTGGACAGTCAGGAAACCTTTGACCTTGGGGTCAAGTATGACTTGGGGCCATGGGCCTTTGGCGTTCAATACAGCCACAGCCAGATGGACGCTCTTCAGATCGGCGCCGACTTAGGCGATCAAGGGGTCGATTCTTACGAAATCGGCGGATCTTATTTGATGGGCCAGCGTCTGTCATTGGGCGCCGCAATTCAGTTCTGGAAATGGGACGAATTTGCGGGCTCCACTGCGGAAGACGAGCAAAAAGAAGATCTGCTGTTTTTAATCGGCAGCCGTCTCAAGTTTTAATCTTAAGGCCTGATCAGGCCGAGGGGCTTTTCAGTCCCACACAACAACTGAACATTGCTGCTGATAATTCTCGACCTCGGCTGACGATCAGTCTGCACTTACCGGCTGGCCGTCGGCGATCCCGCTGATCCCGGCGATCCCCACGGCGCCCGACATTTTCAGCAATCTGGCATTCGTACTGTCGATCCCGCCTAGGCCATAAACCGGGAGGCGACTGCGGCGGGTGAGGCGCGCAAATTGTAAAGGGCCAAGTGCTTTAGCTTTGGGATGACTGTCGGTTGGAAACACGGGCGACAGCAATGCCGCATGTGCCCCCGCTTGCGCCGCATGCCGTAACGCACGGGCGCTGTGGGCCGCCGTTGTGATCAGCCAATTTCGATGACGTCTGGACCAGGGCCCGGCTTGGGCTGCGGCGTATTCGGGGAGGTGCAGGCCGTGGGCACCAACTTTGGCGGCCAGTCCACCATCGCCGGCCACCAATAAAATCAAACCCCGGGCCCGGCATATACGGCTTAGGGCCGCGGCCAGACGCGGACGATCTGTATCCCCATAGTTACGGAGAATAATGCCGCTGCCCTGGGGTAGCCGGTTGGCGGCTGCGCAGGGGTCGGCCAAACGGTCCTGGTCGGTCATCAATATCAAAGCGGGCAGGGGCCACCGTCCATTCCGGTGTGGTTCTGAATGGCGATTTAAAGTGCCTGCGCATCTGGCCAGCGCGGTCATATTTGATATGTTGGTGTTGCTTGAATTTCCCATCCATCCGCAACCTGCCATGGCGACGCCGCGAATGCCAGTACCGCCCGACCCCTCATCCGGCCCCCAGACCACAAGTCAGAACGATGCCCCGGCTAGACTTGGCCAGGTTGTGCAGACCATTGCCCACGCGGCTGAGAAAGCAAACCGAGACCCAGCGGGCGTTACGTTGGTTGCGATCTCGAAAACCCATGGATCAGAAAAAATCGAACCCGTACTGGCCGCGGGACAACGGGTGTTCGGCGAAAACCGAGTGCAGGAAGCCCAGGCAAAATGGCCTAACTTAAAAGACCAGTTTTCCGGCACCGAGCTGCATTTGGTGGGCCCCCTGCAATCCAACAAAGTGCGGGACGCGATTGAACTGTTTGACGTAATTGAAACTGTCGACCGGCCGAAACTCGCGGCGACACTCGAAAAAGAAATTGCGCGCACAGGACACAGCCCCCGTTGTTACGTTCAAGTCAACACCGGCAACGAGCCGCAAAAAGCCGGGGTTGCGCCCGAAAACGCGGATGCCTTCATCGGCCTTTGCCGGGACACCCATGGATTGAACATTGAAGGACTGATGTGCATACCGCCCGCCGGTGAAGAGCCGTCCCTACACTTTGCGCTACTCAAAAAAATCGCCGACCGCAATAATCTGAATGTAGTTAGCATGGGAATGAGTGGCGACTTTGAAATTGCGGTTCAATTTGGGGCCACGCATGTGCGGGTCGGCACGGCGATATTTGGAGCACGGACTTAATTTCGCTCACGCAGGCGACCCAAAGGGCCGCATGCTCCGCGAGGGCGGCGCGCTGGCGCCGGGCCACAGTCGTGGCCTAGAGAGAGAATATCGCTCACGCGAAAGAGCAACTTCGAAGTCTTAATAGGGTTTAGCTTAGGATATATCCAAGTGCGTGTCCGGAGTGCAGCCCGCCAACACCAGGCACAAGTCATCGCAATTAAGAGCAACACAGCCCTGCGTCGCCCCGAAATCCCGTGCTGCTACGTGCAAGAAAATGGCGCTGCCCGCGCCGGGCACGACCGGGTCGTCATTGTGGCCAAGGATTACGACGAGGTCGTAAAGATTGTCGTCCCGCCACAGATGTTCGGCGCTGGCCGGGTAGGGGTGACTGACGGCACGATTGTAGTGTGGGTCCGCAGACGCGTCGCACCAACCGTCGGTGGGCCGCAGGGGCCTTACCGGCAATAGAGTATTGGGTCGGTCCAGCCGGTCCGCACGGTAGAGAACTTCACGCAAGCGAAAACGGCCACACGGAGTGGCGCCATCTCCTTCTTGTTTGTTGGCGGTTGTTCCACTGCGGCCTAGGGCGCAGCGGTAGGGTTGGTTTTGCCAGCGCAACGTTCCCGCGTGGTCCGGGTTGCCGCTGGATTTAACTTCAATATCCATCAGGCGAATCTAGCAAACTCAGCGGGCTGGCGACAGGTGTGGGGCTCTGTAGGAGACTTGGTCGGCGATATTAAATCTGTTCATTTGCGCCCAAGAGTGTAAACGCGCTGCTGCCGGTGGCGGCGGAACGGATCGCAAGACCAAGTTGATAAGCGCGATGCCCGGCAGTCTGAGCGGCAGCAGGCGTCCCGGGCGTGTCACCCAATTGGGACGTGCGGTCTTGGTGCGCGGTACCGGGGCCCACTTCGACCGGCACTGAATACATAAGTATATCGATCAGGTCGGTGTTCATCAGATAAGCTGGCCGGTAAGGGCGTTCTGCTGGTTGGGTTTGTCCGGCCGCCATCCCGGGGGCGGCGAGAGAATTAGCCACCGGATCTGGCGTTGCCATCAAACCGGGTGGCGGCGCCAGCGGCTGTCGGGTAACGGCGGCAATGGCCGGCGGCGGCAAGGGCTGAGGTTCTTTTGACGGCGCATTACTCAAAGTGGCCGTCGGGGGTGGCGCGGCAGTCGGCGCAGCCAAGTTTTCAGGAACCGGGATCAGGGCGGCGACCATTACTTCCGGTGTGCCGTCAACTCCGGGCGCGTCGTCGCCGTTACCCTTAAACATGGCAATGACGTGGTCACCCAGGTCCCGCCCGGTTAGATCTTCAATCACCGTATTAAACATGGCAACGCCAAGGCCGATAAAGCCGCCAAACAATCCACCGCCAATCAGACGCGAGCCGGCACTCAATTCGTCCTGGGTGACAGCGCGGTAGATGCTCGACACAACGGGTAAATGTTGAAGCGGATTGATCATGTCGAGCAGGTCACGAAATGTGAGGCCGTCTGCACCAAACAAAGTGTTGTCCGGCCCCTTCGGCCCGGTCGCCAAAGATTGGGGCAGTCTTGCCGCCGGTTGAACGGCGGTCGGTGTGAGGGGTGAGGCCCCGGGGGGCGTGTCGGTTACAATGGCCATGGCATAATTTCCTAGAGTTTAGGAAAGCAAGACCCGCGCCATACGGTTAAAGTAAGTAAATTCAATTAGTTAGAGTGCTGGATTTGAGTGTGGCCGCGGGGTACCCCGGCAGCAATTTCCACCAATGGGCAAATTCATCCGGGCCAGACCTTACAGCAGGTGACCGCTTTTCTCAGCCTTGGTCGACAGATAAAAAGCGTTGTGATCGTTGGCCGGGAACGCATGCGCGACACGTTCGTGGACAGTTACGCCCCAGCGCTCCAGTCCTGCGACTTTATCTGGGTTGTTGGTCATTAGGCGGACAGAACCGAACCCCAGCAATCGCAACATAGTGGCGGCGGGCAAAAAGATGCGCTCGTCCGACGCAAAGCCAAGCCGCAGGTTAGCGTCCACGGTATCAAAGCCCTGGTCCTGAAGTTGATAGGCGCGCAGCTTGTTGATTAGGCCAATGCCCCGACCTTCTTGGGCCAAGTACAATAAGATGCCGCTGCCCACCGCTGCGATCTGCTGAATTGCGCCGCGCAGTTGCTCGCCGCAGTCGCACTTAAGGGATGCCAGCAGGTCACCAGTAAAACACTCCGAATGGATGCGGGTCAGCACCGGCTCCGACCGGGCCGGATCGCCGATAACAATGGCGAAATGCTCGGTCCCACCGTCTTCCGGTCGAAAGGCGATAATCCGGGTATTTTCGGCATCGGCCAATGGTACCCGTGATGCGGCCACCTGGGTTAGTCGCTGTGCGGTGCGAATGTCGTAACCCGTTATGTCGTCGACGGTGGTGATCAGCAGATTTTGCGCCTCGGCCCAAGCTTCCGGCCCCTCGGGCTCGCCTTCCGTGTCGCCTTCTGTATTACGCTGGGGCGAGCCGACAATAGCTGCCGGCAACAGGCGGGCGAGCTTGCACAATTTGATGGCTGCGTGATGTAGGTCATTGGGCGGCGTGCGCGAAGTGCGGAAAGGGCCGCGCAAGGGCTGCGCCAAATCGGCGGTCGGGTCGGCAAGACTTTGAATGGTTGTAGCGTCGAGGGCCGGGCCCATGGGCACCAGCGCGGTATCGTGACCATAGGTATCGATCTGCAACACTCGGGCACGATTGGCTGTTAATGCCAGCGCGGGACCTGCCGGCGCCCAAGGCATCAACACTGCAAGCCGGTCTTCGGTTGCAAATTCCGCGGCCATAACAAATAGGAAGGTGTCGGCCCCCGGTGCCGTCAGCACCACTGGCAAGCCACGCCGTAAATCAGCAATAGCCCGGTCTACGTGCACAAGTCCCCGACGTTCGGGGCTAGCAGACATGGAAGAAGACATGGCGGACCAACAGTTGTGGCAGATTTCAGAGCCGTAAATTGAAGTCTATCTACGGGTTTAAGGCCAGCCCTTCACGGTGGCCCTGGTTTTTCCAGGACGACACAGGAGGACCAATTAGGGGCACCATACCAGAGTGACCGGCCCTGAAAAGTAAAGTTTACCAAGCCGCTTCCAAGAGTTTCCCGCGCAATCTCGTGTGCACGTGCCCCTTGCGGTGGACTTCCCCAGGCTCCACAATTAGGAACCCGGGTGAGGGTGCGGGTCATAAATGTGTTTGAGAGTGGAGTTTTCCGGATGAGTGCGCCCAAAAGAATCTTGTTGGTCGACGATGACGCGACACTGCTGCAGTCATTGGCCGAGCAGTTGGACCTGCATGAAGATTTCGATACCGTTGGCCTTGGTGCGGCCGCCGAGGCCCTTACGCGGGCTAAAGACGAGCGATTTGATCTCATCATTCTCGATGTCGGTCTGCCGGACATGGATGGCCGCGAGGTGTGCCGGGCCATGCGGCGGGCAGGGGTCAAAACCCCCATTATCATGTTGACCGGCGCCGATTCCGACGCCGACACTATTCTGGGGCTTGATTCGGGTGCCAACGATTATGTGACCAAGCCGTTCCGGTTCGGGGTTTTACTTGCCCGGGTGCGTGCGCAATTGCGCCAGCACGAACAAAGTGAAGACGCGGTATTTACCATTGGCCCCTACTCGTTCCGGCCGAGCGCGAAAATGTTGGTGGACGAAGCCCAAAATCAGAAAATCCGCCTGACCGAGAAAGAAACTTCGATTCTCAAATACTTGTACCGGGCTGGCGAAAATGTGGTCCCGCGGGACAAACTGTTAAACGAGGTCTGGGGCTATAACGCGGGTGTCACCACCCATACACTGGAAACCCACATTTACCGGTTGCGTCAGAAGATTGAAGCCGATCCATCGTCGTCTGAATTGCTGGTGACCGCGCCGGGGGGCTACCGGTTAGTGCCTTAGCTCGCACAGGAATGCGGGACTATTTCCCGGAAAATCGGGGTTTTCGTTTTTCCTCGCGGGCGGCGATCCCCTCTTGGTGATCGTCCGAGCGCCAGCAATCCTCGACCCGCTGGGCAGCAATGTCCGGGTCTAACGTCCCGCGGGCAATTTCGTTCAAAGTCCGTTTCATGCCCTGAACCGACAGGGGGGCCAGTTCTGCGATGCGCGCCACCCATTCATCCACGGTTTTCGCCAATTGAGCGGGAGGTACCAGGGCATCGACAAAACCGATGCGCTGCAACCCTTCGGCGTCGAACTTTTCACAGGATACCAAAATGCGCTTAGCCACGTTAAGGCCGAGCCGCTCTACGTAGCGCTTGAGACCGCTGGTCGGGTAATGGATGCCAAGACGGGCCGGCGGTACGAACATACGCATGCCGTCGATGCCAATGCGGAAGTCGCAGGCCAGCGCGAGCTCAACCCCGCCGCCGTACACGCCGCCATTGAGCGCACAAATGGTTGGCACTGATACTTGTTCCAGGCGTTCCACGGCGACCTCAAATGGTCTGTCTTTCCAGTCCTGGTCGGCAATTTGATCGAGGGCAAACCCCGCGCAAAAGGTTTTGTCACCAGCGCCAGTTAGGACCAGCACCCTTAAATCGGGGGCTTGTTCGACCTGATCGAGTAACCGGCGCAGCTCAGCCAAATCGGTCGGGTCCAATGAATTGTGGCGGTCAGGACGATTGAGGGTGATCATCGCGCGCGCGCCATCAATCTCGAGCCGAAAATGGGACGAGGCGGGGGTCATCTACGAAGGTTCATTTGATGAAGTTTCGGCGTGGGTGGGCTAGTTTTTTGGGTCCGACGCCCGGCGGTCATACCCGCTGTGATTTCCAGCACTGGTTTGCCGCCGGTCCGGGCGGAAATTCGCCTGATCGAATAAGCCACCCAACGTGATGGTGTAAGGGTCGGCAGAGTGATCTTCCTGTTCCATCAGCACGTGAAGGTGGGCCTCGCCATCGGGCACAAAAACCCGGCGGACAATGCACGTCACCGGCCAGCGACCAACGCGATAAAAGCGGTCTCCAACATAAACAGTTTCATTATTTGGATTTGTTTTCACGTAATTAAGCTCAGGTGTCACAAATATCTCCCAGCGAATCGAAGCTCGACTCTAGCACAAATCACCGGCGCGTCACTGGAACCAATCGATATTTATTGTTTCCATATTTGCAACTCCCAATCCGGGAGAGCACACCTAATCATTTTCGGGCCCGAAACAAATATCAGGACATATCCAGATCAACCAGGACGGGAATGTGGTCGGAAGGGCGGTTCCAACTGCGGGTTTCCGCGGCGACAGTTAAGGCCGTGCAGTGGGGGGCTAGCGCGGGCGTTGCCCAAGCGTGATCCAAGCGCCGACCACGATTATTGATGGTCCAGTCCTTGGATCGATAACTCCACCAGGTAAACAAGGGCTCCTCTGCCGGAATAAACTTTCGCATCACATCGATGCCTTCAAAGGCACTGAATACCTTGTTTAGGGCCGCGATTTCCGTTTCCGTGTGGGTGATGGTATTTTTAAGCGCTTTATGTGACCAAACGTCTGTTTGGAGTGGTGCCACATTTAGGTCGCCGACCAGCAGCCGCTTACCCAATACGGCAGGACCGTTCTTGGCCGTGACGGAGCCCCGGTAGTGGGCGGCGACTTCAGCTAAAAACTGCAACTTATGGGCAAATTTTGGATTTTTCGCGGCGTCTGGTACGTCGCCGCCGGCGGGTACGTAGTAATTGTCGATCCACATCCCGTTCTCGAGCTTGACTTCCACATGGCGGTGGTCTTGGCGTCCGCACCAGTCGCGGGCGATCACCTCCACGAACGGCTGCCGGGACAAAATGGCTACTCCCGGGGCCCCTACCGCGCCTGACAAGGCCTGATATTTGTACCCCCAATCCACAAGCGGCTCGGTTGGGAAAACCGGATCGGCGGCCTTGGTTTCCTGGAGGCACAGCAAATCCGGCTGATAACGCTCGACAACCTTGCCCAGATGATCGATACGCACCCGGATCGAATTAACGTTCCAACTGGCAATCCGTAGGCTCATCGGGCAAAGCGACCGGGTAGGGGACACTCAAAACACATAAAAACTGCCGCCAATGACCCCCAGGGGCCAGCGCCCGGTCTCAAAAATTTGAAATTTCAGGGCCAGCGGATGTTCCGGCCCGGACCCGGTTAAGGCGATGAGTAGTGCCTGACACGCGGCGTCGCGCGCATCCTCAGCTGCTTGATCTGCGGGCCCCTCCCCGTCGGGATCCGCAGATATGAGGGTTGGGAGCTGAAGAGCCGCTATCGAGTTTGCTGCCGTTAACGCCGCACCGTGGGCGTGGCTTCCTAAGTGGTGCGCTGCGGCTTGAATAACCTCCGCGTCAAGCTGATGGAGGGCTTCATCGGCAAGAGCTGATCGCGATTGCTCCTCGCCATCCGCCCAAGCGCCGCCCCAATCGCGTTCCTCAAGCACTTGAGTAATCTCATCGGCTTCCAACACCGGAACCACGTGAAGGTCAGAAAAACCCATTGCCGCCAAATAGGCTTCGGTGGTTTCTTTGGTCGCCTCATCCAGGGGCACCCCCACGTTCTGATACCATTTGATGCCGTCGATAATGCGCAACAAGCCCTCGACCGTCGCCAGAGTATCGGTATCGACTTCAATGACGGGGCCTTCGCCGCCGAATTCTTCATCTACTTCGTCGGGCATCAGGCTACAATCCCAAGGTGCTTCCAATTAGTGTGGTTGCCCTAGATGTACGCGCCTGGCTTCTGCCCGCCAAGCATTATCCCCTTGGTTACAACAAAAAACGTCCGATCAAGTGGGGAGCTTGACCGGACGCCATTTTGTGCGCGCTATTCGCGCGGTCAATACCAGTCGGGGACTGGCCGGCATCGACTGAACGGGGAAGCTGCCCGGCAATTTGGGGGGGGAGGAGACACCCGGCAACATATTAAATCCCCGTCCTTCACTTACAGAAATAGGGCGACAACTATTTCCTGACAAGAACGGCAAGTTCTAAAACCGCGATACGCGGGGTTCTTGTTGTTCCAGGGGGGCTTTGGGTCATTTTT
>Ga0315336_1004941_pt1 | contig 15131 bp, 11 predicted proteins | sample ASW5metaG_FD_204512 | JGI IMG/M metagenome (GOLD analysis project Ga0315336, IMG submission 204512) | Ammonia-oxidizing marine archaeal communities from Monterey Bay, California, United States - ASW #5 | ecosystem: Environmental > Aquatic > Marine > Intertidal zone | place: USA: California...
GATCTTCTTACAAGCTTGACCGGCGCTCTGCCCCTTCGACAACGCCACCTCTACCTCGCGGAGCTTCTGGATAATTTGCTCCGCAGTGAACCGCCTGCTTGCCATGACTTTCCTCCTTGCTGATACGAGAAACCGCCAGTTTAGCACTTGGCGGCCGGACTCAGTAAAGGGGGTGGGTCACTTGGCCCCTGAGATCTCTTCCAGGAACATCTGCAGTTCCTCTGCCCCGTGCTTCTCTGAGGGCGAGGCGTCCGACGCGACCACAAGGGTGTAATCACTCTGGCCTTGATCAGAGATCACCAGCTCGGCCGCACTCGCCGCCAGCGGGCCGCAAAAAACCCCTCCCACACAATGACCAAGACTGACAGCTTGAAGAGACGACGCATCTAACCCTCCGGTACTATCTACCTTTCACGCCTGTGCGCGCCGGCTAGTGTAGTGGCTTTTGATGCTTGCGGCAAGGAGGGCGCTCGCTGATGATCTTGTGGTGACCAGGAGCAAGATCAGCGGATTGGCGAAGGGCTTTCAGCGTGAGGAAGGAGGTGGGTCATGACCACTAATATATGTGTAGCGGTTCTGCCTCTGGTGCTCGCAGTCACAGTGGGTTCAGCGGACGACCGAGCAGCGGACGAGATCGGCAAGACGAGTCATGTCGTGCGCAGCATCGGCTCCGTGCGTCAGTTGTTTATCGACAATTACTTGATGGCCTCCATGAGGAACCTGAAGCGCAACTTTCACGCTGCCAGAAAGCACGGCTCGCCAGTCATGGTGCCCGAGCATCCCTGGGAAGGCGTGGGCACCGCCCCCTGGCCGAGTGTCTATCTTTTTGGTGACGTCATCTGGGACGAGGCGCAGAAGATTTACAGGATGTGGTACACCTCGGCCACCAAGGACATGGCAGGGCAACATTTTTCATTGTACGCGACTTCAAAAGACGGCATTCGTTGGGAAAAGCCTCTCAACCTCGGAATCGTGAAATACAAGGGCAGCGGAGCCAACAACATCCTGATTTCGAACGCCTCGTTTGAGAACGTTCTGAGGATCGACAGCGAGCCCGATCCCGAGAGGCGATATCAGTCTTTCGCCTACGACCGGAACGTGCATGCGTATGCCTGGCGCTTTTCCGTCGATGGTCTTCACTGGGGGGAGCCCATGGTGGTGGCGGCACTCCCCGACATGCTTGACATCGGCAACGTCGCCTACGATGAGTCCCGCGAGATGTATATGCTCGCCGTGAAGAAGGAGCATTCAAAGACCTACAGCCACCCTATTCTCGGCAAATACCCTGGTGTGGAATATCGACGCTGGTTCATGACCACCAGCAAAGACACGGTCCATTGGACGCCGCTCGTCGAAATGCTGAGTGATTTCGACGAGGTGGACAAGGCCCTCTACATGGACGGCGAGGGAAGCGTGATGCTCAACACCTATGGCCTTTCCCTCTACGCGTATCATGGGGTCTATCTGGGCATTCAATGGCTGTTCCGCATTGCGGATCCCGGCGGTTTTGTCGATGCTGAAGGCGGCACGATGGATGGCCGCCTGCTCTTCTCCCGTGATTGGGAAAAGCAATGGCAGATTCCGACCCGTAAATTCATCATTCCTCGGGGACGGAAGGGGGAATTCGATTGGGGCATGCTCTGCGGCATAGCGAACAGACCGGTCCTCAGCCCCGAGGGTGACGAGTGGTGGTATTACTACGGCGGCTGGGACGGGGGCCACGGAATCACTCGACGCAGGGCCTGTGTCGGGCTCGCGAAGTTCCGGGTCGACGGATTCGCCTCGATCGATAGCGTCGGTACGGAGGGGATTCTGTCAACGACCCAACTCGAGTTCGCAGGCAGCAAGCTAAAGCTGAACGCGGACGCGAGCGGAAAAGACACCGCCGGCGAGAACAACTTCGTCAAGGTGGCAATACTTGATGAAGAAGGGCGCGTTCTTGACGGTTACTCGAAAGACGCCTGCGACCCCGTCCACGGGAACAGCGTGAATCATACGGTTACGTGGCAGGGGGACCCTGACGTTTCCAAACTCGCCGGTCGCGTGATTAGAATGGAAATCTCCATGAAAGGCGCTGAGCTGTACGCCCTTCAGTTCGTGAATGAGTAAATCATGGGCACCCTCCGTGTAGCGCCCTGCCCTCGTTGAGTCAAAGCGCCTCGCGCAGCAGGTTCTCCGGTTTAGCCGAAAGCTGACCGCTGACAGCTGACAGCTTTTTCAAGCCAGCAACTTCTCCACGACCTTTCCGTGGACATCGGTGAGGCGGTAGTCCCGGCCCTGGAAGGGGAATGTGAGCTGCTCGTGATCGATCCCCAGAAGGTGCAAGATCGTCGCCTGCAAGTCGTGGACGTGAACGGGATCCTCGGCTGGGAAGAACCCCAGGTCGTCGGAACGGCCGAGGGTAACGCCCGGTCGGATGCCGCCGCCGGCCATCCACATGCTGTAGGTCTTGGGGTGGTGGTCCCGGCCTGCCGAACGGCCGAGCCCGGCATTCGCCTCGATGATGGGCGTGCGGCCGAACTCTCCGCCCCAGACGACGAGCGTCTCATCGAGGAGGCCGCGCTGCTTGAGATCCTTCACAAGGGCCGCAGCGGGCTTGTCCATTTTCTTGCACATGTCTTCGAGGCTCGCCTTGACCTGCGTGTGGTGATCCCACCCCGTCAGATAGATATGCACAAAGCGAACGCCGCGTTCCACCATCCGCCGCGCGAGCAGGCAGTGGTTGGCAAAGGAGGTCTTCCCCGGCTCGGCCCCGTACATCTCCAGCGTCTCCTTTCGTTCCTGCGCAAGCTCCAGCAGCTCCGGGGCGCGGGTCTGCATACGAAAGGCCATCTCGTAGGAGCTGATGCGGGAGGCGATCGCCGGGTCGCCGACGATACCGAGGCGCCGCTCGTTGACCTTGCGGACGAGGTCGAGCGACTCGCGCTGCAGTCTCGCGTCGACACCTCGCGGGCTCGAGATGTTGAGAACGGGTTCTCCCTGGCTACGAAAAGGCACGCCGGAATAAAGGGTGGGTAGGAATCCGCTCGAGAAATTGGCGGCCCCACCGCTGGTCCCGTCGTTGGCGAGGACGACGAACCCGGGAAGATCGTCAGCGTCGGTGCCGAGTCCGTAGAGGACCCACGAACCCATGCTGGGCCGGCCCGGGAGGCCACTTCCGGTGTTGACGAAAATTTGCGCCGGAGCGTGATTGAAGTGGTCCGTGTGCATCGAACGCACAATGGCTATGTCGTCGGCCACCTCCCGCAGGTGCGGCAGGACATCGGAAATCTCGGCGCCACTCTGACCGCACTTCTTGAACCCGAACTGCGGTCCGAGCAGCTTTGCGTTTCTCTGGGCAAAGGCGAGCCGCAAGCTCTTGACCATCTCTTCCGGCGGCGCCTGGTCGTGGTGCTTTTCGAGCACCGGCTTGTAATCAAGCAGCTCGGCCTGGCTCGGCCCACCCGCCATGAAGAGAAAGATGACGTTCCGCGCTCGCGGGCGGAAGTGTCCGCTCTTCGGGGCCAGCCGGTTCACAGCGAGCGGCGTTGCGCCTCGCGCTCGCGCAGCCGAGCCTGCAAGCAATGACGCCAGTGCGATTTTTCCTACACCCACCCCGCAGTCACGAAAAAAGTGGCGGCGGGTGACGTCCCGCAGCGCGAGCTGTTCTGTACTCAGAGCTGGATTCAGGGATAGTTTCACGGCCTCATTCCTTGGTGATTGTCTCGTCAAAATTCATCACGGATCGTGCAACGACGGTCCAGGCGGCCCACTCGTCGAGGTCCACGCCTGGGGGTGCCTCATCAAGGTTGGTGGCGACGAGGTCACTCGCCTGGAGCTCCCCCCCACGGAAACGCGCGAGCTGTCGGTGGTAGAAGGCACGGATGGCGGCACGCTCCTCCCCGTCGGCCGGACGCGTGAGAAAACGCCGAAAGATGTCGGCGACGCGCGCCTCGGTCGTCGCGGGACCCTCGCGTAACTGGTGCAGGGCGAGGGCGCTCGCGGCCTCCATCAGCGCAGGGTCGTTCAGGACCGTGAGCGCCTGCAGCGGGGTATTGCTGCGGTCTCGGCGAACGACACAGGTCTCGCCACTAGGAGCATCGAACGTGCCGAACAGGGCGTAGGGATTCGTCCGCTTCGCGTAGGTGTAAAGCCCGCGGCGAAACCGGTTCGCTCCCGTATCCGTCTTCCAGTTCAGCGTGCCATACGAGATCTCGGTGAGCCCTTCCGGCTGAGGGGGAAAGACGCTGGGGCCGCCGATCTGCCGAGTCAAGAGGCCGCTCGCTACGAGGACGATGTCCCGCACCGTCTCGGCGGAGACCCGGACCCTCGGCCCGCGGGCGAGGAGCAGATTCTCGGGGTCGCGCTCGAGCAGCTCCGGACTGACGGTGGAGCGCTGGCGGTAAGTGGCGCTCGAGACAATCAGGCGGCGCACGTGCTTGAGCGACCACCCGCACTCCATGAATTCCGTCGCCAGCCAGTCGAGCAGCCGTGGGTGAGTCGGCAGAGCCGCCTGGGTGCCGAGGTCCTCTGTGGTGCGCACGATTCCGCGCCCGAAGAACGCTTGCCACTCGCGGTTGACGACGACCCGTGCCACGAGCGGGTTGCGAGTATCGACAAGCCACCGCGCAAAAGCGAGGCGATCGCGCGGCGCGTCTGCGGGATAAGCATGCAGCATGGCGGGCACCCCACACTCCACCTCCTCCGTGGGTTTCGTGTATTCACCGCGATGCCGAACGCGCGTCGTACGGGCGCGCCGGGGTGTGCGCTCCTCGACGATAAGGGTCGTGTCGTACTGCGACATCCCCCTGCGGAGCTTCTCGATGCGCTCGTGCTCTCCGCCAAGCTCCGGGGCGGTCAGCAGGAACTCGCGCCGGATCCGCAGACGTTCTTCCTCGGTGCGTTCCTCCTCCGCGACCAGCAGAGCCGCTTCGACATCGGCCGGGACACCGGACGCCACGACCGGCAGCGCAGCGGAAGTGGCCGACAGCCGAAAACGGCCCAGCGTCATGCCGTGGATGTAGATCTGGTGCAGCTCTACCGCAAGGCGCGCACCGGCCTCGAGAGGCTCGGCGAGCTGGTAAACCGCGTGGTGCGGCTTGCCGGACCGCGCGCCAATACACCAACCGGTATCGAGCCGATCGTCGAGCGTCTTCTCCGCCGAGCACTTCTTCTTGGCGAAGCTGTGGGTCGCCTCCACGAGCTGGACCGGGACCGGCTCCGCGGCCCCCTCGAGCGGCGTGGCAAAAACTTTGAGCTCGCTGAGGAAAAAGTCGCCGATTTGCAACTCGTCGTTGATGGTGAAGGCCATCCGCCCAGGGCCGCCCACAGGCAGGCTCTCATGGGGCAAGACCTCGAGCCTCAGGGCCGTGATGCGGGGCAGATCGCTCTGAAACTCCAGCGTGTAGACGTCGTTGTTGGGGTGAGCTCCCTTCGCGAGGACCGAGAGGTCGTCCAGGACAACGAGCTCCGTGTCCTTTTTCGTCAACAGGGCCTCGGGCCTGAGCGGGTCCCAGGCCGACGCGAGCTCCGCCTGCTCAGAAGTCCACGCGTTCAGCCTCTCGGCAAGAATCGTCGCGGGGCCGTCCGCTCCCGCCTCGAGGGGCCAGTGCTCCTCGAGCTCGGCCTCGAGCCGAGCGATCTCTTCCCGCGTCTCCTGCCGCCGCCGGGTGATCTCGGGATCCGGAAGCCGCAGCTTCGGCTCGTCGGCGTTATTCAGGAAAGCGAAGATCTCGTAGTACTCCTTCTGCGACAGCGGATCGTACTTATGCGAGTGGCACTGGGCGCAGCCGACTGTCATCCCGAGCCACACCGTCCCGGTCGTGTTGACACGATCGACAACGGCCTCGAAGCGGAACTGCTCGACATTCGTGCCGCCCTCCTCGTTCTGCATGGTATTGCGATGGAATCCAGTGGCGACCCGCTGCTCGAATGTCGCGTTCGGGAGCATGTCTCCCGCGATCTGCTCGACCGTGAACTGATCGAACGGTAGATCCGTGTTGAGAGCGTCAATCACCCAATCACGATAGGCCCAGATGGAGCGCGGGCGGTCCTTCTCGTAACCGTTAGTGTCCGCGTAGCGGGCCAGATCGAGCCATGCACGGGCCCAGCGCTCGCCGTAGTGCGGCGACGCCAGCAGCCTGTCGACGAGGCGCGTGTAGGCATCGAGGTGATGGTCGCTCACAAAAAGACCGGCCTCGTCGGGCGTCGGCGGCAGACCGATCAGGTCGAGAGAGACTCGCCGCGCAAGGGTGTAACGATCAGCCTCGGGCACAGGCTTCAGACCTTCGTCTTCGAGCCGCCGCAGGATGAAGCTGTCGATGGGGTTCCTCACCCATGCGGTGTCTTTGACGCTGGGGACGGCTGGCCTGCGAGGCGGAAAGAACGCCCAGTGTTTGTCATAGCCCGCTCCCTGGCGTATCCACTCGCGGATCAACTCTTTCTCCTCGTCCCTGAGGTGCAGCCGTGAGTCCACGGGTGGCATGAGATCGTCCTTGTCGTCCGCGAAGATGCGACGGATGACTTCGCTATCCTCCGGCTTCCCAGGCACGATGGCTTGGTGGCTTCCAAGGTCGGCGGCGGCGCCCTCGGGAGTGTCGAGACGCAGGTCAGCCTGGCGCGCGCCCTCATCCGCCCCATGGCAGGTGAAACAGTTCTTCGCCAGGATGGGGCGCACGTCGGCGCTGTAATCGACCGGCGCACCGGCGATGATGGGAATACTAACGAGACTGGTGGCGGCGAAGCCGACAATCCAGACCGCAGCGCCCCTTGTGAAGCCTACGAAACGCATGATACTCGGGTCGGACATGGCGGAAAGTCTCTGCAACAGCGTGCTTTGCGGGCGCTCGCGTTCAGGGACCGCGGCGAACGCCCACCTCTACCATTTTGGTTCTCCAGGAGGGGTTGTCAACCAACCAAACCTTACCCGAACGGGGGGGGGCAACCTCATGAGCTCGGTCCTCCACCCGGGACCCTGGTCCAGACCGGGTCTGGCCACGGGTAACTCCCGGGCTTCATGAAAAGAAGGGGGCCCTCTGGACTTCCGTTAATTTCAAACGCAGGCATTCCCGGGGCAAAAAGCTTGGCGGCAGCCAGTCGAGTCCACTGCATCCGTTTGAGTAGGCCGGAGGCTGTCGCGCCGCCTTCCAGATAAAGCCGCTGAATCCGGCGCTCGGCACAAACGCGGGTGGCAGCTTCGATCAGTCTACCGGCCAGGACTTCTGGTGAGACGGAGACAGGGGCTCCACCGGAGTGGCCAATCGCGAGCATGACATTCCCTGCCCGGTCCAGTGCGCGAGTCGCCCCCTTGGCCCACGAGTCGAGGAGCGCATCCTCCGCTGACCCGTCCTCTGGCTCCGCGAACAAGTCAGCCGGCAGGGTGAGGACGGGGATTTGCCTCTGTCGACACTCCTCGGCGCGACCAGTTTCCCAGGCGGCAGCGCTTCCGCAAACCATAAGAGAAGGGCCCGAACCAAACTCCTGGGGTTTCTCATTCGTCACCGACAGCGTGGATGCACCCTCGCGCTCTTGAAGCAGCACCTCGAAAAAGTCTGCGGCGCCAGCCGGTAGCGTTGTCTCGTCCAGGACCCTCGCACGAGACACCAGGTCCTCCCGCTCCTCGACGTCCGGTAGGTGGATCCCTTCCCGTGGCAGAGGCTCGCGACGCCGAAGGGATGTTACCCGGACACCGCCGTCGTGTGTGCTCAGGAGCGTGAGGACGTTCGCTGACCGGGCGGGGAAGTGAGGGTCGTGGGCAAATGCGGTTTCCGAGAGCGGTACCCCGTCAACGAAGTACGTGCCGTTGCGGATGGTCCGGCCCCTGGAGGGATTGGCGGGCAGGAGCACTGCGCGGGTCTTACCCGTCATTGCCAGAAGGGCCTCCACCTCGGCTCGAACAGGACCGCGCAGGACGGAATCGACTTTCTTGTAGATCCAATCGGGCCGTGCCGCGACGACACCTCGGGAAAATTCCGCAATCCGGCGAGCGGCTTGTTCAACGCCGAGGGCCCGCGAGTCGGTATCCAGGGCGACCACATCCGCCGCGGCGGAGGGGTCGAAAGCCGTATGCACTTCGGCGCTAAAACCGAGCTGCGCAGCCACACCGGCTACTTCCGCCGCGCTAGAAATGTCGTCAGCAATAGCAACAATCATGGTTGGCAGACCCGAAGGTTAACGCCCGGTGGCCAGCTGCGCCGCGAGCCGTACGGCCTTGTTAAGGCTCTGCGGGTTCGCTTTCCCTTGCCAGGCAATATCCAGAGCCGTTCCATGATCCACCGAGGTGCGGATGATCGGCAGGCCCAGGGTAATATTGATGGCTTCGTCGAACGCCAGTGCTTTCAAGGGAATGTGGCCCTGATCGTGATACATGCAGACGAACGCGTCGGTTTCCTGGCGCCGACGCGCAAGGAACGCCGTGTCGGGGGGCAGCGGCCCCTCCACCGACAAACCTCGGGCCTGCGCGGCCTCGATGGCCGGTACGATGCAACGCTCCTCCTCCTGCCCCCCGAAAAGCCCGTGCTCGCCCGCGTGCGGGTTCAACCCACAAACGACGATCTTTGGCGAACAACCACGAATCCGCTGCACGGCCTCCGCCGTGAGGTCGATCACCTCAGAAATGCGCTCGACGGTGAGGAGGCCGGGCACATCGCGGTAACCAACGTGCACGGTTACGAAACTGCAGGTCAATTCCGGAGAAGTGAGCATCATGCAGGAGCGTTTCGCACGCGTTTTAGCGGCGAAGATTTCGGTGTGACCGGGATACGGGATTCCCGCCGAGCGCAGGGCTTCCTTGTGAATGGGGCCGGTGGCGACGGCGTCTACTTTTCCGTCCATGGCCGCTTCAATGGCGCTCTCGATGTAGGTATAACCCGCTCGCCCGGTGTCCTTGCTGACCGACCCACCCTGCACCGCTTCGGCCGCAATCACCCGCAAGTCCATCACGGCGGGCTCCGACAGGCTGGCGAGGTCAGACTCTCCTGGACAGATGATGCGGGCCGGCTTGGGCAGCTGGCAGGTCGCGGCGACTCGCTCGAGGACGCCGGCGTCACCCCACACGAGCGGCACGCAGTGCTGACGAATGCCTTCGTCCGCCAGCAAGTGCAGACATATTTCCGGTCCGATCCCGGCCGGGTCTCCCATAGTGACAGCGATTCGTGGCAAAGACATAGGAGTACGCTTCAAGTTCTACTTGCTTCCTGTCCTCTTACCCGTCCCCCTGCCCCTCCCCGGGTCTTCTGCCGAAACAGACTGTCGTTTACAACGAGCGACTTACTCATGCTCGCACGGCCGCGGGGCTTTGGAAGAGGGAAGTCGAGCCGTCCCCATGGGCGATGGCCACCCACTGCGCGTCCGCGGACAGGGCAAGCCCGTGCACGGGGGCTCGAAACTTTCTCTGAAAGAGCGTTTCGTCCTTCGCGAAGTCCCAGACCAGCAGATTCCCGCCGTGGTCCAGGGAGATGACCCGGGCCTTCCCGGGGACGCGACTCAGCCCCATCACCCACCCACGATGGCCGCTGAAAGTCTGGACGGCCTTTCCTGCCTGGATGTTCCATTTCCGGATGGTCTTGTCGGGACCACCGCTAAGGAGGTGATCGCCGTCGAGAAAGCTGACGCAAAAAACCCCGTCCTGGCCTACTTCGAGCTTCTTGACCTCGGCACCGTCGGCCGCGTTCCAGACCTTCATCTCGCTGTCGAGCCCCCCGGAAGCGAGCTGGTTCCCATCGGGACTGTAGTCGACACAGTAGACGCTCGCTGCGTGGGCGCTGATCGAGCGCAGCTGCTTGCCGTCAGCCAGGTTCCAGATCCGGACTGTCTTGTCGGCGCCCCCCGAGGCGGCGGTCTTGCCATCGGGCGAGAAGGCCAGCGAGTGCACGATGTCTTCGTGCCCCGACAAGCTCACCGCCTCAGCGGCGTTGATGCTCCCGGCTGGGCTGTCATTCCCCTCACCGGCCGCGAGATTCCAAAGCTTCAGGGTCTTGTCCGCGCTTGCCGAAAGGAGCGAGCGCCCGTCGGCGCTGAAGCCAATGGACAGGATCTTGCCACCGTGGCCGGACAGGGTGGCTGCCTCCACACCGTCCTGCACGCGCCAAAGCTTGACCGTACCATCAAAGCTGGCGGTGGCCAGGAGCGCGGCATCGGGGCTGAAAGCCACCTGGTAAACGGCCTCTTCATGACCCTTGAGAGTCCGTGGGGGCTCTGTTGCTTCCGGCATTCCACCTCCGTCGATGATTCACAGTCTCCCACAATCGCTATCACTACTCGGTAGGATAGATTATAGTCGGCGCGCGGGGGCGAGGGTGAAAAATCGTGGCGCGGGCAACCGAAAGGCATAATGTGATTCACATAAAAACGAAGAAGACGTTGGTCTTTTCACTTTGTGGGGTTGGCGCGCTGTTGCTATTGCAGGCGACCTCCCCTGCGGCTCAACCCCGGCGCCTTCGCTGGACAAAGTCCGCCCCTCTTCCAGAACCACGAGCCGGCTACGCAGCGGGCGTACTCGATGGGAAGCTGGTCATCGCTGGCGGAACCTACTGGGAGGGAGAGAAAGGCAACTGGACGAAGAAGGTGTTTTCCGCCAGGACTCATGCCTTCGACCCAGCTACCCAGAAATGGGAGGAACTTCCTGACGCTCCGATGCCCTTCGGCTACGCCGCCTTTACGGTAGTCGAAAATCGGCTTTATGTGCTGGGGGGATACGATGGAGAGAATGAAAGCCTGAAGATCTTGACCTTGGCGCGGCAAGGCCCCAAGTACGTCTGGAAGATCTTTGGCGAACTGCCGGAGACGCGACTCTTCGGGTGGGCGGTTGGCGTGGGTTCTTCGATCTATCTTCTCGGTGGGGTGAAGAAATTCGAGCCCATGGACGAGGCCGGCACCTGCTGCACTTCCAAGACAGCAACCAATCAGCTGCAAGCGTTGGATACAGCCGATCCCGACAAAGGTTGGCGTGACTTGCCGCCTTACCCCGGCGGCAAGCGATGGCTGTTTTCGGCAGAAACCGACGGGGAAAGCCTCTGGATGTTCGGCGGCATTTACACTGCTAACGCTGAGGACCCCCCCACCAAGTTTCGCCAGGTCTTGCGTTACAGCTTTCAGAAGAGAGCCTGGGAAAAGCTCCCTCCCTTACCGCAGGAGACCCTGACGGCAATGCCGCTTGTCCCACTGCATGTCGACGGCAACATCCTCTTCATGAGCTTTGCCAAGACCGTGTGGCAGCTGGACCTGAAAACTCAGGAATTCTCCAAGCTCTCTCCGTTGCCTGAAGAAGCCTTTGTCGACAGATTCGTGTGGCTCAACGACCAGATCATCGGAGCCGGTGGCGAGAATAAGATCGAGAGCCCTCGGCGCCGAGCGGAGTGGACGTTCGTTGGGCGGTTCGAGTCGGAATAGGGGCCCTACCTCGTCCCGTAAAGCCGATCCCCGGCGTCGCCGAGACCCGGCAATATGTAGCCGTGGTCGTTGAGCTTTTTGTCCAGCGCGGCGGTGTAGACCGGGACATCGGGGTGGTGTTCGTGGAAGGCGCTGACGCCTTCGGGCGCCGCGAGCAAGCAAACGAACTTGAGCGACCGCGGTCGGCTCTCCTTGACGCGTTCTACGGCGGCTATGGCGGAGTTTCCCGTAGCCAGCATGGGATCAATCACGATAGCGTCCCGGTCCTCCATCATCGGGGGGACCTTGAAGTAGTACTCGACGACGACGAGCGTCTTCGGCTCGCGGTACAGTCCGACGTGGCCCACGCGCGCCGAAGGTAAGATACGAAGCATGCCGTCGAGGATGCCGAGCCCCGCCCGCAGGATCGAGATCAAGACGATCTTCTTACCGTCGAGGACCGGCGCATCCATCGACTCCAGAGGGGTCTCGATGCGGACGTCGCGCGTTGGAAAGTCGCGGGTGACTTCGTAAGCGAGTAACATGCTCACCTCCTGAACAAGCGCCCGGAAGAGTGCCGTGCCGGTATCCTTCTTGCGCATATGGGTCATCTTGTGCGCGATCAACGGGTGGTCGATGATATGGAACTTGGTTGCCATGGGAATCTCTCCGCGATAAATAACGACCTTTTCAGAAGTCAGAAAACCGTACCGTGGCTCTCGACAGCAATCGGTGGCACACCGCCCTTCCGACACTCCTTCGCGACCTCGCGCCCTGCCCTCCAGGTGCCTCCTTCGAGGACCTTGGCGAGGGGAAAGGCGGTACGGTCAAGATCGAGCGTCGCACGCATGCCCTCTGCGACGCGGTCGATGAGAGCGACCGTAAGGGCGCGCCACTCGACGATGATCTCGGAATCTGCAGGGTGAGCGACCGCCGTCACCCTCTCGTGTTTCGGCTCCAGCACGCCCAGATCCACGAGCAGCCCACCGTTTCTATATTCAGCCAGCGCCGTCAGCTCGTCCTGTTCCACGATCTCCAGTCCGGCTGCCTCGAGCGGCTCGATGAGCGAGTAGGTGAGCCACTGGGAGAGCTTGTGAAACGGAACCAGCCCGGCATCCACGCCCGTCCCGCCAGCCGCCGGGTGCTTCCAGACGTCGCCGAGCCGGACGTCCCCTATCGACATCCCTGATGGCCAGATGGGACCCAGGCCTTCGAGCACGACAGTAAGAACCGAGGCGGCCGGCAACACTCTGTCGCGAGCCCGAGCCCTGAGTAGGTCGAAGAGGTTGCCAACGCGCGCGTCGCGTCCAAAGAAATCGGGAGCGTCGCGCAGGGTCTTTCCAAGGCCGCGCATCAGTGCCGCACGGCCGCACAGACCTGCAAGCCGGTTGTCGTCGGTCGCTTGAAAACCAAGCGCCAATCGATCTTCGCTCAATGACTCGAGCCCCGGAGCGTCGGCTCGCAGCGGCTGTTCGCCTCCCGAAAAGCCACCGTCGAGAAAGAGGCGCAAGCTCGCCACAGCCAGGCCCTCGGATCGGCTAAAGGTTCTTTCGCTCTCGCGTTCACGATAGCTCCAGCGCGGTCCGGCACCAGCATCGAGAAGGACGCTGACGACGGCGAGGTCCACACAGCACCGCGCCCGTTCATCGGAGTCGACCGCCGCCACTTTTTCATTCCACTCGGCCACGCGGTCGATGCCACCTGCGCGAAAATGGTTCCAGCGGCTGTGGCCGGGGATGTCCAGCCCGGGGTAGGTCCGACGCGTAACCTCTACCACGCGCTCGACCACGGCGGGGAGCCGATCGAGGCGAATTGCAAAGTGTTCGAGGTCGCCGTCGAGACCCCATGCGAGCACCCTCTCACAGCGCTCTCGGATCGCCGCGGGGCTGCGAAGGTGAGCGACCTTCTTACTGAGGGATTTCGCGTCGTCGGTCACTATCCCTTGAACTTCCGCCCCTTGGCCTTGGAAAGCTCGTCGCTGTCGGGCACCTCGCCGTCGGTGTAATAGCCGGCCGCCACTTTGGCGTCCATTTCCACCTTCGCGTCGTCGGGGACGAGCTCGTCGGGGATGCGCACCCGCTCTTTGATCTCGATGCCGTAGCGGACGATCGCGTCATATTTCATGCTGCTCATGGACACGAGGCGATCGATTCTCGTGATCCCGAGCCAGTGGAGGACATCCGGCATGAGGCGCTGGAAGCGCATGTCCTGAACCCCCGCGATGCACTCGGTACGGGCGAAGTACTCTTCTGCACGGTCTCCGCCTTCCTGGCGCTTGCGTGCGTTGTAGACGAGGAACTTTGTCACCTCGCCGAGCGCTCGCCCCTCCTTCCGGAAGTACACGATAACCCCGGAACCGCCTGCCTGCGCGCCCCGGATGCACTCTTCGATGCCATGAACCAGGTAAGGCCGGCATGTGCAGATGTCGGAGCCGAAAACGTCGGAACCGTTACACTCGTCGTGCACGCGCACCGTCAGGTGGGTCTCGCGTCGATGGACTCTACCGGGATCGCCGAACAGATAGGCCGTCATGCCACCGATGGGCGGAAGGAACACGTTCAGATCGACCCTCGTGACCAGCTCCGGAAACATGCCGCCGGTCTGCTCGAAAAGGATGCGCCGGAGCTTGCTCTCTTCGATCTCGAACCGTCGGGCGACCCCCGGCAGATACCAAACCGGCTCGAAGGAGATCTTGGTGACACTACACTCGCCGTTGTCTCGAAGAAGGTCACCGTCTGCCGTCAGGCGACCTTTCTCGATGGCGGTACGCAGCTCCGGCATGTTGAGGTGCGCCTTGGTGACGGCAATGCTGGGCCGGATATCGTAGCCGGCCTCGTAAGAGTCACGGAAAACGTCGCGGACGACAGCCCCGAAGGGATCGATGGAGACGATCTTCTCCGCGTCGAACCACTGCGGGTGCGGGCCGAAGAAGTGCCACGGCGCCGTATCGGTGAGGTCCGCCGTGTGCTGAGGATCGAGGACTCCCGCCGCCACGGCAAGCGCCCTGTACACGGCATAAGAACCGGAATGGGTACCGATCACGTTGCGCTTCGCGGAATCGGTCAGCGTGCCGACGACGGGACCGCGCTCTGCGGGCTCCGAGGCGCCCCAGCGAATCGGGATCGGGGTCGCTCCGTCACCTCCCGGGTGGGAAGTGAGCTTGATGTGCTTCCGCGCGGCTTTCTTTTTCATTCACCTATTATAAGCCTGGGCGGCACGAGAATTAGGAGTTGTTTCACTCGCCGATATCCTCGGCCCAGAGGTCCGGCTTCTCGCGCTGCAGGCGCTTCATGAGTTCCACGCACGCCGGGTCGTCGAGGTGAACGATTTCCGTGCCCTGAGATCGCATCCAGTCTTCCGCTCCGAGAAAGGTCTGGTTCTCGCCGATGACGACGCGGGGGATCTTCAAGAGGATGGCGGTCCCGGAGCACATGGGGCACGGACTGAGGGTGGAGACGAGAGTGAGTGACTTCCAGTCCCGCCGCCGACCGGCACGTCGAATGCACACGATCTCGGCATGCGCTGTCGGGTCGCCGGACTGGACACGCTCGTTGTGGCCCCGGGAAACAATCTCTCCCTGGGTGTTCACGAGCACGGAGCCGATGGGGATCCCACCTTCTTCCCACGACTTCTCCGCCTGCTCCCGGGCCGCCTCGAGCCACCCGCGATAGGCTTGAAGGCCAGAGGATTCGGGCGGACCGCTCATGGTTCTCTCTTTCCTTTCTAAAGCGCATACTCTACCGACGCCAGCTGGGATTTGGCAAGCTGTCAGCTTTCTCTGTTGT